>CEPW01014589.1_pt1 | contig 19643 bp, 21 predicted proteins | sample 356211 | NCBI WGS metagenome assembly CEPW01 (sample SAMEA2620021, study PRJEB7988) | marine metagenome | biome: marine biome (ENVO:00000447); feature: deep chlorophyll maximum layer (ENVO:xxxxxxxx); material: "saline water (ENVO:00002010), including plankton (ENVO:xxxxxxxx)" | depth 25 m
AATGTTCAATATCTTTAATATTTTGAAATGATTTTCTTAAAAATTTATATTTATCCCAATTATCAATCAAATATTGCGTCATATTATATTGTTCATTTAAATAATTTATATCAGTTACTGGATGTAAAATCTTATCTTTTAAATATCTTCTTCCCATTGGAGTTACACATTTATTAATAAGTTTCTCTATAGATGAATGTTGCCCTTTTACATTTCCTAAGGTAACAATATTAAGTTGTCTTAATGAATGATTACCAAGTATTAGTCTGTTTGTTACATTATCAAAAGAAGGTTTTTGTAGTTTATTAGTTAAATTAGCATTATGTAAGAATATGAAATCTAATAAAAAACATAAACTTTTTAAGGAAAATGGATTTTGGTCTAACATAGAAGATTTCATATATGATTCATAATCATAAATATCTTCATAAAATTTTAAAATAATTTCTTTTTGAAAAGTTTGATTGTCACAATTATTTGCTTGAACTGAATTTTTATCTTCTTTATCATTTTCATTAATGATATGAATAGATTTTGTATCTAAATCTGCAAATTGGATAATATCCTTTACTTTATTATCATCATCATAATTATGTATAATAATTATTTCATTAGGATTATAAATAGCATTAAACCTTTCTAATTCGTCAAATATTGTAGTATTGTGTATATCATGTTTTGTAATAGAATGTTGAAAAATTTTAACAGTTCCTGTAAAAATATCAATAACAGAACATCCAAAAGAAATAGATGGATTTTTATTCATAAAACCAGAACTTGTATTGATAACATAACAAGCAATATTATTAGTATCTTCTTCTTTTTTTTCTACACTAAATGTACAACCCGGAGAAAATATAACACTTTCACTTCTTGTTTTAGATTTTCCCATCATTCCATCTTCATCCCATACTGCAACTGTATAACCATTATTAATTAATACTTTTACCCATTTTTCTAAATAATATTCTCCATGAGTAAAACCAGCCATTTTAACAGTATATTTTTTACCAGATTCATCATAATATGGTTTATTACTGGCAGCAGCATTCATATTTGTGATATTAAGATAATCTTGAAAACATTGATTTAAATATTCACCATTTTCATTTACAGGGCTATAAACTTCATAAAAACTTCCACATTGCAAAAGCATTAATGTTTTTTCGCCATATTTTTTTTTGTATTTTTTTAAATTATTAAAATATTTTGTAATCATTTTTTCTTCTTTTTCATTTTTATTTGGCATCAAGTAATATTTAATATATTAGTTGATGCTTTAAATTGATTCTTTAAAGTTTTAAACAACACCATATTTTCGTTCTGCTTCACGAAATTTTAATAAATTAGTTTCTTTATCAGGTAAATCAGTTTCAACAATGGGTTTTTTATAACATACACATCTACCTATAAATGCTCCAACAAAACTAATAGCAATAACAAATAAAAGTTTTGTAGCATTACCCAATCTTCCGTATTTAATACTGGTTGGATTAATCATAATTATAACGGTTGATATGGCAACTGAACTTAAAAAAAAGCACCAACCAAAAAAGTTTTGCCAAGTAAATTCAACACATTTACCAAATATAAAATGCTCTCTAACAGACATAATAAAATATTAATTTAACGTTTTATTAAGTAGTTTTAATATATTATATTTCATCTTCATTCCAGTTATGTAGTAAAACATCTGCATTTTTATTTTTTATATCTCCTGTTAAATAGGCAGATTCGTAAATAGATCTAAAAATATGATCGGGAGCATTACTTCCTATTTTTATTAAATTATGTTTTCTTAAATAACTCTTAACTTCGTTTATTGATTTTCTTTTTAAAACATTTACTTCATTTTTAATTATTCTACGAGTTTTTTTACTTTTAACTAAAACACCTACAATATTTTTATGTCTATTTTTACCAAGTGTAATTTTTCTCCTTATTCTTTTAGTTTTTATTTTATGTTTTTTTGGTTTTACAACTTCACTAATACCCTGAAATTTGTTTTTTAATTCTTGTAATTTATCTTTTCTTTCAGAAAATTCTTCATTAACACTTAAATTAAAATTCAAAAGAGGTTTATTTTGAAATTCATTTAAAATTTCTTTTTTATTATTTTTTAATGTTTTATTATACTGTTTCCATGTTGGTTTTGAACCCCCTTTTAAACATCCATATGGTGGGTCTTTTCTCACAGGTTCATTCATTGGATTAATATCAACTTGAATATTATTTTGTGTAGGTTCTATTTGAGTTTCAGCTATTTTTTGTCTATTTTTTAATGTTTTTCTTTTTTCTTTTTCTATTTTTTGTTTTCTTTTCTTTTTTTTCATTTCTTCGAGATAAGATAAAGTGCTTTGAAATTCATTTTCAAATGTATTTTCATCTTTTTTTTGATTTTCTTCTATTTCTTTTTGTTTTTCTCTTTTTTGATGTTCTTTAATTCTTGCAATTAATTTTTTTTTTACATCATTTGGTTTTAATTTGTTTTTTTTAAAACTGGGTTTTTGTTTTTTATCTTTTTTCTTTTTTTTTAAATTAAAAAAATCAGGATTTATCGATATACTTTTCTTACTCATATTAATAATTACAGAAAAATTAATACGAATTTTAACAATACATTTGATTTAAAATATCTTTAGATGTTGTATCTTTTCTGGATTTTACTTCATTATTATCTAAAAACATATCATATCCTTTATTTAAATCTTTCAAATTAATAATCATTTTTTTTTCAATAGGCAAACAAAAAACTCTTCTACCATGTGCTATTTTAACTTTTGCTAAAAGTGTTTCAATATCTCTACCATAAAATTTAAAAAAATCCATCTTATCTTCAAACCAATATTTATTTACTTTTTCATCTAATTTCCAACCAATATCATTTACTTTTTTTTTAAATATAAGATACAATTCTTCATATGAATAATCATCTGTATTGAATCTCCAATTAAATCTTGAATCTAAACCTTGATTATAAGCAAAAAAACATTCTTTCAATTCTTTTTCATAACCAGCAATAATAACCATTAAATTATCTTTATTGTCACTTAATCCTTCACAAAGAGTATCAATACATTCTTTTGCAAATGAATCTCTTTTTTCGGAATTACCTAAAGCATAAGCTTCATCAATAAAAAGAACACCGCCAACTGCATCCTTTATAACATCTCTTGTTTTTAATGCTGTTTGACCTAAATAACCAGCTATTAAATCTGCTCTTGTTACCTTTTTAAAATAGTTTTTACTTAAAATACCTAATTTACTAAAAATCTTTCCTATAATTTTTGCCGTTTCAGTTTTTCCTGTTCCTGGAGGACCATAAATAACTGTATGCATAAAATCGTTGGAATTACGTGATAATTTATGAAATTCTTGTATAAAATATAAAATTTGGTCAACAATCGCATTTTTTAATTTATTCATACCTATCATATTTTTTAACTCTAATAATGGGTCTTTGATGTTATGTATTGCAGACATATTAATATTATACTCTACATCTACCTTTATTGGATAATCTTTTATTAATTTTAAAATATCATCAAGTGAATCTATCTCTCTTTCTATATTAACCTTTGTTTTTTTAATAATAGGTGGTGGGGGTGGTAACCGTAAATTATTAGGGTTTAAGGGAGAACTGTAATATATTTTTTTTCTTCTCATAGGAAATACATGAGTTTTTGTGTCATTAAATTTACTGTGATAATTAAATAAAGAAGATTTTTCTGATAAATTTTTGTGAAGAGAATCAATACTTAATAATAATTCATCAAGTGCTTGTTTTCTATTCAATTTTTTTGAATACGGTATTAATTTATTTTCTGTATTATTCAAAAAAACATTTTTGTCTATTGAATCTCTTATATTTGGAGTATTATTTATATTTTTTTTTCTTTTATTAGACATATCATTTAAAATATTTTGAATTGTCATATTTAAACTATTATCCATTATTTCTAAACTTTTTTTAAAATTATTATTTTTTGGTTTATTATATAATGTTGTAATATCAAAATTTTCTTTCTTACAAGTATGTAGTGGAAAAAAATCACGATTTAATGTAGGATTATTAACCCAACTTATTTTTAATAACGATTTTGATATATCTTTTATAGGAGATAATTTTAATCTATTAATTTTATTGATATTTGACATTTTATATATTTTATAGATATTAAAAATTGATTTAAATATAATACAATATAAAAATATTAATTCATATGAGTTCTAATATGTCCTCTACACAAAAAAATAATAAAAAACTGCCTTTTGACCTTAAAAAATTAAGTTGGAAAATAATTGAAAGTTATTTTAAGGGACAACATCTGGAAAGATTAGTTAGACATCAATTAGAATCATATAATAATTTTATAGATTATCAAATTAAAAAAACTATTGAAATGTTTAATCCCGTTACTATTCATTCTGAACATGATAAAGATGAAAAAACAGGTCATTATTCCTTAGAAATGATTGTCACATTTGATAATTTTCAAATATACAGACCACAAATTCATGAAAATAATGGAGCAACAAAAATTATGTTTCCACAAGAAGCAAGATTAAGAAATTTTACGTATTCCTCGGCTATGACTCTTGATGTTAATATCAAAATTATTAAAAGAACTGGTCCCAATCTTGAAAATATTGAAAATTTGTATCAAAAAATACCCAGAATACATATTGGAAAACTACCTATTATGTTGAAATCAAATATATGTATTTTAAAGCAATATAATCATTTAAATAATGATATAACTGGTGAGTGTAAATATGATGGTGGTGGTTATTTTATTATAAATGGTAGTGAAAAAACTTGCTTAGCTCAAGAAAGAGCTGCCGAAAATAATATTATGTGTTTTAATATTACAAAAAATAACAATAAATGGAAATGGTTAGCTGAAATTAAATCAATACCTGATAATAAATGCATATCACCAAAACAAATTAATATTACAATTGCTAACAGGAATAATGGATCAGGTCATCCTATTTATATTCATATTCCAAGAATTAAAACACCTATTCCATTATTTATTGCCTTTAGAGCATTAGGTATCATATCCGATATTGAAATTTGTAAATATATTATTTTAGATATTAAAGAAAAATCTATGAAAAGAATGCTATTTGCTTTAAAAGCTTCTATTATAGAAGCTCATAAATATAGCACACAAGAATCTGCTTTAAATTTTATTGTCTCTCAAGCAATGTACACACCTATTAATATGAGCGCCGAAGAAGGATTACAAAAGAAAAAAGAATTTACAGAAAGTGTATTATCAAATGATTTATTCCCACATTGCAAAGAAAAAATAGAAAAAATATATTTTATGGGATTTATGACAAATAAATTATTACAAACCAGTTTTGGTTGGAGAAAATGTGATGATAGAGATTCATACAAAAATAAAAGAATTGATTTATGCGGTGTTCTTTTAAATAACCTTTTTAGAAATTATTTCAATAAACTTGTAAAAGATATGCAAAAACAAACTATTAGAGAAATTAATAATGGTTCGTGGAAATCTACCGATAATTACAAGAATATTATTAGTTTAACAAATATTTACAAAATAATTAAATCTACTACTATTGAAAATGGATTGAAAAGAGCTCTTGCTACTGGAGATTTTGGTATCAAAAATACTAATTCCAATAAAGTAGGTGTTGCTCAAGTATTAAATAGATTAACATATATTTCAAGTTTAAGTCATTTAAGACGAATTAATACTCCTATAGATAAAAGTGGTAAATTAATTCCTCCAAGAAAATTACACAATACTCAATGGGGCATGGTTTGTGCGGCAGAATCACCAGAAGGACAAAGTGTAGGTGTTGTTAAAAATTTAGCTTATTTAGCTCATATATCTATTAAAAGTTTAAGTCAACCCATTTATGATGTTATCGATAAATTTATTATTAAGTTAAAAGATTCTACATTTGAAGAATTATATAATAAAGTAAAAATTATTGTAAATGGTAATTGGATTGGAACAGTTAAAGAACCTTACAAATTTTATAAATATATGAAACAGAAAAAATACGAAGGTATTATTAATATATTTACAAGTATAATATTTGATTTCAGACAACAAGAAATTCATATCTGTAATGATGCTGGAAGAATAATGAGACCAGTATATAGAGTCAAAAAAAATAAATTGTTAATCACTAAAAAAGTTGCCAATGAAATTATGGAAAATAAATTATCTTGGGAAGATTTATTAGTCAATAATAAAATAAAAAATTCTATAATTGAATATATTGATGCTTGTGAGCAAAATTATTCATTAATTGCTATGAATAATAAAAGTTTTAAAAATAAAGCTACACAATATTATAAATATACTCACTGTGAAATACATCCATCTACTATATTTGGTATCTTAGCAAGTTGTATTCCTTTTCCCGAACATAATCAATCTCCCAGAAACACATATCAGTGTGCTATGGGAAAACAAGCTATGGGAATGTATGTTACTAATTTTAAAGATAGAATGGATAAAACTGCTTATGTACAAACTTATACTATGAGACCACTTGTTGATACAAGATTAATGAATATGATTCAATTAAATAATATACCCTCTGGAAATATGGTAATTGTTGCCATTATGTCATATTCTGGATATAATCAAGAGGATAGTATTCTTTTCAATCAAGGTTCTTTGGATAGAGGATTATTTGGAGCTACTATTTATCATACTGAAAAAGATGAAGATAAAAAAATTCAAGGCGATGAAGAAATTAGATGTAAAGCCGATAGAAGCAAAACTAAGGGAATGAAATTTGCCAATTATGATAAATTAAATGATAAAGGAGTTATACCTGAAAATACACTATTAGAAAATGGAGATATTATTATTGGTAAAGTTGTTCCTATTAAAGAAAATAGAAACGATCCTACAAAAGTTATCAAATATAAAGACCAAAGTAGAGTTTATAGAACACACGAAGAAAGTTATGTTGATAAAAATTATATTCATAGAAATGGTGATGGATATACATTCGCAAAAATTAGAACAAGAATTTACAGAAAACCTACTATTGGTGATAAATTTAGTTCCAGACACGGACAAAAAGGCACTATTGGACTTGTTATTCCTGAAGCTAATATGCCTGTTAATTCTGAAGGACTAAAACCTGATATTATTATAAATCCACATGCTATTCCAAGCCGAATGACTATTGCTCAATTAAAAGAAACATTACTCGGTAAAGTTTTGTTAGACTTAGGACTATTTGGTGATGGAACCAGTTTTGGAGAACAGTCTATTAAAACTGTTACTACTCTGCTACAAAAATTAGGTATGGAAAGAAATGGAAACGATATTTTATATAACGGAATGACCGGCGAACAACTTGAAACTTCTATATTTATTGGTCCTGCATTTTACCAACGACTTAAACATATGGTAAATGATAAAGCTCATAGTAGAAGCTTCGGTCCTATGGTTGTTCTTACGCGACAACCTGCTGAGGGGAGAAGTAGAGATGGAGGACTTAGATTTGGTGAAATGGAAAGAGATTGTATGATTTCACATGGTGCCAGTCGATTTACAAAAGACAGAATTTATCATTCAAGTGATTCGTTTGAAGTTCATTCTTGTAATAAATGTGGAATGTTTGTTGTGTTTAATAGTGAAAAGAAAATTCATATGTGTAAAACATGTGGCAATAGAACTGATTTCAACAGAATTCAACTACCATATGCTTGCAAATTATTATTTCAAGAATTAATTTCTATGAATATTGCTCCAAGAATTATTACAAATTAATTATAAAATTAATATAAAATTTTATTTTTTTATATTAATATGAATAACTTAAAAAATTTAGAAAATATACAATTTGTTGTTAATGAATTAACCAATTCCATAAAAAAACAAATTATTGAAGATGATAAAACTAAAAATAAACGAATCAATAATTTAGAAAAAAATGTTGAAAGATATATTACCAATGATAACTCCTATTTTAAATGTAATTATAACATTGGTCTTTTAAAAAATATTTTAAATAATTTTTTTTTAATTATTAAAGAACAAGATAAAAGAATTACTCAGCTTGAGTCAAATTTAATTCATAATAATCCATAAATTTATTTTCCAAATCTTCAGGAATTTCATTGAAATCTATTAGTTTTTTATTTAACGAATATCTCTCCATTGCACCATCTTCTTTTTTTAATTTCTCTCTAAATAATTCTTTATTTTCATAATATTTACAAGCTGTTTTAGGACCACACTTTTTAAATACACCTTTAATATTATCGCTCTTATCACCTGTTAAAATTTTCACAAATAAATCTTTTTTTGCATCGTTATAAGATGACTTTCGCTCTGTTAACTTTTTAAATTTTAAATCATATAGTTCTACATTTTCACATGCTAATTGCAAATAATCCATATCACTTGTTATTATTGTTATTTTTCCATCAGGAAATGTTTTTTTTATTTTTTTTGTTAGAATCGCTAAACAATCATCTGCTTCCAATTCTGGATATTTTAATATTCTATTAGCACCACCCTTTTTAAATAAATCGTCTTCATAAGCTAATTTAAAGAATGGTCCTCCCAAAAAATCACTATATTCTCTATTTCCTTTATAACTTGGTAAATATTTCATTCTCCATATTGTTGCTCTTGGACAATCTCTTCCAACTATTACAATTGGATTTTCTATTTTTAATTTTTTCTCAATTTCTTTCATTTTTGAAATAAATGTTTTTTTAAATTTATCTACAAATTCCAAATTTTCAATCGGAGGATTTTCCTTATCCATTTTTTCTTCTTTTCTTGCTAATTTAAACCAATTTAATAATGCATAATATCTATAAAATACAAAATAACTACCGTCTATAAATATAAAGTTTTGAACCATTTTATATTTATTTAATTTATTTAAAAACAAATATTCAATTTTATTTATAATGATTTTAAATATTCTATTTACATTTCCTATGAGTTTCATATATAATCAAATATATGAAAAATTTAAATTAACTCAAAGTACCAAATTAGCCAATAGTTTTACTGCTGTTTCGCATGCTTCATCTACTGTTGCTTTATCATTTATTTATTTTTTTACAAATAGATATTCTTTTTTAATACAAATAAATTCTGGAGGATATTATTTATATGATTTGTATTATATGATTCAAAAAAACAAATTTGATTTATTAAGAGTTATGTATTTATATCATCATTGTGTTACATATATGTATATTCTATTAGATTCAAACAAATATTATTGGGTTTATTCTATGTTTTTTGCAGAACTTTCTAATTTTCCAAATTATTTAGTTTATTATAATTTACAATTAGACAAAAAATTAAAATTAAAAAATAAGTCCCAATCCACTATAAATTCTATGAAAATACAACTATATACTTATGGAATTATAAGAATTATTGTTCTTGGATATTTGGGTTTATTAGATTTACAACACGATGAAACACCTTATATTATTTATATGATGTCTATACTATATATTTTTGGGTTAATATGGTTTTCATTTATGTGTCTTCAACATATAAAACTAATTAAAAACAAATAATTAAATTATAAATAATGAATTATTCTGATAAAGTAAAATTATTTATTTTAACCGGTGTAATTGATTTATTTTTATTTCTTACATTATATTTTACAAAACTTAATTTTATAGATAAATTATGGATATTTTCTGTATTAGTTTCTCATTCTTTATTTTTTTATTTTTTATCATTTTATAATAAATATATTATTGATTTAATACATAAATTTATTTTTATTTTACCCGTTGTTTCAATATTTTGTAGTAGTTTATTTATAAAATTTATTTCTTTATTCTTACTTATTGTAATACAAATATTATGGGTTTTTGAAAATAGATGTATATTAAATGAAGAAGATTATGAATGGGGATATGGTGATTATTTAAATTCATTTGTTATTGTATTTTCAATAATATTATCTATAAATATTGGATATAATTTACAATTTATTCCCGAAAATCAATACATAACTATTTAAAAACTATATAATGTATTTTATATATGAGCCACGGTTGTGCATTTAAAAAATCAACTGCTAAGATGAGATGGAAATGGAAAAAGAAAAGAACAAGAAGATTACAGAGAAAAAGGCGTAAAATGCGAGCCAGAGCCAAATAATATTTAGCTATTTAGCTATTTTTATCTTTTAATCTTTTATTATATTATATGAGCTTCAACCCAGACACTGCATGGATGGATCCAAAATATAACACTACTTCCTCATCAAATAATGAGGAAACTATCTTAAAACAAAATCAAGGTAGAGCAGCAGCTTTTGGAAAACGTAGAAAAAGACCTGTTCTTTCACGAGGGAGAATTCGTGACGCAGCAGAAGCAATGAAAGATGAACCTTCTCTTGACCCAAGAAAATCTACTTGTTCAGGAATCCTTTGTAACTTAAAATTTTGGGGTGGAAAAAGAAGAACAAAAAAGAGACGCAAAAAAAGAAGAACTAAATCTCGTAGAAAGACCAAACGTAGAAGAAAGAGCCGCCGCCGAACAAAACGCCGTAGAAGAAAAAGATAACTTAAAAAAAAGAACTATAATAATATAAAAAAAACTTCATATTATTATATAAATATGCTTAAGGTTTTTAAAAAGAAAAAAAAAGAAAAAATTTCAGATTTTAAATCTACACATTCTTATGAAAAAAGAGTTGCAGAATCAGATAGAATTATATGTAAATATCCAGAAAGAGTTCCTATTATATGTCAAAGAATAAATAACGAAGTTCCTGAAATAGATAGAAGCAAATATTTATGTCCAAGAGACTTAAGTATGGCAAATTTTATGTTAGTCATACGTAAAAGATTACAATTATCTCCTGAAAAGGCTTTATATTTATTTGTCCGCAATAAAATAGTTCCTTGTTCTCAACTTTTAGGCACAGTTTATGAAGAAAAAAAAGATGAAGATGGATTTTTATATATTAATTATGCCGGAGAAAGCACATTCGGGTAAATTTTTATATTAGATTATAATATATGTCAGCTAAAAATATTACAGATTACAGAAATTCTTTTTCTTTAGTCCCAAATAATTTACATAATTGTAAAGCACGAGGACAAACCTTTAGAGGACCCCATGCAAGTGTTCAGGTAAATAATGATGCTTATGCTTCTGCTTGCAGTGATAGATTAGTAGAGGGTACCGCTAAACCTGGACCTACTACAGATACATCAAGTAGAATTGCCAGATTAAAAAAGTTACAAAAAAGAACCAGAGGAAATCCTGGAACACAAAGTGAAGGAGGCACTGATAGAGGTGCTCATCCCGGAGTACAAAATGCATCTAATGGTACTGATGCTAAATCAAGAAGAGCTCAACTATTTGGATATTACAGAAATGTTCCTGGTCAAACATCTGGTATTGGTGGAGCATCAAGTGATGTTATATATTTCAAAAATGTTTTTGAAAGAATGTCTCTTAATCAACCTCCCGCTAATGGCAATAATTAAATTTTCTTTTTTTATATTATAATGATTAATAAACTTGTCGCAGAATTTTTAGGAACTTTATTCTTTCTCTATGTCATTTTAGCAACTGGTGATGCCGTTGCTATCGGTCTTGGTCTTATGGCTGCTATTTTTATCCTTGGTAAAAAATCAGGAGGACACTTCAACCCTGCTGTCAGTGTAATGATGGCAATGTCTGGTAAAATGAACATGAAAGATTTAGCTCCTTATGTTGTTGCTCAGATTGCAGGAGGTTTAGCAGCTTTAGAACTATTCAAACGCGTAAAATTTTAATTAACATATAATTTTATTCTAACTATATGTTATAATGGCAGAAGCAGTAGCCACACAAGAAGCTATGGGAGCCTTAAGATCTGTTACAAATCTTCTCAACAAAATGCAAAAACAGGTAGGAGGAGCCAAAAAGAGATTAAGACGCCGCACAAAACGCAGAAGAAAGAGCCGTAAATCAAGAAAGAGCAAACGTAAGCGCAGAAGAAAGAGTCGCCGCACAAAACGCCGCCGTCGCCGTTAATTTATAATATAAATTTTTTTATAAGTTTATATTATAATGAATTTTACGCAAGGACAAACACAACAACAACAACAATCTATGATGCCAACAACAAATAAAAAGGGTAGTACCAGCGAAGAAATTGACAAGGGTAAAAAGCAGATTGGGGATTTTGCTGCTAAAACTGCAGACAGACCCGAAGTTAAAGCAGCTACAACAGCAGCAAAAAAAGCTGCGAATGACGTAAAAGATGGTGTTTTAGATTTATTTGGTCTTAAAGGTAAAAAACAACCACAATTACAAGCACAAGCACAAATGCCTTATCAGGGTATGGGTGGAAAACGCAGAAGAAAATCTCGCAGAAAAAAACGCACCAAACGCAGAAGAAAATCTCGCAGAAAGAAGCGACGCACCAAACGCAGAAGAAAATCTCGCAGAAAAAGACGCCGTTAATTTATAATATTAATTACTTTTGATATTATAAATAACCTATAAATCCTTAACCCATCCCCTCATTTTTTGCTGTTCTCGTTACAATTTTTATATAAATAAGGTGTAGGACAATTAAAAGTTATTATATACTTATCACTATTTGGATATAATAAACTGGGGTCATAATCCTTCATATGAAAATGAAATCCACAAACCGCTCGAGCTCCTTTGTATATTAATTTTCCATTTTTATAATTTTCATTATCTATCCATAAATATGCTCTGGTATCATTTGAAACATTTATTCTTGTATCATATATTGTATCATTCTTAATATCATTATAAATTACATCTGTAAAAACAGTAGGTCCAGTTGCTAAAAATATATTTGATTCATAATTATTTATTCTTTTGGTAACTTCTTTTATTACATTTAGTATAATAGGATTTTTAGGTTTTGATATAATTGGTGTATTCATCATATTACTATTTTCATCAAAAATAAAATAATGTGATAAATTATTATCTATAAAGTGGTTTAAATGAAATGTAATTGTACTATCTAAATCTATGTAAATGCCTCCATATACATATATCGCAATATATCTTAAAAAATCTCCTTTTGCGGCACCAATATTTAATTTATTAAATGCATCTAAAATTTCAGTATCAAAATATTTTTTAATTAAAGACCTACCGATATCATCAGTAATTAAATAATAATTATAATCAGGATTAATTTTTAAAATATTCATAATATTATTATAAATTTTCTCATGAATATGGTTAGTTTTAAATGTTTGTATTATTATTTTTGGTATATTATAATTTTTACTATCAATAATTTTTGACTTAATAAAAGTAGGAATTTCTATCATATTATATTATACATTATATGATGTATTTAAATATAATTTAATGATTTTTTTTAAAAATACAAAGCCGATAAATTATAAAATTAAATTCTTAATATACATTTATATGTTAAGAATTATAATTACATCTTTACTAATGGTAAATGCTATTTTTTGGGGAATATATCCTCCATCTGAAGAATCTCCTCATTCATTAATTATGAAATCTTTAAAAATAGAATATAAACCCACAAAATTATTTCATTTAGTAATAGGAACTATATTTTATATATTAGGTGCTTTAGTTGCTCAACAAGAATCTTTAAAAAATATTTGGTTTTAAGATAACTGTCCTGATTTTACCATACCTTTATACATTAAATAAATAAGCATACCACCAAATAATGCATTATAAACTTTTGCAATAGGGTCCTTAGTGGTTAATTCATATTGATATAATGGTTGTTTTTTACTATTTAACATTTGTTTATTCATATTCATAAAACCAGCTTTAGTTGAACAACCAGCGCTTTTTCTGGTATTTCCTATTCTATTGTAACCAGAATTATCTCTCGATCCTGGTTGTCTTGGTCTTCCTTTAGAATCCCATAAACAAGGGTCTAAATCAGCTATATCTGCGTTGGCTACATATTTTGGTGATTGTCCTGTTGTGGTTTTTAATTTTAATAAACTACATTTGGGATTAGTACCTTGTAAAAATCCAGAAAACATTGCTAAAGGATTTATATGTCCCAAATTTTCTATAGCCCCTGGTATTAATCCTCTCAATCCAGGTGTATTTTTTCCTGTCATATCGGATATGAAAGGTATGGAACCAGTAGGTTTATTATTAATATACATCCATCTTTTGCGTAATTTACCTTTACTATCTTTACATTCACCTCCTGTTTCTAAAAAAAAACTATTTCCTAAAGGGCTACAATTTTTCCCGGATTTTGGGTCACAAGGTCTGCTAAATTCTGAATTATGTTGCGCTTTACTATCGCCACTAACTAAAACATCAGTATAAGCAATAATTCCACTAACATTTGCTGCTAATGCGTCCATACTACCCTCTGGTCTCATTCGCATTTCTTGAGGAGATAAAATTTCCTTAGCATAATTATGTGTTGGTCCTAAAAAACTTGAACCAACATTAGATGCCCCTTTTGCGACATCTGAAAAAAATCCTTTTTCTTTTTCGGGTTTAATTTTTTTCTTTGCTTTTCCTTTCATTTCATTCATACTATCTTTTGCATTATCCATAAAATCGAATCCTTCTATACCTGCGTTTTTATACATTAATTATATATATATAATTAATATATTAATGTCAGAAGAACAAAAAGAATGTAGAATATGTTTTGAAATAGGCACTTATGATGATCCATTAATAACACCTTGTAAATGTAAGGGTACAAGTGCGTATATTCATAAATCTTGTTTATCTAATTGGAGAAATTTTAATAGAGGACAAGAAGGATGGGATACATGTATGGAATGTCGTGCAAAATATATTATATCCCGTAAATATCCTACCGAAACGTTAATTTATAACATTTATTTTAATTTACCCGGAATATATTTCTTTGAATCTTTTGTTGCATTAATTGGTGCGTTATTATTATGGTGCATTGAATACAATACAAATTATTTAGCAATTAAAATATTAAATTTTAATTATCCAGAAAAAAATAAGAAAATAATTAAAGATGTAGCAGAAAGTGAATTAATACCCCAAGTTTTTTATTATAATTTTGCATCGTGTTTAATTTCTTGGATTTTTCATATAAAATTTTATTATAATTATAGGAAAAAAATAAAAAGAAAAAATGATTACTGGAAACAAATAAGAGTTGTATTTTTATATAATATTATTTTTAATTCAAACTTTATATATTTATATTACATTTTTGAATGGAATTTTTTTGAAACTTTATTTTATAATTTAAGTACGTTTTTTTCTTTTTTACTACCTTACACACATTATAAACTTATGAAATTTCATAATGAAATTATAATTGATATGAATGCAGAAAATGAAGAAGAAGTATTATCTTTTACTCATAATCCATTAGTTAATCAAGATGTTGAATTAGTAAATGTAATTATTGATTAACTGGATGAACGACTATTAGAATTTCTAATTCCAGAAGCAAAATTTTTAGCTTTTACTGGATTACCACTATGAACATTTGCTGTTCTTCTACCTGAAACAGAATAATCAGCATTATCAGCCTCAGCCTCTTCCGCAGCATCATCTAATTCTTTTTCCATTTTTTCTGCTCCTCCTTTAACCTTTTGTACTTGACTTGTTATTAATGCTCTATTCATCCCTATATTACCTTTATTAAATTTATTTTGTTTATTCAATGCATTATATTGTATTTTTAATTTATTTATTTCAGAAGCCATTACATCTGTTTTTGATTGTTGCCTATATACAGCATTTCTACTACTACCGGAACAACCGGAAAAATATTCAACTACTTTACTATTTATAAAATTATATAAAATTAAAGTTAATAATAAAAAATTCAATAATATAATAAATGTTTTCATATTATATTATTAATAGATTTTTTTTAGTTAACCCATAATACTTTTTACCTTACTTGCTGAAGGACCCCGAGGATATGGTTTCTGGTCTTCACATTGCTCTGGATATTTTTCACAATGTTCGCCTTCTTCTGCTTCTTCTTCTTCGCCATCAGGTACAACTGCGTTGCCTAATCTAATTGCATTTTGCATATTTTTACTCATTGATTTAGAATTTTTCATTATATTTTTTTTAGTATTCGCAGCAATAGTTTTTAATTCATTTAATTTTTCTTCAACTTCTTTTAAATTATTACTATTTGTATAAATTCCTGCTTCTTGACACGATGCAGAACTCCTTCTAATTACATTTCCATTACTATCAACAACTGTATCATCAGTATAACTGCAAGCACCTTCTTTTATATTTTGAAAAAATAATTGATATAATATTGTAAATATCAATAATATTCCTAAAAATAGTTTAGGTTTCATATATTATAATATTTAGTTATTTTTTCTTTTGATAATATAAATAATGCGCGAAGGATTAAAAAGAAGAATACAAGGAACAAATCCCACAAATACTTTAAGTATGATAAAAAAAGAATATACTGGTAAAAATATGCCTAATAATCGTATTGAACCTACTAACTGTGGTTCAAGCAATAATTGCAGCAATAATCGAGATGTTAATGGACATTGGATAGGAACAGACCAAATTGGACAAAGAGAACAAAGAAGTTATTATGCACCTTTTAGGCAACCCTTAAAAGGATGGAGAAAAAATTTAGATTGTAATGCAAATAATTCTAATAATAGATGTTGGAAGGTTACTGAAATATATAAAGATACTTATTCTAATTGTATAAATGATAATTGTACAACTAAAGGTTCTCTTTCAAATACAAAACTCCCCAGTGGAAATACTAATAGAGCATCATCTGGTATTTCTACTAAATCTTTAAGACCTTTAATTAGAAGTGGTATGCAACCAAATACTGCTGGACAACAAAATAGTGGTATGAATGCAAATAAAAAACAATATTCTTATTCTTATCACGAGCTTATCAAAAATAGAAGAAAAGATACATATATGAAAAAATTAGCTACTCAAGAACCAACTGGTAATAATATTACTACAACTGGTTATGGTGGCTCTTGTACTGCTATAGATAATTGTTCTTCAGGAAGAGGACAAAATATTTATAGACTTAATAACAATAAATTTAAAACACAAGGAGCCGTTGATTCCAGTTCAAGAATAGATAGATTAAAATATGATACTATTAAGGGACAAAGTAATTGTCCTACTGGAAAACAAACTGGACCGACCGAAGATAGAAGTAATTGTAATGGTGTTTATTTTGCAGGAAAACCCAGAGGAATGTTTGCATTAGGCAATGGTAGTCAATATACACAACGTAAATATGTTGCTTTATTTAACGATGGACACACTGAAGTTAATTATCCTCAAACAAGTGCTTTAGCCAGAGTTAGAGGAGCTGTTAGTCATAAAACTACTGTTAATCCAAATGGAGGAATTTGTTGTAATTACAACCCACCACAATTTTTAATGTAAGTAATATAATATTTTTTAATATATAAAATATTATATAATGAGCAGAGAAATATGTAATTGTGCAAATGATAATTTTACAGAAGGAGAAGGCTCTTTTGATTTAAGTGGAAGATTTGTTAATAGATTTGCTCCTGAATTTGAAAACCCCAGATTCAATATTATATCTGGGAATATTCAATTGGACGGAAGTGGTAATCCGTTTCTTAATACAAATAGAAGTAATTGTGATACAACCAATTGTACGCCTACAAAACAACAAAAATTAAGCGTTAGACATAAACCTGCTCCATACAGAGTACCATACAATCATTATAGAAAAAGATATACATGTATTACTGAATGTTCTACAAACGTTAAAATTATAAAAGAAAAAAGCTGTGATGTAAATTGTCAAAAAACTACATATGGTATTACAAGATTAGTAAATAAAGCTGGAGTAAGATTAAGAAATAATGGAGGAGATTATATCAATTATTTACAATCAATGGGTAAAACACATGTTCAACATTCTGTTGGAATTATACCTGAATTCAGAACAAATGATGACCCTAATGCATACAAAATAAAAAATCCAGGATATGTTTTTAATCAAAATCATCAAACTGTTGATAATTCTAATTGTGGTATTTATAATCAAAAACCCGATGGTCTTTACACTCAAATATTTGACAAAAAAAAAATTCCATCTGCTGTTAGAAAATATAAAAATAAAGGATTCTCCACAAATTCAAGTGTTTCAAGTAAAAATAGATTATTGCAATTAAAATATAATACTACATTAGCTGGACAATTAACAAAAGATGGGTATAATAATTGTGTAAATGGGGAATTATGTTCTTTATATCAACAATCTGGTCCTAATACTAAAATGAGAACTCATAGACCTAAGTGCAAACGATTTAATTTTAAAGGAAGAAGACAAAGTTGTTTTATTTTAAGATCCCCAAACTTAGCTGGTATCGTAACTATAACTGGTATTACCATTAAAAATAATTTTTTAAATGCCACGCTTATAGATTCTAATAATTATTCTATGTCTGGAGTTACATTTCAATGGATACGAGATGATCAAGATATTGTTGGAGCTGTTTATCAAAAATATAGATTAATTGATGATGATGTAGGCAAACAAATCAAAGTAAGAATAAAATATATTGATAGTGGAGGATATCTTGAAACTGTTACATCACAGCCCACTAAAACTATCAGTCTTACTAATTTTGTTGGAAGTTTAACCTTAAATGGTAATACTGTTAAACATCAAATTTTAACTGCTAATATTTCAGATAATGACCAGCCTCTTAGAAATATAACTTATAAATGGATTAGAGTTTATTCTAATGATGATGAAATTGTGTTATTAGAAACTACAAATAACACATATACAATAGTTCATAATGATGTTTCTAATAGAATTAAAGTTAAAGTTAAATATACAGACGTCAATAATGTTGTTGAAGAAGTTACTTCATCTCTTAGTGATACAATTACATTTCCTTCTCAACAAACAGGAACTATAGTTATTTCAGGTGATAAAGTTAAAGGTAAAACCTTAACTACATCTATTACTGATCCAAATGGTTTAAGTACTCCATATATTGAATATAAATGGTTCAGAATTTATACAAATGGTGATAATATACAAATACCTTATGCTGTGAATAGTTCATACACATTAACCGTTGATGATGTTAATAAAAAAATAAAAGTAGAAGCAAGATATATTGACGATGATAACTATATCAATAATATAACATCCACTGAAACTACGACGATTGTACAACCGGTTAATCAGATAGGCAATGTATCAATATCAGGTATTAATATAAAGGAACAAACTTTAACTGCTAATGTTATTGACGGCAATGGAATATCCGGTGAAATTATTTATTATTGGATAAGAAAAGATGGAAATTCCTATTCACATATAAATACATTTACTGGAACTTTAAATACAAATAATACCTATACCTTAGTAAATGATGATGTAGGTAAAAATATTATTGTTAATGTTAAATATACTGATGATGATATGTATTACGCTGATATTTCATCTAATCCTACTAATTTAATCACTCAACCTGCTAATATTATGGGTAATGTTTCTGTATCTGGAGTCGCCAAAAGAGATATTACTTTAACGGCAAATGTAACTGATGAAAATAGTATATCCACTGCGATTACATATCAATGGATTAGAATTGATGGTAATACCGAAACTAA
>CEPW01177508.1_pt1 | contig 19615 bp, 11 predicted proteins | sample 356211 | NCBI WGS metagenome assembly CEPW01 (sample SAMEA2620021, study PRJEB7988) | marine metagenome | biome: marine biome (ENVO:00000447); feature: deep chlorophyll maximum layer (ENVO:xxxxxxxx); material: "saline water (ENVO:00002010), including plankton (ENVO:xxxxxxxx)" | depth 25 m
GGGCGATCCTCGTCAGCGTCTGATGGATCTTGGATCTTTTTTTTTCTTTTTTTTTCTCGAGATCGCAACAAACAATTCCTCTTCTTCACCGCAGCAGAGACTATATATATATATATTATATATATATATAGATATAGATGCGCGTACGACAGATCGAATTTACCACCGCAGTCAGCGCTAAAGTAACCGTAAGCTCGACTCTGTTTTGAACGAGACAAGAGAAAAGAAAAGAGACTCTCCCTCTGAATTCCCGTCAAGAGAGAGAAGGAACCCTGCAGCAAATCCTCAACGAAAACCCCTTCCTCCTCCTTCTTCTTCTTCTTCTTCTTTTGTTTTTGGGAAGGACTTTTGGACAGAAAAACACCGCGTTCAAAGAAGAAAAGCGGAGAATAGAGTGATCATTCTCAATATAAAACGATAAACGATACAGAGGAGAAGAAAAAGATGAAGAATGGCACCATAACCGCGGATGAAATCTTGGACCAAAAATCAAAACGCTTGTCGCATGATGACGAATCGAAGTTTTTGCACTCCATGCGCCCAAATTCGCCGCAAGTTGGCGATCAACCGACAGTTGTCTTAAAAATTGGGACATCCTCACTTCTTCGTGGCGATTGCTTGCATTTATCCATGCTCGGATTTCTCGCAGAGACATGCGCCGATCTGAGTAAACGCGGGATGAGAGTTGTCGTCGTGACGTCTGGGTCAGTTGGCGTCGGTTGCAAGATTCTAAATTCACCGAAACCGAAAGATTTAGCTGGAAAACAAGCGTTTGCTGCGGTCGGACAAGTGCATCTCATGCGTATGTATGAAGATTTCTTTACGACGTTAGACTTGAAGGTTGCGCAAGTGTTGGTAAGTTTAGACAACATGCTCGACCGAAAGCAATACGAGAACGCAAAGAGGACGTTCAGTGCTCTCTTACAGAGGCGTATCATTCCAATTGTTAATGAAAACGATACTGTGGCTGTTCAAGCCGTCAAGTTTGGAGATAATGATACGTTGAGCGCACACGTCGCGGCTTTAGTCAACGCTGACTACCTTTTTTTACTCACGGATGTGGACGGCTTATACACCGCCAATCCTTACAAAAATCCGGAGGCGAAATTAATTAGTGTGGTAGAAAATGTCGAAGACCTTGAGGTGACCACGGATGGTGCTGGATCGTCTCTTGGAACCGGTGGAATGGCTACTAAGCTCCAGGCGGCGAGATACGCAACCTCGTCTGGCGTCAATACCGTCATAATGAACTCAAATAATATGAATAAAGTTCCAACGGTTGTACAAGGCTCGAGTGTAGGGACGCTATTTTTGGCGATGCCAAAACCGTTGAAAGGCCGGAAACGTTGGATTCTATTGCAACCAGTGATGGGACACGTGTACGTGACAAAAATTGCCATGCAAGCGATTGAAAAAGATAGCTCGTTATTTGCCGCTGGTATCATATCCTGTGGAGGAGATTTTGACGTCGACGATTGTGTGACGATTAATTATACTGATCCAGAAACAGGGGAAGACAAAGAAATTGGAAAAGCTATCGTTAATTACTCGTGCGCGGACATGGATCTATATAAAGGAAAACAAACGGAAGAGTTCTTTGAAATGGTTGGATATTCAGGAGCGGAAGCTATTTGTCACAAAAATAACATCTGTTGTTGGATCCCTGGTGGAGAGGAACCGTCGTCGACGTCGTACTTGAATCTCTCTGGGTTGTGTGTGACCGAGGAAGAGGAGGGCGTGGAAGAAGGAGAATAATAAAAGCAATAGTAAGAATAATAAAGAGCAAAATAGAATAAAGACGAAAAGGAAAATAATAATGTTGCGAAAATAATACCATACCACTTTGATAAACGTGAAGAATATTTGTCAAATTAGCAGAACAATAGCATTATAAAAGATGATGTAATAGAATCCAAATGCACAATACATGTGTACCGTACTAGGTCGATGTTGTGATTTTACGAAAAGCTCCCTTTTTCTCTCAAGAGTGATTTTTTTTACGAAGTTGAAGTAGTGGGGTACCTAACAGCAAAAAACGACCAAGCGTGGAAGGAAAAAAAGCAGAAATCCCAAACGTCCAACGAAAAAAGAGTATTGGATATTTCAGTTGGATATTTGGCCTTTTAAAACATATAGTTCTCAAAGTTTGAAAGCGCGACTAATTTGCGGCTCGGGGAGCTCGTGCGACATTGATCTATACGTATTGTATACTTTCATGCGCGCATAATATAGTTTTGTATTCAGCAACTATGGAAATTCTCGCGGTAAACTCTATTTATGAGACGAACAAGAGTGGAGAAAGAAGCGCGGAGCGGGACGAATGGTGTAACCACCAGGACTTTTTCCCGCTTAAACGGAAGGAGCAGGAAAGTGTCGCTCGAACGCACATCTCCCGCGTCGATTCGCAGTTTCGAATAGAAAAAATATCTCGGAGCTCTTCCATGTGTGATTGTGGAGAAGAATATGAACGCATGGACTACGAAGAAGAAGAAGAAAAAGAGGAAGAAGAAGGAGTTGATGATGACTCTCTCCTCGCGGACGAAGATTTAAAAAGCTTGCTTCGTCAGCAACAAAAAATCACAAAAACAGAGGAAACAAAAACGAAAAGAAGAATAAACAACAACGACAACTACAACAACATTAATGCTGAGGGGTTCAGAGGTTCTACGATTACAGAATTGCTTACTTTCCACGACACGGAGAAAAGAAAGATTCCGCTGCACGATAAAGAATTACACGAAGATATGTTGCGACATCAATTGACAAAGGAGCAAACGAAAGAGCACTTCGTGTTGAACGCCGTGACAGCAAATCACGTCGTGCGTGGTCAACGAGAAGCTATTATCTCTTACATCCTACAGTGCTGCTCTATGGCAAATTACAGCGCGATTACAGCAGACGTGTGCACGGTGTACGTCGATAGAGTGTTGTCAAACATGGACATTCCAAAGTCTACACTTTCACTCATAGCGATGTGCTGTTTGCACATCGCCGTCAAGTACGAAGAAATCGAAGACGTTGTTTTGAGCACGACAGCTTTACGAAACATGTTCGCGCCACAATATTGCCAAGATACCGTCTTGAGAATGGAAGTTGCGATATTGAACGAATTGGATTGGAATTTGGGTTGTGTGACGACTTCGCACTTCATTGAGAGTATTTTAAAGATTTGCGACGGTGCTACGCACAAGTTTGAAACCATACAAACTGAAAACGAAGAATGGACTATTGATTACGTCAATAGATTGAGCGCGATGTCTTTTGAAATGTACAAAGGCATCTTGCCTGACCCTAACATTCGTGGTGATGTTTTACCGAGTGTGCTGGCTACCGCTTGCATCGGCGCCGCTCGTTCAAAACTTGGACTGTTCCCGGCGGTAACGCGAGAAATGGAAGTTGCCTCAAACGTGAGCGAGAGCAATTTATCTAAGATACATGGTTGGTTAATCGAACATTGTTTAAACATTTATGTTGCGAGAAATTGCCCGGTATGTGTGAGTGACGACGATGATGACAAAAATAACACTGTTGGGTCGGTTGCTGTACCAGTGAGACGAGGGAGCAAGGAAGAGGTGAAAGAACTGGCGGATGAGTTTGGAAGATATATGGACGTGTATTCACCGACAGGAGTTCTAGAAGCCTCGTCGTTATCTTCGTTAAGCGCTGATGACGATGTTATGGCGTAAGAAGGGGAGGTGGGGGAGATAAAGTAGTGGGAGAACATTTTAGAATGAGAGAAAGAGTTGAGAGTTGAGAGAAGAAAGGCGACCGAACAGGCACTGCCCGCATTATCAGGTAAAAGGAAAAAAAGCGAGAGGAGAGAAATGTACCAGTACCGTACGAGTCGTGTATAACGAATAATCTGTATTAGTTTAGTTGAAAAACAAGCAAAACCCAATTGTAATAATACCTATATATAAGTGATAAACGCAAAGCAGTGTGCGCCACCATTGACCTTCAAATTAATCGCCGAAGATTCTACCCCAGATTGCGCAGAATAATGGAATCAATCCCACACCCGCGATTTGTAACTTGTCGTTCGACGTCGCACGCATGGTGACAGCACCAGCGCCTCGCGAGTTCAGGTTAAATCTTCCCGTCAACTGCGTATCTTTCCCTAATGTGATTGAGCTCATGGCGTTGCAACCCAACGCTATATCACCTCTCCAATTCATGAAAGAGGCTCCAATTGTGGATGAGTTCGCGTCACCTTCGTCTTGAGAGTGACGAATGATGGCTTCGCAGTTACCTCCGTAAGCGACGTCTTTCCCTTGGGGGCCCTTGGAACTCACCGCTCCGGTACTAACGACGACCTTCATACCATCTCGGGCCTTCCACCGGTTTTCAATCTTCGTGCCAAAAGCTAACAGGCCTCCAACGAAAGACATGGATAATCCACCGATGATTTTATCCACCCTATGCCACTTCCAACGAGTTTCCGCTCGAGACGTGTACACTCTTTGCTGACCAACGTTCTGCACGTCGATACCAGCGGTGGTGATTGCTTTCTTACCGTGTGGAACCGACAATTCGCCTTCACCAGCAAACGAAGAGTCGTTTTTATCCTTATTAATTTGCGCTGACACGTTGCCACCGATGAAGTCTTTAATGACGACTTGTCGATCGACCGAAAACCCAGTCACGCCGGTCTCGTGCTCGTACGAGTGCGCGTCAACCATAGGACGAACTAACGTTTGTGGGTTCGTGTCGAGATATCGATATCGGTGCGCACCAGTATCCGAATCGAACGAAGGAGGGAACTGCGGATCCGGGGCCGGGACGCACAACTGTTTTGGCACGTAGAAATCTTTTCCCGCGTTTGGCTCATCGTACGGAGATGGTTCTCCAGAGATGATGGAATCTTCCAAGTCTTCAAACTCGTCGTCGTCCATTTCCAATCGTCTCGGTTTACGAGTCGTAATCAAGGAACTCAAGAGAAACGGTAACGGCGCAACTTTACCTTGCTGCTGCTGTTGTTGCTGACGTTTCTTAAGCATTTGCGTTCCGTCGTCGAGTTTCAACAGCGTATTCGCTTGCGCGAGAATTTTGCTCGCGAAGCAGAGGAGCAAAAGTTGAGGCTTCCACGCTTGACCGTTCGGTAACACTTTGTCTCCAGTTCTGTTTGTTCTGCAGCCCGAATGGTTTTCTGCCAACGCGACCGGGTTCATCAAACGCGCGTCTCCGGAAGCGTGACGAACAGTCTGTTGAACGACGTGCGATCTTTGGGCCACATACAACTCGTACGACATTGGTTGGCCGTTCGGTCCATCCGGCGGTGCTCCTGCGGCGTGCGTCAAAACCACGATGGCGTTGAACCAAACCCCAGGACCGAACGTGTTCGTGACTTGTTTCAAAATCATGATATCCGCGGTTTCCGATCGCAACGGAATGTCTAATCGATCGAAATATAACGTAATGTCCGGTTTATGCTTGTTGCAATACTTCTTCGCTTGGCCCATAATTCTAGAGTTGTACTGAATATCCGCCGAAGAGGTTCGCAAACCAGGCGTATCGATCAATCGCAACTTCATCCCGCACACGGTCGTTTCAATCATTCTCACTTTCGTAGTCTCTTGATCCAAAACCTCTAAAGTCTTCTCGTCTTGCGCGTCCGGACCCAACAACGATTTGATCACAGAAGATTTACCGACGCATTGCTTACCAATCATTAAAATCGTGCAGTCGAAATCCAATTCTTCGTTCGGGTTTATCTTTTCAAAGTGCTCTGCGAGCGCCACGGCGCGCTCAAACGTATTCGTTTGAGACTTTTGTGCTCCCGATGGTGATGCACCTTTACCCGATTTCAACTGTTCTGCGAGCTCTAAACGATAGATCACTTGGGAAACAATTGTATTTCTCGGCGATTGATCCAATCTCGACGTCAAACGTAACAACTTAATTCGAAGCTGTTGAAGCTCGTAAGCTCGCGTGGCTTGTTCATCCTTCGGATCTGGCTTTTCGTCCGGAACAATCGGTTCCTTTTGCGGCGCGACACGGGCTACCGTGCGAGCTAACAAGCCGCTGCCAAGACCTTGTGCTTGTGGTGGCGCGCTTGTTTCCTCACTGCCAGTCGCGCCCGTGGTGGGAGCAGCAGCGGCGGTGTTATTGGTAGTATTACGCTGTGGCAAACCACTCGTATTTCCAAAGCCCTGTTGTGAGGGAGGTTGTTGTCCTCCTTGTCCTGGAAACTGCGGCGGCGGTCGTGGGGGCAATGTTGCGGCTGCGCCACTCCCACCACCAGGCACAAACGCCGCGGCGGCTGAATTCAAAGACCTCGTTGGCGCCGCTTGCGTGGTTGCCGCTTGCGTCGCCGCCTCTTCAGCGTCGGCGTCGAAATCGCCGTCCAACTCCTCCTCCTCCTCGAAGTCGTCGTCTTCGGAGAGCAAATCATCTCCCAAGATATCCTCTTGGTCGTGACTGGTATCTTCTTCCTCGTACATTTCGTAATCGTCGGAAGTGTCGACGGCGTCCGCGTCGTATTCGTAATCTTCTTCGTCCGTTGATGCGTCCATTATTATCGTTTTATAGTTTTGCTATTATTAAATTTCGACCCTTCTCTCGTGTTTCCCTTATCGATTCGATCGAAACGCAAGAAATTTACGCCGCCCGTGTTCTCTTAATTCGTGCGCGCGCTGGTATTGCTCTAACACGAACTCGCTGTTTGTTTCTGTGACGACCGTTTCCTCTGCGAGAGAAAGAAAAGGTACCGCGCGGAGAGTAAAGAGACGGGGGAAAAAGTAACGTACGCAGAGGTGCTTAATAAGAGGATGAAAATTCGCCGTCGCTTTTTCAACTCAAAAAGAAAGGTGGGGTTTTTTCAGTTCTTTATTAATTCTTCTTTTAAAGAGGTGGTACAAACACAAATATTTTTAATAACTACAATTCATACCAAAGGAATGCTCAATTATATATTGAGTCTCAATCTCAGTCTCCGGTAATGTTAAGAAACGACGCAACCACAACCGGGGTTGTTCTTCTTGTTATCCGCTTCCTCTCTCAACTTCTCGACGATCGGGTCGAGGTAGTTGATGACGTTGAAAAACGTCGGACGTTTCTTATCGATCGGGCTCCACATGTTTCTCACCAACGTCATTAATTCCTTCGGCATTAACCCGTTATGCAACGGTGGACGAGCGTCTTGAGTGGCGACTGCTCGCGCCGCTTGAATTGGATTGATGTTCGAAAACGGTTGTTGACCGGAGAAGAGTTGGTAAAAAATCATAGATGCGGCGTAGACGTCAACGGCGGTGCCGTAGAATTCGTGTCGGAAAACCTCCGGCGCCATGTATCTATAACTTCCCGTTTCACCGGTCAAAACGAACGGTTCTTGAGACACGGTTGAGTTTGGGATCTTGTTTCGCACTGACAAAGTTTTCGATAAACCAAAATCGCCTATTTTCAAACGTCCAGTCCTCGTCAACATCAAATTTCCTGGTTTCAAGTCTCGATGAATCACCGGCAACGGAACGCGACCGTGCAAATATGCCATCCCTCTCGCGCAATCCAACGACATGTTTGCCGCTTCGCACAACGAGAGGATCTTGCCGGAACGAAACAATTGGTCTAAACTACCACCTTGCATAAACTCGGAAACGATGGACACTTGATTCGTTTCGCTCGAAATCATGACGCCTAAAAATTGAACAATGTTTGGATGGTGCAACTGACGCATAACTTTCAACTCCAACGCGAATTCAACTCTCGCAATCTCGTCCTCTGCCATGTGCTTGTGAATTTGTTTAATCGCAACTGGCGTTCCTCTCCATTTACACTTCATGACGATACCAAACGCCCCGGACCCGACTTTTTCTTTATCCACGATTTCCTCCTCCGGTATCTCCCACGCCATGGCGTCTGTTGGTAAGAAATTGTTCGACGAATTCGCCGCCATCTGTGGCGCAGCGACCGAGGACAAGTCACTGTCCGCTAATTTGACTAAAGTACCCGTCAATCTATCTTTAATTCTCCCCCCGTTTTGTTCGATGTACTTTACAATTTCCCAGTGGTTACCGAACACCGCGGCTTCCAACGGCGTCGCTCCCCATCGATCGACAACATTAATAGCCACCCCATTCTTTACTAAATAATCCACGACGGCAAACGAACCATCCGCGCACGCGATGTGTAAAGGTGCTCTCAAATCGTAATCCTGGTACGGTTCGGATGTTATGCTTCTTCCAGCCTTTTCTAAACATCTTTTAATTCTTTTCAAATTCCCAATAGACGCCGAGAACAAAAGTTCCGAGGTCAAGTGTCTCCCGACGTATTCTTTGTAGTTTTTCGAGCCTGGATTGGATTGGCCTTGTGAAGAGTCCGCGCCTTGAGAGGAGCCTCGTTCGGAATCTCCATCCGTATGTGAGCTTCTGTCGGCGTAATCGAACGAGCCCGAGGAGTCCGGAGATGTCCTCGTATTCCTGGAGACGCCGTGGTCGGCGGAATTTTCCCTGCTCTGGTCGTTGCTTGAGATTTCCAAGTTTGGTTCCGCGAGAGGATCGACCGTGTTTCGATGCTCGAGAGGATCTAAACCCATTCCGTATTCTCTATCGTTGGTGCGCTACCACCACGCCTCCCTCGCGCGCGCGTTTACCCGTACGTGAACGTTTCCTTAAACCTCGGTTTTTTGAAAGAAAAGGAACAATATAATGCAAGATTTAGATAAACTTCTGACGAGAATGGAGAAGCAAAAAAATCCTTGTCTAATTTTAATCGACTCGACACGACTTTGTAATCTTTTTGAAAGAATTACACGAGATGGACGTGCCGAGGAAGAAAGATGAAAAATATAATCTCGCAAACAAACGCCGCGGTAACTCCACTGGCGACTATGAAGACGATGATGAAGAATACGAGAACATATGTAACAGTCAATACCAGTATGCACGTAGTCATAATACATGCACGCTAACATATGTAGCTAAATATAACCCAGTCTTTCTCTCGCGCTCTTTTACTCTCTCTCTCACAATTTATTATTATATTCTTCGTGACCTGCGACGAGGCGTGGGGGACATCGAACGACGCTTACCACGACTGCCGCTTTTAGTATTAGTAGCCGATAGTGCCGATGTTCCTCTCGAAGCTCGAGGCGGCGGCGAAGGCGATCTTCCAGTCACGCGATGATTGGTTTTCTTTTTCTTGTCGGAAATCTTCTCCGCGCAATACATGTAATGCGTCGGCTTAAATGGCGTGTATGGCACTCTACCTTCGTCTTCGGAATACCACACGGTTTCCAAATCTTTCTGCGATTCCAAAAAGTCGACGTGCGCCCGATTGAAGTAGACACCGTCGTGAGCGAACCACCACTTGTACAATCTTTGATCCCATCGGTCCATAACGCCTTCGCGCAAGGTGAAATCAATCAAACACAAGTTACCACCTGGCGCGACGAGATTCTTCATCGTCTTTAAAGCTTCTTTCCACGGAGGAATCATCGTCAAACAGTACGAACACGTCACCAAGTCTGCTTCAGCCGGAAGCTTCTTTTGCGTCTCTGTCGCGTTGATGTCGCCCTCGATGAAAACAACTTGTTTGGCCAAACCGAGCATCTTCACTCGAGATTTCGCCATGGCTAACAACGCATCCGATAAATCGCACAAATACACTTTTGTTTTCGATTCACGAATATGATCGGTGACAAATTCGATATCCCTCGCCGTGCCGCATCCGACGGAGATCCACGTCTTTGGCATCTTTGTCCACGGAACGACGTATTGCATAAACACGTCTCTGTGTGGCAACAAAGCTTCGCGGAAACCGTCGTATCGAGTGCCTTGAGACTTATAAAACTTCCTCACGTCTTTGTTAGAGCTCAAGCCGTGGCTGGCCATGGCATACATGACGCACATATCGTCAAAGACCGTGTTCGAAATACGTCTGTTCGTACCATTTAAGGTGATCATTTTTGGCTCGTAATTCTCCGGCGTTGGACCGATAAACGTGCTCAAGTACCATCCGACGCGATCGTATGTCGGAACCAAACTAGCTCGGAGGTGTCCGAGTACCGGTGAGTGCACGCGATCACCAAAACATCTCCAATAAATTTTCCCTCTCTCTTTATCTAACCCGGTGACTACTTTCGCAATGTTCTCGGCAATCATCTGATGCGGCATCCAATCCATGGAATCAAGCAAGGAGGCAATTGTAATAGAACCCGGGCCTTCCCTCTCTGCCGCGTCTGCCCAGGTGCCGTGGAATAACTCCACTCGATCCGTTCGCTCTTTCAAAACCTTGAAATTCTTCTTTTCTAAGTACCGCGGGCAACACTTCGGCGAAAACTCGCCGACGATGTAACCATAATAAAAATAGTTCCCTTTTTTCCACATTCGCGTGGTTAAAACTTCTACCAAACGTTCCGCAAACACTTGCGGGTTGCGCATGACTAAGTTAAGTTGCTCAATTGGAACACCTCCTAACGGGGCAATCCAAGACCAGAGCGGAGAGAAGGACGCGATCTTCATCGTGAACCAGAAGAAGAATCCGCCACGCTCGCCGCCGACATCTTCTCCGTGCACCATACGTTTATGTACTCCAGCTAACCATAATGGTGCGCATAAAATCTTCGCCATCAAACCAGATGTCCCGGCATACATGAAGTTATCGCGGAACAAGTGCGTGTTCATGTCCCAAAACTCTGCCGTTTCCGTTTGGAGCAATTTGCGAAGCTTCGATTTGTACACCGAGGTGAAGACTTGGTAATCGGATCGACCCCAAATGTCGAAAAACTGCTCCCATGTCAACGCTTTAATACACGCCAACTTCAACTCTAACGTGTGTAACTGTGCCGCGTTCATGTCCACGGCGATAATCTTCTTCGGCCCTTCGCATAAATAATCTAAAACGTTGCACCCGGCGGAAGAAATCGTCAACACGACATCGTCTCCGTTCATGTGCATGACCGTGTGATCGATCGCCGGGTCTTCCCAGCTGATGTTGTAAATTATTTTCTTCTTCCCAATTGACGTCATGATGAAGTTATTGCAATACACGTCATGAATCATAATTCCAAACAACGTCATAAAGTAGAGAAATATGGCGCCGTGTAAAGCGATGACTGGAATCGAATCCTGATGATGGTCCTCGTACTTTTGCGTGACTAAATCCCACATCGCGTACGAGTGCACCAACACTTGTGCAATGAGCATACTTAACATGATGAGCATTTTATGTCTATATTTCATTCGTTTTCTCGAAGCGGAGCGCATGAGATACCCTCGCACCCACTTTTGGAAAACTTTCACGTGCCACGTGAGCAAGACCATCCCGGAGAACAAAACAAAGTGCGAAAACTGTCCAACTTTGTAAATCAAAACCGTGTGGAAGACTATTCGAGTCAAGAAGTACAACACGCCAAACAACAACGACGGTCGTTGTTTATTTCTCACTTCAAAGAAGGATAATAAAACTACCGGGATTTCCTCAATCAATGCCACGGCGAAAAACGCCGTCATCTCGTGGTGGAGCAAGAAATAACAAATGGTGATGTACAACAAATGATGGACCCACCCGTCTTCGAACGATATCTCTTCCACGTAGTGCAAACTCCCGACGACTAAATCCATCACGCAATATCCAATGAAGAACAAAGCGATGTACCTCGATATTACCGTCTCGTTCGATATCGTGGCCGTAAATCCATCGTGTAATAAGTGATATCCAAAATATACCCCAACGAAAGAGGAGACGAACGAAGAGTACAAAGTCAGATACCAACTGTGCGTTTGAGACCCTTTGACGCTTCTCATGATGAAGAAGACGAGCATGCAGACGAGCATGTTTAAGCCTAGAATTATCATATCTTCGCTGCTAAACGCAATCATATCGCTGAAGTGCTTCATCAGCAACGGCCCGTGGTGCAAAACCATCATTATCAGAGGAGAATATTCCGATGACGCCGCCCACCAGTACTACCGATAGTGCCGCCGATACCCAAAGAAGAAGAAGAAGAAGAAGAAGAAAATATATGCGTTTTGTCTCTCTCCCTTTCTCTCTTTCTCAATCTATCGCTCGAACCCAATCTCTCAATAATCTCTCTTTCTCGTGCGCACAAACAACGTGCTCTCGTGCGCGAGAGAAAATGAGCCGATGATTGATGAGTGATTATTTTGCGTTTTGAAAAAACGACTGACTCCACAACACAAGTCCACTTTGATTATTATTTAACTTTGTTGAGAGGTGTTTCAGAAAAAAAAAAGAGGAGGAGGAGGAGGAGGAGGAGGGTAGAAAAGAGGAACAAGTCATTTCTTTACTCGTATTAAACTAAAAACTATTAAGACACGTTATGGATATATGTGACGGTGATTCGCTAATATAAAAGAAACACACGGCATCGGACGAGGAGGAGGAGGAGAAAAGTGCGTCGGTTTCAAAACGACAACAGAGTGCTCAAAGTCGCCCGTCAATGCGCGCGCACACAAGGCGTTTACTTCTTACCGCCCTTCTTCTTTGCGTTTCTCTCCTTAATCTCTCTCAAGGCTTGCGCTCTCGCCGCGGCACGAACATCCGGTTTTTCCTGGCGCTTCTTCGTCAAAACCTCCAACGACGCGCTGACGTACGATCTCTTACTCGCGTTCTTGTTGATCTTTCTCTTCTTTTGCTTCACAACCGTCGACTGGTCTTTTTTGTGCTCTTTTCTATACGCCGTCGTCCACGCGATTCTTGCCGGCTTCTTTCTTTGCCCGAACAAAGACTTTACCTTCGCGTTGAGGAATAAAAACGTTCTGGAGTCTCTGAGATAAGATCTCATGCCTGTTATTATTAGAGAATGAAAGGAAGCGAAGACCGCGAGTGAGTACACAACATCGAAAGAAACGGGTTTCTCTCTCCTTTTGAAAGAGGAGAGTTTTGGGTTGGGGAGGACGAGCGACCCAAAAAAAAGAACAAATTGCGCGTATCAAAACCACGCCACCAGTGCCATTGACCACCGTTAGTCGCATTCGTTTACGCTTAAAAAGCACGAAGGAATGCAGTCTCTACCAAATTCAAATGGCTCTGGTGTCTTTTCAACGTCGCAGAGACGGCACGGGTACCCGCGATGTGCACTTTTAGGTCTCTTCTCAAAAGTTTTGCCTCTTTTGTAAATTTTAGGCGGAAAAGCCTAAAAAAAATGAGCATCCGCGCGCGCGCGCGCGTTGGCATAACCCGTGCGAATTGAAAAACGTCGGATGGAAATACTACATTCACGCGAACGAATACGCACCGTGACCCGGGTAGACGCGGAGGCCTGACCACGAGCAGTTTTCAGTCTTAAGAACCATATTTTTTCTCTGCGACTAAAAATTTGTGTGGATTTTTTACTTTGTCGTGTGTTCCAAAGTCGTCGTGCGTTGGTGTGTTTTACGACACAGAAAGAGAAAAAAAGAAGAAAAGAGAACGACACAAAAAACAAAAAGACAAAACTCGATATGCCACATACTATTACACAAAAAGAGAATCAATCATCCTTTCTTGCCCTTCTTCTTCTTCTTCTCCGGCTCTCTCGCCACTGGCGCCGGAGGTTCGAGATTGTAAAATACCTCCATTCTCTCAATGTAATCCCCATACGGTAAGTTGTTAAAATCCCCCGCAAAGGCGGTTTTCCCAGAGTCGAGCTCTTTCCTCAACGTGTCTCTGACGTCGGCGTCCGACCACATGATTGGACCGTGAAGGAAAATAATGTAGCCTAATTTCGTCGCCGTGAGTTCGCTCAAGTACCCAGGGTGTGTACCGCCTTTCCCTAAATAACACGCGGAAATCGGGAACCACACGTCGCCGGTGAACGTGCCATTATTTAACAACGCCATCACGTCGCTCCCGGTGTCCCAACTCAAACCTTTCGTCATTTGTAACTGTTTTGCCGCGGCGTGGACGTCGTATTCGCCGTATCCGGTCGGGAAATCCGAAAATTGAACCACTCGACTCGGGTATGACAAGTCTTTCAAGGCAACTAATTCGGTTTCCTCCACAGAAAGTTGGTTCAATGCGTCCAACTGCAAAAGTTTTCTATTCTCCCCATTTCCTTTCGTCTTCCACGAAACTTCATCTAAAGCTGATTTTCCTATTCGTCCTTTCCCATCGTCGCCTATCATAGCGTTCGCGGTGTGTTTAATCACCCGCATCAGCTCATCTTGATCGATTTCCGCGTTTTCCTCCGGGGTGAGTTCAATTCCATCTTCGCCTAAAAACGACCCGAGCTGTTCGCCTTGCGACGGTCCCGGTCTCGGTATGACCACTTCATAGTCGCACGAGTGCATAGTCGCCACGCCGAGCATTAATATCGCACCAGGGACATGGTCAAATACCGCCCCTACGAACGATACTGGATCGAATGGTACGACAATCGTCCCATCCGTCAACGATGACACTTGAACCGCTTTTAAATTTTTTGGCGGTTGTCCTCCCGGATACGTTTCCGGGTACAACATTTGACAGGACATCTCGGGCAACACGGCTTCTGGACCTGGCAAAACCTCCGCTTCAATCAAAAGCGGTCCTGGCAATCTTCCGTAATCTACCTCCATGTCTAACATTCTCAACGCCGCTTTGAATATTCTCGGATCGTGGAACCGAATGTGTAATCCTTTCTGTGTCGCCATGCGAATAAACGCGTTCACGGCGTCGTCAAACGTCATCCCTCCTTTCGCTTTCGATACTGGAAGGTATGAAGATTTCGAAATCACAGGCACTTCGTATTGCTTTCCAGTTTTTGAATCGTGTGTCACACTTCTGGACACATCTAAGGTCACCACGTGGGACGATGGGTCTTCGATGGCTTCTATAAACTCATCGAACGTCGTGCTTGGTTTGCTAAAGACCAGCTCGGATGGATTTTTCACGTGGAAGTGCTTTAAGATCCTCTCCGTGCTCCACTTCTTCCCGTCCGCTCTTTCGAAATTCATCGCCGAACCCCATTTCCTTGTCGGTCGATTTGGGTCTATGTGTTCCGCGTCTGATCTATTCCCTCGGCTCTCTTTCTCCGCCGAGCGAAACTGGTTCGAGGCTAACGACATCAAAGAGACGATCACTACGACTAAAACAACTTTCCACATCGGAGGTGATTTGACCGATTGTCCGCTATTTCCATTTTCACCAGCATTTGCACCCAAAATCCCACTCTTTTTCTTGTTCGGATCTTTCAGTTGTTCCTTCATCGTTTCCATCTGCGCGTGTTTTTCCTTCAAGATGCTTCGCAAATCCGAAGGATGCACCGGTTTGTTCGAAGACGAATCCATCTTTTCTTTTCTTTTTTTCTCTGTATCCGTTTGTGCGTGCGTGCGTGCGTGCGTGCGTGCGTGTGCTATTCTTTACCACGCGCGCGCGCTCTCTTCTCTCTCTCTTTCTCTCTCTCTCTTACTCCCTTACTCTCTCGATAGTACGCGCGGCAAAGAATTGGTTTCCCTCCTTTTGTGGAGAAAATGATTACTTTTCTTTGAGTTTTTATCCAAACGAAAGAAGTCCTTCGACACGAAACAGAAACAGAAACAGAAAGACCACGAAACCACCGCGCGAGAACACGCGCGAGACTCTTGTGTCTTACTTATTTATATACGAACTCTTTTTTTTACAACAAACGTTTGTACAACAATTTCCTCTCTCTCTCTCTCTCTCTCTCTCTCTTTTTCACTCTCTCTTTCATTTTCTCTCTCTCTCGTTCTTCACTTTTACGCACAAACTGTTATTTCATACCAACTCGATGTCGTTGGTGGTATCGATATTCGTTTGGTTCGTCGGTCGATTAGAAATAATATCAACCGATTTTTTTCCTTCAACCGGCGCTTCGTATTTATACACGTATTGATCGCTTTCAGAGGAAAATTTGGAAACGAGTACCTCCTCTTTTTCTTTGTCGAAGTCAACCAAAGCGGTTTCGCCTTCGTCAATTTCGCCCATCAAAACGGCTTCAGCAACGTTATCGTCGATTATTTGTTGCACCGCTCGGCGCATCGGTCGTGCGCCCCAAGCTTGGTCGAAGCCTTCTTTTTGCAAATGAGCCAACACGCTTTCCGTCAACGCCAAACCGATTTCTTTCTCGTGCAATCGGCTTCCGGTTTCGTTCAACATCAACTCGGAGATTTTCGAGACGTCTTCTTCGTCCAATTGGCGATAGACGACAATCTCGTCCAAACGGTTCAAAAATTCCGGGCGGAAGAAATTTTTCATCTCGTCTAGGAGTTTATCACGCATGGTGTTGTACGCCGCCTCTCCTGGGTTCTCATCGAACGCGGAGAGATCGAATCCTAAGCCACCACCGCCATTTTTCGAAATCACTTGACTCCCGACGTTCGAAGTGATGATAATAATCGTATTTTTAAACGACGTGACTCGACCTTTTGAATCCGTCAATCGACCGTCTTCGAGCATTTGAAGCATGACGTTGAAGACGTCCGGGTGTGCTTTTTCGATTTCATCGAATAAGACGACGGAAAACGGCTTCTTGCGCACAGCTTCTGTCAGTTGGCCACCACCGTCAAAACCGACGTAACCAGGCGGCGCACCGATTAACTTTGAAACCGTGTGGCGTTCCATGTACTCGGACATGTCTAAACGAATCATCGCTTCTTCGTCGCCGAAATATTCCCTCGCCAACGCTTTAGTCAATTCGGTTTTACCAACTCCAGTCGGACCAGCGAACATCATCGACGCAATTGGACGGTTTTCATTCGCTAATCCACATCTCGCTCTTCGGAGAGATCGCGCAATCGCTTGCACGGCGACGTCTTGTCCAATCACCGACTTTGTGAGCTTCTTGTCGATATCTTGCAAGACGACGGATTCATCCATAGACATTTTCGTAACTGGGACGCGAGTCCACGCCGTAGCAACCTCAGCGATTTCATCATCCGTGACGATAACGTTTTCGCTACTCTTCGTGAGCGATAAGCCTTTGGCGTTCACGTCCATTGACTCTAAGCATTCGGTGACTTCAAGCTCGCGTTTTCGCAAAGTTGCAGCTTCTTCGAACAAACCAGCCTCTGCGGCTTGGTTCTTCGCGAGCGTGATGCTTTTATGTTCTTGCCATAAACTCATGAGTTCTGGATTCGGTGCGATGAAGACTTCTTCTTTACCGTTTTCCTCCTGCAACCGCTTGGCTTCGTCGATGGATTTTTGCCGCTTTTCGAAACTGAGCATCTTCGCGCGACTTCCCGCTTCGTCCAATAAATCAATCGCTTTATCCGGTAAATACCGGTCGGAAATGTAACGCGCGGAGATTCGGACCGCTGCGCGAACAGCCTCGTCCGTGAAAGAGCAGTTGTGAAAGCTTTCGTATCTTTGACGTAAACCAAACAAAATCTCCTCGGCTTCTTCCAGGGACGGTTCTTCCACGATGATTGGTTGAAAACGTCTGTCTAAAGCGGCGTCTTTTTCGAAATATTTGCGATGTTCGTCCAGTGTGGTACAACCGATGCAACTCAACTCACCTCTCGCGAGTGCAGGTTTCATGAGATTCGAAATGTCCATGCCACCACCGTTCACGGCGCCCGCGCCGACCATGGTGTGAATTTCATCGATGACTAAGATGACATCGTCGTTGTTCGCGCACTCTTGTAAAATATCTTTCACTCTTTGCTCTAACTCACCGCGTTCTTTCGCGCCAGCCATGATTAAACCAATATCTAATGAACACACTCGTTTTTCGAGTAAAAATTCTGGAACGTCTCCTTTGATGATGCGTTGCGCTAAACCTTCGGCGATGGCAGTTTTACCGACTCCCGGCTCTCCCAACAAAATCGGGTTGTTCTTCGATCTTCTCGCCAAGACTTGCACGCATCGCTCGACTTCAGATTCTCTACCAATGACTGGATCGACTTGTCCAACGCGCGCTTTCTCCGTCAAATCGAACGCAAATTTCGCCAAGGCTGAATTTTGTGCTTCAGCGTCGGCGTGTTGCGCGCCGGCTTGCGTCAACTTTCCTTGATTCGTGTTTGACTGATACGGTCGCTTCGCTTGTAAACCAGTCGCGCTGTTGTTGGTATTGTTAGAATTATCGCCAGATGTGGACGAGGTCGTCGATCCTGTTAATTCGCCGTCGGCTTTTAATTTAGCGGTCGCGGCGTTTCGTAAAACCGTGCGATCGATGCCGAGCTTTTCAAAGAAGGCGACAATCTCATCGTCGTCAAATGTATTACACGCGACGATGCACAAGTGTTCGGGAGCGATGTAGCCCACGTTCATCGTTTCCGATAATTCTAAAGCTTGTTGAAATAAAACTTTAGAACCTTTGGAAAACGGAACGTCGTTCGACCCGGAGGAAGATCTTTTACCGGGAGAGATTGGACGACTTCTCGCCGCAGCCGGTTTGGACGATTTCTCCTTGTCGTCTCCGTCGTCGAGAGGACCAGAAGCGCTCTTCGCGGCGGCGATGTCTTTCAAAACCTCGCGCGCTCGACCGACGGAAACGCCCGTTTTCAAGAACCCGTGTTCGCCGTCGTCTTTCGCTTCGACCATCAAACCAATAACCAAACACGAAGGCGTCACTTCCGTCAAACTCGCGTTCTCCTTCGCTTCCAGTTGCGCGAGCATTACCGATTTGATCGCTCGTTCCGTGAATCGTTCAAAGACCGCGGAAATTTGATTCGCTTGTCCTCGTCTTCTTTTGATGACGATGCGTCTGCTTCCGCTTTTGGAATAAATATTAGTACTCTTTTTTTGCCCACTCGTTCTCAAAGCCGTTTTAGAGGACAAAGACGAGGGCAGAATTGACGTCACCATTTTCTATTCTTTTACTTGCGCCCGGTGCGCGCGCGTCTCTTTCTGTTTTGCCTCTGTTGCGAAAAGAAGAAGAAGAAGAAGACGTATATTTTGCGGTGGTGAGTACGACGACGACGACGACGACGACGACGACGACGAGTTCGCGACGACTTTTTTATGCGTATCTTTTTAGTGGTGCTTGCTTGCTTGCTGCTTGACCGCGTATATTTTTAAACACGACCGACCACCGAATAATAATTCAAACCAAAAAAATTTGTAAAGAGAGACGGGCGCAAGCGCGCGCGGCTGTTTGCTGTCGTTTTCCCCTTCGCTTGGTCCGATGATAGGTCGTCGATCTCGAAAGGACAGATCGAGACAGAGAAGGACGCGATCGAGGTCGCGGATCGCGCGCAAACGTATACACAGAGACGACGACGACGACGACGCATCATCATTTGTTGTGGGAAAACCGTTAATGCGACGCGTTGCCACATCGTCTCGTTCAAAACGAAAAACTTTGATGAGAAATTGCCTTTCGTCCAATCGTCGTCGCGCGTTTTCGAAACGAAGAAGAAAGATCGGAGAGACGCACCACCCGAACGCGAACCCCTTTCCGTGCTCGTTCTCAAAAGCGACGATCCTCAAATTCGATCGCGCGTTTTAAGAAGACGTCTTACGCAACCGATGAGATGTGTGTGCAATTTTTTATAACGACGACGACGACGACGACGACGATTCAGACTTATTCTTCGAAGAAAAACGAGAGAGAAGAACACGTGACGTTTGACTCGTTTTTTTTTTTTAAGCGCTTCTTTTTCGTGCTTTTTGTGCGAATCCAAGGAAAAAAAGGGTGGCCTTTTTCGCTTTTGCGCAAAGATATTTTGCGATCCCCTTCTTGTGTTGCTGTTGTGAGAGACAAGAAAAAACACACACACACACACAAAAAAAAAAA
>CEPW01054152.1_pt1 | contig 19594 bp, 22 predicted proteins | sample 356211 | NCBI WGS metagenome assembly CEPW01 (sample SAMEA2620021, study PRJEB7988) | marine metagenome | biome: marine biome (ENVO:00000447); feature: deep chlorophyll maximum layer (ENVO:xxxxxxxx); material: "saline water (ENVO:00002010), including plankton (ENVO:xxxxxxxx)" | depth 25 m
TGTCACGGCGGAAGTTGCGGGTTCGAATCCCGTCGGTCCCGTTCCAACACCCAAGCCACTCCATGGTGCGTGTTCGTCTGGCCCCGAGCCCAACGGGCACTCTGCACATTGGAACGGCGAGGACAGCTGTTTTCAACTGGTTGTACGCCCGCCACCAGAAGGGGACATTCCTCCTAAGGATTGAAGACACCGATAAGGAACGATCCAAACCGGAATTCACCGCCAACATTCTCGAGGGCCTGTCTTGGCTTGGGATTGATTGGGATGAAGATCCGCTCATCCAGAGCGAACGCATTGAGGAGCATCGATCAGCGATCCAAACGCTTCTCGAACGCGGGCTGGCCTATCGCTGCTACGCCAGCGAAGACGAGCTAACCAGCATGCGCGATAACCAGAAGGCTGCAAACCAAGCTCCCCGCTACGACAACCGCCATCGCAATTTGACTCCAGAGCAGGAGTCGGCCTTCCAAGCTGAAGGTCGCGAAGCCGTCGTTCGCTTCCGCATCGATGACGACGCCTGCATCCAGTGGAAAGATCTCGTCAGGGGGGCCATGCAATGGCGCGGCGCAGACCTCGGGGGTGACATGGTGATCGCCCGGCGTGCTCCGGCCGACCAAATCGGAGATCCCCTCTACAACCTTGTTGTGGTGGTTGATGACGCTGCGATGGAGATCACCCATGTAATCCGTGGAGAAGATCACATCGCGAACACAGCCAAGCAACTTCTTCTCTACGAAGCCCTCGGTCTGCCCCAACCGGTCTTCGCCCACGCCCCATTAATTCTGAATGCGGATGGCCGAAAATTGTCCAAACGGGATGGAGTCACATCCATTAATGACTTCCGTGAACTGGGATACACCGCTGAAGCCATTGCGAATTACATGACCTTGCTTGGCTGGTCTGTCCCAGAGGGGATGGACGAACGATTCACGCTTAAGCAGGCGGCAGAGGTGTTCAGCTTCGATCGTGTCAACAAGGCCGGAGCACGCTTCGACTGGGACAAGCTGAATTGGCTGAACGCTCAAGTTCTCCACGATTGGACCACGCCACAACTCAAAGAAGCCCTTGAACCCCTTTGGCTGGCGCAATCATGGAGCCTTCCCGACGATCCAAGCTGGATCGACGATCTTTGCCAGTTGCTAGGACCGTCGCTCACCTTGATCCAAGACGGGGTTGAACAGGCCCGACCTTTTTTTACGGAACCTCCCCTGGAAGCCGATGGCGAGCAACAACTCAATCAAGACGGTGCCAAAGCTGCACTGAGCGCCCTTCTAGAGGGGTTGGAGCAGAGCCCATGGGATGGAGCTGATCCAGCTCAGGCCCAGGCTTATCTCGGTGCTGCCGCGAAAAGTGCCGGAGTCAAAAAAGGAGTGATCATGAAATCCCTTCGTGCGGCACTTCTCGGCAAGCTGCAAGGCCCGGATTTGATCACCACCTGGTCGTTACTGGCCCGACTCGGAGACGATCGTGCGCGAATCAAGCGCTGCCTCAGCTGAACTCTCCTCCTGATCAGACTCGTCTTCAGCGACCAATCCCAACGCACGCGCTAGCGGTTGAGCGGTGAGTCCCTGAAGGCCAACCGTCATCAGGATGGTGAGGAAAACCAAGCCCTGCAGACGACCAGCACCAAGGATGCCGGCCTGCTCGAGACGAATCGAGAACAACGATGCTACGGCAGCTGTCACGATCCCCCGCGGTGCCAACCACCCCAGAAAAAGACGTTGCTGAGGTTCCAAAGGAAGACCGACTGTGGCGACACTGACAGCAAACGGACGCGCCACCAGCATCAGCACCAGCACACAGCTGATGCCTCCCCAACCCAGCGGGCTGAGTTCAGCCCATGACACGTCAGCCGCGAGCAGTGGAAACATCATCGTGATCGCCAGCTGAGCCAGTTGCTGAATGAGATCGTCTAGATCCTCAGCCTGACTGGAGGGGCGACGACCCACCACGAAGCCAGCAGCAACGGAGGCCGGCAGACCGGATTCTGGCAACAACCATTCGCTGATCCCATACATCAAAAACAGCATCCCCAAACTGAGCTGCAACGGCAGCCCATTGCCCTGCTCGGTCTTCACACGACGCAGCAGCTCAGACAACAGCCAGCCGACGCTGGCTCCCATCAGCACACCGCCACCCAAGCGGGATAACAAGCCAACGATCAATTCACGCCAACCGTGCAGATCCCCGAGCACAAGCTCTAATAACAACAACGCCAATACGGCGCCAATGGGCTCGAGCACGAGGCCTTCTGCCTCGAGCACATCTCCCAAGGGAGCCGCCAGGCGGATCTGACGGATCAAAGGGGTGACAACAGTCGGGCCAGTCGCCAGAACGATCGCGCTGTACACAGCAGCGACAGGCCAACTCAACCCAGCCAGGAAATGCGCTGCAATCCAGCCGGCCCCGAGGGAGACCAACAAACGCAGCAACGAAATCCTTAAAACGGTTGCCTTGATGGTGTTGCCGGGCAAGCGAAGGTTGAGCCCGCCATCGAACAGCACCAGGCTGACCAAGAGACCAACGACCGTCCCCAGCCCTTGGCCGAGATCCAGGGGCTCGACGAGCCCGAGGCCTGATCGACCGATCAAGAGACCGGAGATCAACAGCAAAACCACTCCGGGTAGTCCTGACAACGCGGCTAGGAGGCGCGCCGTCGCACCGGCAAAGACCGTGATTCCCCAAAGCAGACCCAGACCCTCAGTCGTCATCGACAGAGGAAAACTGTGGTTCCACGCGAACGCCGATCACTGCCTCAGGACGGACAACGAGATATTCACCTTCAAGATCACTGATCGGCACATTCACAAATCCACCCTGGCCTTCGGCATTGACGATCCCCTGATACCACTGCTGAAACGTTTCCAACTTGGGGAAATTAACCCGTTCGGTCTGACCTCCGAGCAGATGGAGATGCACGGCATAACGACGTGGAGTACGAGACATCAGTACGAATCGGAAACCGGCAGCCTGGTTTCAGGATGACGGATCGTGCAGGACTCTGCCCAGACCAGGGGCACCAAACGTCTGTCCTTGGCGGCATAGAGGGGATGACGTGGCTGGCCACCTCGCGTGAGGCCCAACATCAACGGGCCCCGTTCCTGGGGCAACTCGCTTTGACGGTGATGGCACGGCGCATTCAACAGGTTCTGCACCTGTCGACTGCGATGGAGAAAGGCACCTTTCTCACCCCATCCACACCAAAGATCAATGGAGGCATCCATGGACCACTGGGACGCCCAGTGCCACAACACAGCATTCGCATTAGCGCCGACAGGATCAGCGACGGCACGCAGGGCTGCCGGATCTGGAGAGATCCGTGCGAACAGATTGAGCACAACGAGGTCACCGAAGCCCCAGCGATCGGCAAAGTCAATCAATCGCCGCAACGTGGGGTCATCGTGACGTGCATTCGCTCGCGACGGGTTGAGCCCAATGAAAATCAAGCGGCGTTTCTGAGGCTCCCACTGACGCCTGAGCCACCAGCGATAGAGGCCATCCGCACTGAAACCAGCGTCAGACCCCGAGATGGGATCGGCAAAGGTTGAGAATTCTCTGACTGGCCTGGCCATCGCCGAAGGGATTCACGGCACGCGACATCGCGTCATAGGCACTCTGATCGGTCAGCAACCGTGAGGCTTCAGCCAAGATGATGCCTGGATCTGTCCCGACAAGCCGAGCGGTTCCGGCATCCACAGCCTCGGGACGTTCAGTAGTTTTACGCAAAACGAGAACTGGCTTACCCAGGGCCGGAGCTTCTTCCTGAAGTCCCCCTGAATCGGTCAACAGCAGGGTGCACCCTTTCATCGCTGCCACCAGCCGGTCATAGTCCAATGGCTCCGTCAAAGTGACCCTGGGGTGATCTCCTAGCAAAGCCTGAAGTGGCTCACGAACCGTCGGATTGCGATGCAGAGGGAGCAGTAACGCGGTGTCGGGGTGACGCTCGAGGATCTGAAGGATGCCGGATGCAATGTCACGCAAGCGATCACCCCAGTTCTCCCGACGGTGGACCGTGGCCAGGATGACGCGCTGACGCTCCCAATCCAATTCCTCAAACGCGAGAGTTGGCGCGGATTCCGCCATTTGGAGCAAGGCATCAATCACGGTGTTGCCCGTGACCGTCACATCCCCGATTACTCCAGACGCCTGAAGATTCGACTCCGCTTTCGCAGTCGGTGCGAAATGGAGACTGGCGATCTGGGAGAGCAATCGACGGTTCGCCTCTTCTGGGAACGGGTCGAACAGATTGTCGGTACGCAATCCAGCTTCGACGTGTCCGACGGGAATCTGCTCATAAAAGGCGGCGAGTCCAGCGGCGAAGGCCGTGGTGGTATCCCCTTGTACGAGCACAAGTCCAGGGGGGTACGCCTGAAACTCGTCTCGTAGACCCTGGAGCGCACCACAGGTGACATGAGTCAAGGTCTGCCGGGGAGCCATCAGCCCCAGATCACAATCCGCCTTGAGGCCAAAGAGGTCCATCACTTGGGCCACCATCTCGCGGTGCTGACCCGTCAACACAACACGGGTTCTTAAAACCTCACACCCCTGAAAGGCTCGGATCACAGGAGCCAGTTTGATCGCCTCAGGTCGCGTCCCCAGAACGATTGTGACGCGCGGCATCTCCGCCATGGTTTCAACGGCTATCCCTAAATCCTACGGACAGAAATCAGGTTCCACTCAAAGAATTTGGCAGCAGAACCTTGCCGATCGCAACGCCGTGACAATGCTGAAGAGGCGCATGCATGGCCGCGGTGAGTGAACCGATTTTTCCCCCGAGCTTTTCTACGAGGCCGCCCAGCAGCGATCAGAGGAAGACACCAACAGCATCACGCCTCCTCGAGAACCAAGCGGAGAAGCCAACCCAACTCGATGGAGCTGGTTCTCCCAGCCTGGAATCGATCGTGCGAACAGCCCATGATGCGGGGCATTCCGATGTTCATCTCGGCGTCGGCGAGACACCACGCTTTCGGGCTCGTGGAGACATTGTCACCACCAGCTGGCCAACAACAACCCTCGCTGTGTTCCGAGGCTGGCTCCAGGAAATCTTGTCTCCCCAACAAATCGATGCCTTTTTTCGGGAAAAGGAATTCGATGGATCCCACGCCTTTTCATTTGTCCGCATCCGGATCAATCTTCTGGATTCTTTTCATGGTCCAGCGATGGTGCTGCGGCTCATCCCTCAGACGATTCTGACGATGGAACAGCTGCAATTACCGGCTGTTCTTCAAGAACTTGCTGCTTATCCCAAAGGCCTCATCCTTGTTACTGGACCAACAGGTTCAGGGAAAAGCACAACCTTGGCTGCGATGATTGACTGGATCAATCAACGGGAAAGTCGACATATTTTAACCATCGAAGATCCAGTTGAATTTGTACACCAAAGCCAGAAATCTCTGATCCGCCATCGTGAGATTGGCCTTCATAGCCTGACGTTTCACAACGCACTGCGTGCTGCACTGAGGGAAGATCCGGATGTCATTCTCGTCGGGGAAATCCGTGATCAGGAAACACTATCAACAGCCCTTGAGGCCTCTCAAACGGGGCATCTTGTGTTTGGAACACTCCATACCAATTCAGCAGTCAAAACGATCGAACGGGTCCTGGGAATGTATTCACCTGACCAGCAAGACAGTGTGCGGCGCTCGCTCTCAGAATCGTTGCTGGGGGTCATCGCCCAAGGCCTCATTCGCACAAACGATGGCAAACGTGCTGCTTACCACGACATCTTGATCAACACCGATGCCTGCAAGGACTACATCCAGCGCGGTGCCCTCGATGAGGTCGAAGAAATTATGGAACGCAGTGGATTCGATGGGATGGTCACCACCAATCAATCGCTGCAGCACTTGGTCGAAGCTGGCCGAGTGGAAGCCGACGCTGCGGTCTCCGTCAGCCTGAAGCCCAATGAGCTAGCCCAAGCCTTACGGGGTCGGAGCTAGTCGATCAGCCAGCACTAAAAACGCGGACGAGCAGAACAACAGCCAAGCCGGCAGATAATCCGATCATTGCCAGCCGCCCGTTCCAAATCTCGGCTTGAGGGGTGAGCCCGCGTTTCCATGCATTGAGTTCACCGGCATCAACGGGTTCTGGGGCGGATGCCGATGTGTTTTGAGGCTCTGCCATCGCCTACCTTGCCAACGCTGCCGCCAGCCTAAAAGGATTGATCAGAACGGCGGTGGAGACGCATACAAATCGGTCGATTGCTCCAGCGGCCAGCGGGCTGAAACCCCCATTTCGAGTGAGCTGACCACAGGTCCTCGCTGGAGACGTGTCACCGCTGCTGCGCCAATCATTGCCGCGTTATCGGTACAGAAGCCAAGCGGGGCAATCGAAACCGCCACACCTTGTGCCTCTGCTCCAGCCTGCATGCATCGACGTAAACGGCGGTTAGCAGCAACACCGCCAACCAGCACCAACTGATTCAGGCCCTCGTCGAGAACACAGCGAAGACTCCGCTCGACCAGAACATCAGCAACCACTTGTTCAAAACTTGCGGCCAAATCGGCGATGGGCAACGCATCGTGCTGTTCACGCAACCGTTCCACCGTTCGCAACATCGCCGTTTTCAGGCCGCTAAACGAGAAGTCATAGGGATGAAACCCGCCTCCGGGAAGAGAAATCCGCCCTTTTGGCAACGAGAAACTCGAAGAATCACCATCTAAAGCAGCCTTTTGAATCGCGGGCCCACCTGGGTAACCAAGCCCAAGGAGGCGAGCCACTTTGTCGAAGGCTTCCCCGGCAGCATCGTCATGGCTGCGACCGAGGCGATGCATCGATCCATCCACCTCAACCCGGATGAGTTCGGTGTGACCACCGCTCACCAGCAACACCACATAAGGAGGGGACTGACAGCCATCGGCCAGCTGCACGGACGCCAAGTGCCCCTCGAGATGGTGAACCCCCACAAAGGGACGCCCATGCAGTGCCGCCAGGGTGCGCCCAGTTACAGAGGCCACCATCAACGCACCAGCCAATCCCGGAGCCACGGTGGCCGCGACAGCATCAAGCTGATCCCAATCCTGTCCGCTGTCGAGAAGAGCTTGGTGAATCAGCCCGGGGAGCGCTTCAACGTGTCGACGCGATGCAATCTCCGGGACCACCCCACCCCAGCGCGCATGCTCCTCCACCTGAGAGGCAATACACGAGGCCAGCACTGAATAGTGGCCATCGGCAAGATGCACGACAGCCGCCGCTGACTCGTCACAACTTGTTTCGAGGGCAAGCACCGTGGGCATCGGAGTGGAACGCCTCCTCTACTGTCCGCAGAAGACATCCTGCCCAAACGCGGGCAGCCTACAAACAGGAATCGATCCGATGCGTCGTCTTTTCGCCGTTGTGCTTTCGGCCCTCCTGGTGTTCGGCTTCGCCCCCGTCGCGAAGGCGGATGTGGCCGGTCTGACCCCCTGCTCCGAAAGTGCCCGCTTTCAGCAGCGTGCATCCGCTGCGACAACACCTCAAGCCAAAGCTCGCTTTGAGATGTACAGCCAAGCCTCCTGCGGAGAGGATGGCCTTCCTCACCTGATCGTTGATGGCCGCTGGAGCCATGCTGGCGATTTTGTCTATCCCGGCCTGATGTTCCTCTACATCACCGGCTGCATCGGTTGGGCAGGTCGTGAGTACCTCAAAGCAAACCGTGGCTCAAAGGATCAGTACACCAAAGAGATTCAGATTGATCTGAAGCTTGCCCTCAAGAGCTGCTTGGCTGCCGCCTCATGGCCTCTCGCTGCCTTTGGTGAATTCACCAGCGGAAAGCTTCTGGAAGACGACAGCAAAGTCACTGTTTCACCTCGCTGATTAACGAAGCGTTTTCAATCCTCTGATTCTTCATTCCTGAATTCCATGCAGAAATTTTTGACCACTGCTCCAGTCGTGGCTGCCATCTGGTTCACCCTGACCGCAGGAATCCTGATCGAGTGGAACCGTTTCTTCCCTGATCTCCTCTTCCATCCCATGTGATGGTTGAACCCTAATTTCAATGCAAGCGGCTTCTAGGAGCCGCTTTTTTTGTGTTGGGTTGATTCCAATCAAACCAACTGCATCAGGCTCTCCAACTGAGAGAGGGCAGCATCGAGGTCGTCATTGATCACGGCAGCATCAAATTCAGACTGGGCTGTCATTTCCTCCCGCGCTCGGCTCAGTCTGCGGGTAATGGCCTCCTCAGAATCGGTTCCACGTCCCCGAATCCGCCGCTCGAGCTCCTCGAAACTGGGTGGGGACAGAAAAATCTGCATCCCTTGAGGGAACGACCGGCGCACCTGTCGAGCACCCTCAAGCTCAATCTCAAGCAAGACAGGATGTCCGGCCTCTAAGGCCTGCTCGACCGGAGCCCGAGGTGTTCCATAACAATTACCGGCAAATTCAGCCCACTCGAGCAAGCCGTTCTTCGCAACGAGTTGATCAAAGCTCTCGCGAGATTGGAAAAAATAGCTGACCCCTTCAAGTTCCCCCTCTCGCGGAGAGCGTGTTGTTGCTGAGATCGACATCCAAATCTCAGGATGCTTGTCGAGCAATCGCTTCACAAGTGTGCCCTTACCGACCCCACTTGGACCGGTAATCACAGTGAGGCGCCCTGTGCTGCCGCTCATCGAGGACTGAACATCGGCCAGCAGAGTAGGAAGGCTTGCAATCCAGGCGTCAACATCGTCATGGCCCGGTCAACCCTGCAACAGATTGACCTGACCACACTGCGGGCACTGGTCAGTGACCTGGGAAGCCGATTGCTGCCCAGTCGGTTTGAGAAGGCGCAACAACCAAACAACACAACGCTGCAACTCGGCTTCCGCAGCCTGCAGGGGATGACCTGGTTGGAGCTGAGCTGGCAGGCGGATTGTCCGCGACTCATCGAAATACCGGCGCCGGCCAAAGTTGGAGCGGGCAGCACCCTGGCGCAACAGCTGCAGCATGGATTGCGGCAACTCGCTCTGGTGGAGCTGCACCAAGAGGGCTTCGAGCGGGTCATTGAATTTCGAATGGCTGCGCGTCCTGGCGATGTGATTCAGCGCACCCTGATCCTCGAACTCATGGGGCGACACAGCAATCTGTTGCTGCTCGATGAACGTCGGCAAGTCATCGCCCTGGGCCGTCAGGTGCGGGAGCATCAATCCAGAGTTCGACCAATCAGCACAGGGGATCCCTACGTTCCGCCACCTTCCCTGGCCGGGATACCTCCAAGCCGCGATGAATCGATCCAACGCTGGAAAGAACGTTTACAACTGCTGCCGCTGCCCCTGAAACAGGCCCTGCAACAGAGCTATCAGGGCATCAGCCCGGCCTTAGCCCAACAGCTCGCCGGCAGCCTGCTGGCATCACCCGTTGACACCCTCAGCGACCAGGACTGGAGCGCACTCCATGAGCGCTGGCAAAGCTGGTTATGTGCCCTGGAGACGAATGACTTCGCACTATCTATTCAGCCCTCAGGGGGATACAGCGTTTGGATCCCCCTCAGTGAACCCGAACCCAGCGCCCTCCCCCTGGCCATGGCACTCGGGGCTTGGTATTCACAACGGTTGAACCAACGTCGGCTCTCTCAGCAAGTCCACGACGTTCGCCAGCGCCTGAACCGCTGGCAGCGCAAAGAGCAAGCGGTGTTCGACGACCAAAATCGGCGCTTGGACAGCACCACCAGTGCGGATGCTCTGCAAGAACAAGCAGATTCCATCTTGTGCCTCCCCACACCATCCAGAGAGCAAGTCGATGAAGCGCAATCGCTTTATCGCAAGGCCCGAAAACTGCGACGGTCAGTCGTGATCCTCAAAGAACGGCAGGCCTATCACCAACAACGCCTTGACCTCATTGATCAAAGCGCTGCCTTCATCGATGACCTTGAAGCTGCCGATTGGGAAGCGGTGGACCAGCGTTTGGCGGCTCTGCAAACGTTGCGTCTCGAACTCGATGAACTGCTCACCCCCGCGAATCGTCGCGAACAACGCCGTCAACAGCGGGTGCAGCGGCCAGCCCCGCTGGAAGTCAAAAGTCCCAACGGTCTCACTGTGCAAGTCGGTCGCAATCACCGCCAAAACGAATGGATCAGCCTGCGGCAGGCCCGCACAGGAGATCTCTGGTTTCATGCCCAGGAATGCCCTGGAAGCCACGTTGTCCTGAAGGCGTCCGAAGCCCTTCCCGACGACTCCGATCTCCAGCTCGCGGCAGATCTTGCAGCACTGTTCAGCCGCGGCCGCGGCAACAAGCGAGTGCCCATCGTGGTGGTGCAGACGGACGACCTACAACGGATTGCTGGGGCCGGACCTGGAACCGTGCGCCATCGCGGCGGTGTCGTGCAATGGGGAGAGCCCCATCGCGCAGAACACCATCTCGGAGCCTGCAAAGCCCCTAGCCTGAAGGGCCCTGGGGTCTGAACGGCCCGGATTCCTTCAGCACGCGTGTCCGACAGTCCAGACGGTCCAGTTCTCCAACCCCCACCACCGATTCGCATCGGTCGGGGGCCAGATGATCCCGACCTCCCCAATGACGTTGAGATGCCCCTCGTGGATCATCTCGAGGAACTGCGGCAGCGGGTTTTCCGCAGCCTGCTCGCCGTCGTGATCGCTGCAGGGTGCTGCTTGATCGCAGTCAAACCGCTGGTGCGGCTACTCGAGGCACCAGCCGATGGCATTCACTTCCTTCAACTGGCCCCTGGCGAGTTCCTCTTCGTTTCCCTGAAAGTTGCTGGATATGCAGGCCTCACGCTCGCGTTGCCCTTCGTTCTCTACCAAGGCCTTCGCTTTGTCTTGCCTGGCCTCACGCCAAACGAACGACGGTTGATTGCTCCAGCTGTCGCCGCATCGGCAGTGCTGTTCTTGGGAGGGTTGGCTTTTGCATGGTGGGCATTGGTGCCAGCTGCCCTGCGTTTTTTGGTGAGTTACGGCGCCGATGTCGTCGAACCGCTCTGGTCGATCGAGCGTTATTTGGATTTTGTGTTGCTCTTGATGGTGGCAACCGGTCTTGCCTTCCAGCTCCCCGTGCTTCAGCTGCTTCTCGGAGTGCTGGGATTGGTGCGTTGGCGAGCAATGCTCGGTGCATGGCGGTGGGTCATCCTTGGCGCCTCCTTGGCGGGAGCTGTGTTGACCCCGTCGACAGACCCGATCACGATGTTGCTTCTTGCAGGGGCCATCACGGCTCTTTTTCTGATCGGCGTCGCTCTTGTTGCCCTCACGGAACAGATCAGACCAGAAACTCCTTAATAAGACTGTCTCCTTCAGCTCCGCGGGACTCCAAATGGAGGCTGAGTGCCTTGCCAAGCCGAGGTTTATCTCGCGTTGAAGTGAGCCAATCACGCACTTCACCGGCCAAACCAAGACGATTCACAACATCCAGGACTTCCGCGATGTGTTCCCGATAGCTGGTTTCGTCCATTGGAAAGGACTGTTGCTCGAGATATGCCCACATGACTTGGAGGTACAAACGGTTGCGGCGAACCACGAGTTGAAGGTCGTAAGTCGCCCGCCACCGCTGACGTAAGCAGCTGATCAACTCCTCCACATTCAGGGGTTCCGCCGCAGATTCAGGATTGAGGTCAAGCACAGATTCGAGAAACGCGTGGACAGGTAAAGGCCAGTCGTTGCAAAGCGTGACAGGCCCTCATGCGTCCATAATGATCGCCATTCTGAGCAGGCTGGACGTCCGCCATGACCCAACTCTCCTCGAGCGATGTGCCCGGAATGGGTCGTCGGCAGTTCATGAATCTGCTGACCTTTGGTTCCGTGACGGGGGTAGCTCTTGGTGCCCTCTACCCAGTTGCCAACTACTTCATCCCCCCGAAAGCCGCCGGTAGCGGTGGCGGCACCAGCGCCAAGGATGAGCTCGGAAACGCCATCACAGCCAGCGGCTGGCTCTCAACACATCCAGAGGGCGATCGCAGCCTGGTCCAAGGCCTCAAAGGCGACCCCACTTATCTGATCGTGGAAGGCGACGATGCCATCGGCAGCTACGGCATCAATGCCATCTGCACCCACCTCGGCTGCGTGGTGCCCTGGAACAGTGGTGCCAACAAGTTCATGTGCCCATGCCACGGCAGTCAGTACGACGCCACAGGCAAGGTCGTGCGTGGTCCCGCACCGTTGTCTCTTGCATTGGCCAACGTCAGCGTTGAGAACGACAACGTCTTCGTGAGTCAGTGGACCGAGACCGATTTCCGCACGGGCGACAAGCCCTGGTGGGCCTGATCTTTCCCTCCATCGCCTGCTCCCTCCTCTCACTGTTCCATGCGTCGTCATCTCTCCCTTTTCCTTGGTTCCATGGTGCTGGGCCTTGCCCTGCTGATCGCACCTGCAGCCAGCTGGGCCTACCCCTTCTGGGCCCAACAGAATTACGAAAGCCCGCGTGAAGCCACCGGCAAGATCGTCTGCGCCAACTGTCACCTGGCCAAAAAGCTCACCCAGGCTGAGGTGCCTCAGTCGGTCCTTCCGGACAGCGTTTTTAAGGCAAGCGTCAAAATTCCTTATCCAGATGGCACCCAGGAAATTGGTGCTGACGGAAGCGACGTTCCACTGCAGGTTGGTGCTGTCGTGATGCTGCCTGATGGCTTCACCCTTGCACCACAAGACCGCTGGACTGACGAAATCAAGGAAGAAACCGAGGGAGTGTTCTTCAGCCAGTACAGCGACGATCAACCCAACATCCTTTTGGTGGGTCCGATCCCCGGTGACGATCATCAGGAAATTGTGTTCCCCGTTCTGTCACCCGATCCAGCGACTGACAGCAACATTCATTTCGGCAAATATCAGATCCACGTCGGTGGAAACCGTGGACGTGGTCAGGTTTATCCGACCGGTGAAAAGAGCAACAACACCGTCTTTACGTCCCCAGCCACCGGCACCATCTCAGCCATTGAGGCCGGAGAAAACGGTTCCAGTGTGGTCACGATCAAAACGGACGATGGAAGCTCCACAAGCGAAACCATCCCTGTTGGTCCTGAACTGGTCATCAGCGTTGGCGACGCCATCGAAGCTGGCGCTGTTTTAACCAACGACCCCAACGTGGGTGGATTCGGCCAGATCGATACCGAGATCGTTCTCCAGAATCCCGTGAGGATCTACGGCCTGCTGGCCTTCTTCGCCGCAGTTGCCCTGGCTCAGATCATGCTGGTTCTGAAGAAGAGGCAAATCGAAAAAGTCCAAGCCGCAGAAGGAATCTGAACTTGACGTTCACCTCCCCCGGGCCCGAGCTTGTCCAGCTCGGGCCTTTTGTGTTGCGTTGGTATGGCCTGCTGATCGCCTGCGCGGTCCTGATCGGCCTCAACCTGTCCAGCAGGCTGGCGCAACAACGAAAACTTGAGAATGGGCTCATCAGCGATCTTTTACCCCTCCTGGTGCTGTTCTCAGTTATCGGAGCTCGGCTGTATTACGTGAGCTTTGAGTGGCACAACTACTCCGGGAACTGGATCAAAGCATTGGCCGTCTGGGAAGGCGGTATTGCGATACACGGTGCACTCATTGCTGGAACAATCACCCTGATTCTGTTCTGCCGCTGGAGACGTCAGTCCTTCTGGACCGTTCTGGATGTTCTCGTTCCCTCCATTGCCTTGGGCCAAGCGATCGGCCGATGGGGAAATTTCTTCAACTCTGAAGCGTTCGGCGTTCCTACCGATCTTCCTTGGAAATTATTCATCCCCTTTGCCAATCGCCCCACGCTGTACGCAAACTCGGACTATTTCCATCCCACATTCCTCTACGAATCCCTTTGGAATCTGGTTTTATTTGCCGCGTTGCTGTTGTTATTTCGGGTTGGTTTGCGCCGACCAGCAGCTCTGCCGGCAGGTGCTCTGAGCTGCATCTACCTGATTGGATACAGCCTTGGGCGGGTCTGGATTGAAGGGTTGCGAATTGATCCGCTGTGTATTGGCTCCTTACCTCCAGCCTGCGAAGGGGGAATAAGGATCGCCCAGTTGATGAGTGGTCTGCTGGCTGCATCGGGCAGCTTCGGCCTTTGGTGGTTGTACGGGCGCAAAAAAAAGCTGCCAGATCCGGGCCTAAAGACGCAAGCCGAGCCAAGCTCCTAATAGTTGTTGTGTTGCTATGCACCCGGTGAGCTTCGTTGGAGCAGGCCCGGGTGCTCCCGACCTGCTGACGCTGCGAGCCGCAGACCGGCTCAAACAAGCTGACCGGCTGATTTGGACAGACTCCCTGATCAATCCGGCCATCGCCAAACTGGCCCCTGATCACTGCAAACACATCAGAACCAGCACCCTGACGCTGGAAGAAGTGATTCCTGAATTGATTGAGGGTCAACGTCAAGGCGAACGGGTTGTTCGTCTTCATGACGGTGATCCATCGCTTTACAGCGCCATTAACGAGCAAATCTGCGCACTCAACGATGCAGACATTCCTGTTGAAGTGATTCCAGGGATTAGTGCTTATCAAGTCACCGCATCAACGCTGCGTTGTGAACTGACCATTCCTGGCGTGGTCCAGACCATCGTGCTGAGTCGAACCGGAGGACGAACCGGCGTCCCACCCAGTGAGGAACTCAGACACCTAAGTGCACTGAAGGCCAGTCTTTGCCTCTATCTGAGCGCTCGCCATGTCGACGACGTCCAGTCGACGCTCGAAGAGCACTACCCAGACGACACACCAGTCGCAATCGGATACCGGGTGAGTTGGCCTGATGAGCAGATCACAGTGGTGCCGCTCAAAGAGATGGCAGCAACCAGCCGTGCGCTGAACCTGATCCGAACCACGCTTTATGTGGTGAGCCCAGCACTCTCAAGACTGCCCAAACGATCCAAGCTGTATTCCCCCGAACACGACCACCTCTTCAGGCCAGGAACGTCGTGAGGGACCGTGGTTTAGGATCGATCCGTGCGGGCGATTAGCACAGTGGTAGCGCACTTCCTTCACACGGAAGGGGTCACTGGTTCGAATCCAGTATCGCCCATTTCATGAGCCATTGAACCGGCAGTTGTATCGCTATGTAGGTGTTAAAACCTAATTTCGACCTAGGCTGGCTTGCAACGGTGCGGTCGGATCCATGCCCGATGCGAATCATTGGTCTGAACAGAATGATTCGCCGCTGAGCACCGTTGGACAAGCCTTACAGGTGGCCCGAGATAACAAGGGCCTAACGCCAGAACAGTTGGCTGATCAGCTGCACATCGGTGTTGAGCAGTTACTAGCACTCGAGACCGGCCAATCAGAGGATTTGCCCGAACCAGTCTTTATCAAGGCGATGGTTCGAAGAATCGCCAGCTACCTACAGATCAACCCTGATCCTCTCGTTGATCAATTAAAGAAATCAACACCCGTCAAGCCGCGACCGATCGTGGCAGCTCTCACCTCACCACCAGCAACTCAGCACAATCAGGCCAAGACAGCGAAACAACGACGACCGGTGCTTTGGCTCCTGCCTTTGATCATGGTGGTAGGCGGGGGAGCCTTGGCCTTTAGTCGCATCCAAAGAGCTCCGTCCCCAACCATTTCGATGGCTCCGCTGCTCTCAGAGCCAGTGGAATCCACGCCAACGGACACTCCGATCGGAGCACCTTTGGTGATCAGCAGCACCCAACCGAGCTGGATCACCCTCCGACGCAACGGGACGATCGAATTCGAAGGTGTTCTGGATGGATCCCGACAAATCAACAACGCAGAGGGCGTTGAGATCTATGCCGGTCGACCCGATCTTGTTCTGGTGACCAGAGGCAAGCAAAACGAAGAGCCTCTTGGCCCCATCACACCATTGCGGTGGTATTTGCTCAGTCCTGAACTTTGACCTTGAGAGTTACACCGACTGCATCCCGCACCACATCAATACAACTTTCTAGGCTCCACTTTTCAAGACTCAGATTCTGATTTAACCGTTCTGAATGCAATTCAATTTCAAGTGCTGAAGCACTCGCTTGAACTCGCAAAGACGACACCACTGGCTCTGGACGACGATCAAGTGCAGCTGCTAAACGCAGCAATAGGGCCATTTCATTGACAACGCGGCGATTCTGTCGATGCTGCAAGGCTTGCCAGGACTCATGCCTTTTTTTGGGCAGACTTCGGCGGTGATAGCGGGCAATTGCCGCCACCATTAAATGTTCCGCTTCTGAATATCCGAGCAATTCTCCATGCCGGATGAGATACCAGGAATGCTTGTGATAAGCGCTGAGATTGATGTGTTGGCCACAGGCATGCAACATCGCTGCTGCCCAGAGCAGGTCCCGGCCCTGCCCATCGTCGTTGTGCATCACCCCTTTGCTGTAGTCGTAAAGCGTCAATGCATGAGCAGCGACGCGTTCAGCACGCTTTTGATTGACAGCAAAGCGCTGCACCTGATGGATCACGGTGCGTTGGCGGATGCTGCTTTGAAAGCTGAAGCGATCTTCAAGAAGACCGTGCCGAAGCATCCAGTCAACGATCAGTCCTTCGCGGAGTGCCCGTTCGCTAAGGAGCAGTTCCTCGGCGCCGAGCATCTGCATCGTGGTCTGAAGGATCAAGGCCCCCGGAACGATGATTTCCGCCCGGCGTTCATTCAATGAGGACAACTCACGGCGTTGAGCTGGCGTCAGCGCGATGAGTTTCTCGACGACGGTGTCTAACCGCTGACGCGTCAGGCGATAGCCATGCAGCTTGAGCGGAGGGCGGACATCTTCTTGCGCCGCAAGGGTGCCGATCGCCATCGCCGTACCACTCGTGGCCACAAGCACGGGGGTTTCGCCGGGTTTAATCCGCCGACGAACCTTGTCGACAGCCGGTTCCAACGAGCCCTGGATGAAGGCCTGCAGGAAAGCGCGCCGATTCGGAGGAATCGGATCATCTTTCACAAAATCACGCTGCAGACGCACAGCACCAACTCGGGTACTCGTCAGAGCCCGTGCATCACGGCCATCAGCCAGGATCAATTCCGTCGATCCCCCCCCGATATCCAACAGGAGATGCGGACGATCACCGAAGGACATTCCTGAGAGCACACCCAGATAGATCAACCGAGCTTCTTCAGGTCCACTGATGAGATCGACGTCGAGTCCTAACTCTTCCTTGACCAACCGGAGGAAATCCCTGCCGTTTGGGGCTTCCCTCACAGCGCTCGTCGCCGCCGTCATGATCTGCTCAACCTGATGGCTATGGGCGAGATCCCGGAAACGACGCAGCGTTTCAAACCCCCTCTGAATTGCCTCGTCACTGAGGGCCCCAGTCTCTGGGTCACGCTCACCCAAACGGGTTGTCGATTTCTCTGCCTGAATAATTCTGAACGTCTTCAAGGTCGCATCGACTGACGCCACCAAGAGGTGAGTGGAATTCGTCCCGATATCGATGGCCGCAACGCGCCGCAAGGCCGACGTCGTGCTCTGGATCGCAACTTGCGGATCAGCATCGGCAGCGAGCATCGTTTGCCCTGAGGCGAACTGATCGTCACTTTGGCATTGGCATCTGCCAATCCAATGCCCTGCCTAGGGTTCGTCAAACATCCGTTGTTGTGAGAGATCGCTTTTTACCCGCTGGCCTCCAGCCCTGGCTGGAGCTTGTGCGATGGCACAAACCAACCGGTCGTCTGATTCTGCTCATCCCGGCGGGTTGGGCTCTTTGGTTAACTCCCACGGCACCACCATCTCTGGCGCTCATCAGTCAAATCGTGATCGGCGGCCTGGCGGTGAGCGCCGCAGGTTGCATTGCCAATGACCTCTGGGATCGACGCATTGACGCGCAGGTCGAGCGCACCGTTCAACGCCCATTGGCACGGGGAGCCATCCGTCCTGCCGCGGCAGTTTGGCTGCTGCTGGTTTTGCTGGTGGTGAGCTTGGTGGTTGTTCTGAGCCTGCCCCGCAACAGCTTGTGGCTCTGTTTCAGCCTGGCCGTGCTCGCCCTCCCGCCGATCCTTTTGTATCCCTCCGCAAAACGCTGGTTCGCCTATCCGCAACTGGTGCTGGCTTTTTGCTGGGGCTTTGCGGTGTTAATTCCGTGGGCTGCCACGGGGGCCACCCTGACCCTGTCTGGTCCATTGATCGGCTGCTGGTTAGCAACGGTGATCTGGACGTTTGGCTTCGACACGGTCTATGCCATGGCCGATCGTCGTGATGATGCTGCTCTGGGGTTACGCAGCAGTGCCCTCAGTCTCGGCAGCTCCGTTGTGCCAGCTGTTCGTCTTTCTTACGCACTGAGTTGCGGAGCCCTCGGAGCCGCGGCCGGCCTCTCAGGAATCGGCCCTCTGTTCTGGCCAATCTGGGGCATCGCTTCAGCGTTGATGCAACTGAGCTGCCGTGGCTTAGCCAAAGCAGGTGAGTCCATACCGATTTACGGCACCCATTTCGGGCAGCAAGCCCAGCTCGGAGCCCTACTGCTAATCGGCCTGATCCTCGGTCAAACCGTCGGCGGATGACCATTCAGCCTTGGCCGAGCCCAACCCCACTTCAACGCGGAGACCTGGTGCACGTCGCTGCCACCAGCTCCGCCCTCGATGGTGATCAGACCATGCTCGATGGGCTCACCGTTCTGGAGAGCTGGGGATTGCACGTGCTTCGGCCTGAGCTGAGTTCCCGGCAGTGGGGATATCTCGCCGGAACGGACCAAGAACGTCGGGGAGACCTGGTCTCCGCTGCAGGCAAAGCACAGCTCTTGGCCTGTGCTCGCGGTGGCTGGGGTGCCGCACGTTTGCTCGAAGAACACATGCCCTGGCAACCGGGCTGGATGCTGGGATTTTCCGACATCACGGCCCTGCTGTGGTCTCGGCTGGCGGCGGGCTATTCCGGAGGCGTGCACGGGCCCTTGCTCACGACACTGGCCAAGGAGCCGAACTGGAGTCAGGAACGCTTGCGGCAGCTGTTATTTGGGGAGACCGTACCGGCACTGCACGGTGGCGGCCTTGGTGGCGGACGAGTCCAGGGGCCGCTAATTGCCGCCAACCTCACGGTGGCAAGCCATTTAATCGGTTCTCAACATGTCCCGGACCTGACCGGCGCCATCCTGATCCTTGAAGATGTGGGCGAAGCGCCTTATCGCATCGATCGACTGCTGACCCATTGGCGCTTGAGCGGATTACTTCAAAAAGTGGGAGGCATTGGCTTCGGCAGCTTCAGCGGCTGTGACGACGATGAGCGACCCAGGGATCAGTGCTTCACCCTCCAGCAGGTTTTGCGAGAACGCACAGATGACCTGAACATTCCACGGGTGATCGATCTACCCGTCGGACATCTCTGCGGCAACGCAGCGCTGCCGATGGGTGCCCTGGCCGAACTGGATGGCGACAAGGGGTGGCTCAACCTGCTGATCTGAGTGCAAGAACTGCATCAGCCACCGTCAGATCGAAGGGGGTGGTCACTTTGATGTTGGCCGGACCTGCATCAAGAACCTGAACGTCCCAGCCCAGCCGTTCATAGAGCGACGCGTCATCGGTGACCGACCAGCCCTGACGCTCAGCATCGCTATGGCCCCGGCGCAGTTGCTCCACACTGAACCCTTGGGGCGTCTGTGCTGCCCAAAGTTCAGAACGCTCTGGTGTGGCGGTGATCACCCCGTCTGAATTCACCCGCTTGATCGTGTCGGTGACAGGGGTCGCAGCAATGACCGCGTGACCCTGAACCACAGCCATCGCACAGCGATCAAAGAGCGCAGGCTCCGCCAGGCAGCGGGCCCCATCATGGATCAAGACATGCTCAGCCCCATCCGGAAGGCCCGCCAAA
>CEPW01148154.1_pt1 | contig 19452 bp, 11 predicted proteins | sample 356211 | NCBI WGS metagenome assembly CEPW01 (sample SAMEA2620021, study PRJEB7988) | marine metagenome | biome: marine biome (ENVO:00000447); feature: deep chlorophyll maximum layer (ENVO:xxxxxxxx); material: "saline water (ENVO:00002010), including plankton (ENVO:xxxxxxxx)" | depth 25 m
AGCCTCCACCCTCCTCGGCGTCACGACCACCGCTCTCACCCATAAATTAGCGATCGTTTCGTCTCGACTCGACGATCATTTTTTAATCCAATCCCGAAACGAAGACGCCGCGTCCCGTCCCCTTTCCTTTCGTTTCACGCAATCTCGACGAGCTGTCGATGGATGGATGGATCGTTCGCGTCATTCATCCTCACACCGCGACGCGCGAGCGCCCGCGAGACGCAGAGACGAGGACGGCGCGTGATATGGACGGTGCGTGATGTGGTCGCCTCGCGCGTCGTCGACCCGCGCGTCGCGTCGCGTCGCGCGTCGTGCGTCCCCGATCGACGAGGTGACTGACGAAGATTTAAAAAATGATGGGCGATTCGCGCGACCATTCTCAGGCGACGGCGATGCGTACGACGCGTGCGACGGCGAGGAACCCGTCGTGGACGAGGAACTCGAACGGAGACGGGCGCGAGGTGTGACGCCGTCGCAGGCGCGATCCAAGTTTAGGGATTTTTTACGTAATTTTCGAAGCGCGCCGGACGCGAACGCGACGGATGGACGATACTCGTATCGGGACGCGTTGGATCAGTCGACGACGCCGAGAGCGTTGACGGTGTGTTTCGATGATTTGATCGCGCACGATGCCGAGTTGGCGAGAGAGGTGAGAGAGAAACCGAACGAATATTTACCGATCATGGAGGAGGCGGTGGCGGACGTGGTGGAGAGCTTCACGCCGAACGACGCGTTGACGAACGGCGAGGAGCCAGACGCTGGTGGGGCGCTCATCGCGGAGGAAGAGGATCGCAGACGCGGGAGAAGAGATCGAGCGAACGTGCAGGTGAAGTTGACGTCGAAGGAGATACCGCGCGCGTTGAGAAGTTTGAATTCAAACGACGTCGGGAAATTGGTGTACGTTCCGGGAATCGTCATCGCGGCGAACTCAAAGGTGAGAACCAAGGCGAAGAATATGGTGCTCGAGTGTCAAAAGTGTGGGAACACCGTCTCGCTCCAGCTTGGGTCTGGGTACAGCGGTGCGAACGTACCCAGACAGTGCACGGCGAACATGGGACGAGAGGTGGGGCAAGAAGCGAATCCGTGCGGGATGGACCCGTTTAGGATTGTTCCGCAAAAGAGTTCATTCATCGATCAACAGAATATGAAATTACAAGAGAATCCCGAGTGTGTGTCGGCGGGTGAGATGCCGCGCAGCATGACGGTGTTGGCGGAGCGAACGATGGTGTTGTCCATCGTCCCGGGGACGCGAGTGAAGATTATGGGCATCTACGAGACGACGGGCGGAGGCGGAAGCAGCAAGCGCGATCGCGGAGGAGGTCAAGTCGCGGTGCAGCATGCCTACATACGCGTCGTCGGCATCGATGAGGAGACCGAAGGGGCGAGAGGAGACGCTCACTTCACCGATGCCGAACACACCGAGTTCAAGACGTTCGCGCATCGGCCGTTCAAGGAAGTCATCAAGGATCTTCGCAGTCGAATCGCTCCGGCGATTTACGGGAGCGACGACGTCAAGGCTGCGGTGGCGTGTCTACTCTTTTCTGGCACGCGAAAACAGCATCCAGACGGTACGGCGCGACGAGGTGACGTGAACGTCCTCTTGATCGGTGATCCTTCCACGGCCAAGTCACAATTTTTGAAGTTTGTCGAGCGCACGGCACCGGTGTGCGTGTACACGTCTGGTAAAGGTTCGTCAGCCGCCGGTCTCACCGCTTCCGTGATACGCGGTAGCGATAACGAATTTTATCTGGAAGGTGGTGCGATGGTTCTCGCCGATGGCGGCTGCGTGTGCATCGATGAGTTTGATAAGATGCGCGACGAAGATCGCGTCGCCATTCACGAAGCCATGGAGCAGCAAACCATTTCCATCGCCAAGGCTGGGATCACGGCAGTGCTGAACAGTAGAACGGCTGTTCTTGCGGCGGCGAACCCACCGAGCGGTCGATACGATGATTTAAAGAGCGCACAGGAAAACATTGATTTGCAGACGACTATTTTATCTCGTTTCGACATGATTTTCATCGTCAGGGACGAACGCCTGTACGAGCGCGACATGCAAATCGCCGACCACGTGCTCAACATTCACGCCGGCGGAGGAGATGAGCTCGCGATCGTACCGGATCCGCAACAAGAAAAGGAACGTCAATTTTTGAAGCGATACATCGAGTACGCTCGTGCCATGTGTAGACCTCACGTAGGCGAACGAGCGATGCAAATGTTGGAAGATTCTTACGTCAAGTATCGCGAGGAGGTGCGAGAGCGCAAACGCGCAGGCGGCCACGCCGCCGTGCCCATCACCGTTCGTCAGCTCGAGGCCATCGTGCGCATCTCAGAGTCTTTGGCCAAGATGTGCCTTCAGACGACGGTGACGGAGGAGCACGTACAAGAGGCTCTGCGTCTCTTTGAAGTCTCCACCATCGACGCGGCGCGTTCCGGCGTCGCCGACATGGTCGTCCTCAGCGCTGAACAGCGCGAAGAGCTCGAGGTGGTGGAGACGCAAATCAAACAAAAGATCGCCATCGGTGCGACGATGTCCAAGCGTCATCTCATCGACGATCTCTCCCGCGTCGGCGTCAACGAGTGGGCCGTCACGCGCGCGTTGCTCGTCATGACCCAACGCGGCGACGTGGTGGAGAGAGCAGAGGGTCGTCGCGTCACGAGAATGCATTAGATTGTAACGAAACTTGAGTACTCGTACTTGATATATTATGCGCTCCTGCTAAGAGTGTTTTAACACTTCTACCAGCATTATCTACGCCATCAGTGCCACCCGTTCCGCACGCCCCTCGGACGTTCGGCGCTCCTTCCGCTCTCGAAGGACGTCGCGAATGGACGCAGCTTTGAAAACGGTGAAGAGGATCGCGCACGCCAACCCGTACGGAAGGAGCGTGGCGACAAAGGCATCCGTGCTTCGTTCGGCACTCATCGCCGCCGCACCAAGAGAAGAATGGCGGCGCGCGCGCTTTTGTCGCTTCTTGCTTCTTTGCTCCTTCACCTTCTGTTCGAACCGACGGACGAAAGGAGCGCTATTGCCGCCGACGCCCCGCGTGCTGTAAGCTATTTCCTCGAGGGCTCCGTCAGTCGATGCATGCATGACTTCAAAGTCGCCATCCTCCGGTGCTTGATCCAACGCGTCGGTCTCGGATTCTTTCAAGCCGAGTGGCATGGGTTGTCTCCGCTCGAGCTCGTGCGCGGTGATGACGTTCGACTCCGTGGCGCCGAGACCCGCTTCGCGAGCGCCCTCGAGGGCGTCTCGCAGGGCACCCCTGCTCAAACCTATGGGAGCGACCACCTCTTCATCGGGAATTTTCCCAAGAACCGCCGAACATTGTTGCGCACACGTTCCAAACACAAAATTCTTTGACGCCAAGTTCGGAGTATTATATTGGACTCTGTTTCTCCAGGAACCGGCTTGAATCGTCGTGCAGGCGGAGCTAAAAGCGGGAGACGATGTCTCTCCGTATTTACGCTGCCACATTTCTTTCCCGTACGTTATGCCCGAGTCGTATACGTGGTTGTTGGAAGCATCGGCAAGCGAAAAGCCGTATGCGACGCCGCCCGACCATCCACTGCGCGTGATACCGTACGTGCACACGCCGTAGTAATTGTTTCCGTCGCGACCCGTGACGGGATTCATTGGAATTCCGCTAGCATACGGCCAATGGAGGCGGTTGCCGAGAGGAGGTTTACCCGAAACGAGTTTTACCTGCGTCAAATCGTCTCGATGCAACGGAATGTGCAGATAATCTGCGTCGGTTCCCTCTTCGGCGTCTCTCGTCGACGTATTGTTCAGAGTGTAGTCGAGCACTGATTGCGGAATGCACTCTGTACTGACGTAGTAGCACGGCGGAGGCACGACTGCGCACGGATCTGCGGACGGACAGCTCGTGTGCTTCTTACTGGCGCCATTCGTTATCGCGTTGAGGATTCCTTCGAGCTCGCTCTGGTCGGTGTCTTGAGGGCACACGAGATCGTCCGAGTCACACGACCACAGAGGACCGACCGGACCCTGAACGTCGATTGTAGTTCGAGAGCCGGCGCAGGTTGCTTTGCAGTAGCTGCCCCATCGATAGTGCCACTGACTGGCGTAAGTGCTCAGTCGATTGCGGTCCGACTTGCTGATGTACGCTGGAATGGTCATATCCGGCGCCACGTCGTCGCCGAGGCTCGCCAAGGGGACCGGGAGAATCGGAATCTCGGTATGATCGTTTCGATGTCCGTACACCGGGACGACGAACGAATTCGTGACGAAAGCGTTGAAACTTTGCAACTCGAGCGGTTCGTGATCGAAGTACGCCGGAACGTTGCTGAGCGGCACAAACGGAGGAAAGTGCGGCGGCGGACTCGGCGGCGGCGGACTCGGAGGGGGACTCGGCGGCGGACTCGGCGGAGGGGGACTCGGAGGCGGAGGACTCGGCGGAGGGGGACTCGGAGGCGGAGGGCTTGGTGTCACGCCTTGACCAAGACGTGCGCTTGGAAAAACCGCCCCGTGATGATTTAAATACGCTTGTTCGGCGTCTCCGTTGAAGGCAGGTAGATCATCTTGGGCAAGTTGTGCATCGAGACCAGTCAGGTATGAATACCCATTCGCGTTCTTCCAAGAGTTAATCGCGTTCAGCACAGCCTGTTGATACGCTGCGTCGGCGGATGCGTTCACGTTTGCGTTGAATGCGTTGATGTCTGTCTCTGCTAACGTTCCATCTAACGTGAGTCCACAGATGAACGTGTTTGTCGCACACTGCGTTGTTTTCCACGCGTTCAGCTCGGATGTGACGTAACGCGTTTTGACGGCTGTGTTCATCGACGTCACCTGGGCCTCAGAGGAAACACTCTTCTCTTGTGGAGTCACTGTGTACGAATTCAAAGACGCCCATGCGGTGATCCGAGTTCGTTCTTGATTCCAATAATGCGTTTCATATGCCGAAGCGAGCGCTGCGTTGTAACCGGCGAGGTCATCAATCACTTGTTGAATTGTCCAGCCCGACGGCGCGTACGAGGTCGCGCCGTTGGATAGCAAAAATTCGGTCAACGCGGCCGACTCGTTATTCCTGAGTTGAATGTGTTTGTTGATGGACAAAGTTGTGTATCGATCCGTCCATTTCGTCGTCGTCGCCGCGATGGTGAGTCCCTGCCTGTACAACTTTCCGTACTTGCTCATATCGCCGGCCTGGTAGTGCAAACGGAAGAATTCAAACAAGTAGTCCTTCGTATCGGCGGCGATCGTCGCGTCACTGATCGCGTGTCTCGTGAGCCACGTTTGTAAATCTCGCTGTACACGCGCGTTGAGCATCAGAAACGCCGAATAGCGCATATCCATTTGGAAAGTATTCGTATCCGCCGGATTGGCGTAACCTTTCGCAGGCCGCGTCACCGACCCCGTCATCCACGGACACGAGTACGTGAATCTCAGAGTTCCGAAATTATGAGGCGAGAAGTTCTGCCAAGAATTGCCTGGGACGTCCTCGGCGCCGGTGATTGTGCACGCCTGATAATCGGCGTCTCCGGCGTAGTGCGCGTTCACGTACGTCGTCAGTGCGCTCTGAAATCGAGGCAGATTGAACGGAATCATGATTTGGTTATCGTACTGACTGTATCGCGCGAGCTCTCGCATCGAGAGACCCGGACATCTGTCCAATCCGCTCGACGCCTGCCCTCTCCTCATGCACCCCGGGTGCGGCACCCTCGAGTCATCCGTGTGCGTGTACGCCCCCGACGCCCCCACCGCGATCAGAGCGACCGCGAGCGCGGTTAATGCGTATACAAACGCGCTCTCGTTCCTCAACGCTCTCCGCGACGCCATCACGCGACGTTTCTCGACGAGAGTCGAGAGTCGATCCGAGAGTGTTCTGTTTCGGGTGTTGGATGTTGGGATCGTATCGCCCGAACGCGCGACGTCTCGTCTGGCGCAACCGATCGATGACGCGACGAGCGCGAACTCTCTCAACGAGGTTTCGCGACGCGACGCGGCGGGCGCGGTGCGATGTGATGACGGTTCGGCGGGCGCGGTGCGATGCGATGACGAATCGGCGCGCATCGTGCGCCATCGCGCGCCATCGATATCGTGGATCCTCACATATCATCATCTGTACTGTACTAGTACAAAAATGCACCTCTCTACGTATCGTTAGTCCCACACTATTTTTATGAACATTTTCATACTGTTCTGTTTCTCGCATTCAAGCCTCTCGTACGCCCGTGTGCGACATCACGAGACTCGAGCGATGGACGCGGACGCGCGCGTGGATACGATGGTTGGCGCTAATCCGATCGACGACCGAGGCGCTTGCGTCGACGAGAGAGAGCCGTCACACCTCGACCGGTGATCGAGGAGACGATGGCGATGACCGTGTCGGCGAGATGTAACGCGACGAGCGCGGCGGCGGTGACGAGAAAGACGACCAAGTCGACGACGATGGGACGATCGAGCGCCGTTATCCAGCGACGACGCGAGAGCGTGCGCGCGCGCGCGGGAGATTTGGAGCCGGATAACATCTCCGTGCTCGTGTGCGGCGGGAACGGCGTCGCCATGGATGTGTTTCGACAACTCACGGAGAAGGGGACGTGGGCGACGGTGTTGCAGAGACACGAGACGAACCGAAAGGAGATCGAAGCCGTGGGAGGGTTTTTGGTCAAGGGAGACGCGCTCGAGCCGAAGTCTGTCGAAAAGGCGATGAACCAGAGCGATGAGTACGATGCGGTCGTGAGCACGATTGGTGGGACGCCGGCGGACCCACGCGCGGATTCTGAGGCGAACATTGCCCTGATTGACGCCGCCGCGGCGAAGGGCGTCGGAAAGTTTGTGCTCGTGACAAGCATTGGCGTGGGCGACAGCGCGGACGCGCCGCCGCCGAACGTGTTCGACGCGTTGAAGCCGGTGTTGATCGAAAAGGCGAAGGCTGAGGAACACTTGAAGGCGGTGAGCGCGAAGACGGGGATGGAGTACGCGATTGTGCGACCGGGTGGACTCAAGAGCGAACCGGCGACGGGCACCGCGGTGTTCACCGAGGACAAGTCCATCTGTGGCGCCATTCACCGCGAAGACGTCGCGGACTTGGTCATCAAGTGCGTGTTGAAGGCGAAGACGAACGGCAAGGTGTTGTCCGCCGTCGACAAGGCGCAATTGCTGGAGCAACCGGACTTTGCCACCTTCGAAGTGTGATATCCGGCGCGTCTTGATTTCATTCGCGAGACGAGTAGCGACGCGAATGTTGATTTTTAATAAAGCGAGATTATATTTTCTTTTTCCTTTCAAGAAGACTACGTACTGTTATAACTTCTTTCGATGTGGTGTTGGTACAAGTGGCTGTTCAAGCGACAAAATATAAATATCAGCGCCTCTTCGACGCGTGCGGCGGGACGAGCTTTTGCTTAAACTCCTCGCTCAGAGACTCCAACTCGTCTTCGCTAAAGTCGAAGAGCGGAGGAAGCGGGCTTCCGTCCGGTAACGTCGTCGCCTCATCGCGCAGTTCGTCAAAGTACTCGTGCGCGCACACGGTCATGCAGTCGAATCGCTCCTCTGGAACGTAGACTATTATTTTGGAAATCAACTCGAGCGCCAAAGGGTCGACATTTTTAGAAAACACCTTGGACCACGAATGGGGCTTGAGTTGAGGAAAAGTGAACTCGGTGTACCCGGGGTTCATGTGCATTATTTGTTCCTTGGACGGCGTTCCCAAAACCTTGATGATCTCTACCAATTGATCGACGCCGCTGTCGCCCGGGAACAGAGGCGACCCGAGCAACATCTCCGCCATGACGCACCCGGTGCTCCAAACATCGATCGCCGTCGTGTAGTGCACGGCACCGAATATGAGTTCGGGCGCGCGGTAATATCTCGAACAAATGTACGAGATGTTTGGCTCGGTCGGCGCTAAAATTTTCGCGCTACCGAAATCACAAATCTTCAAGACGTGCGTCTTGGTGTCGACGAGCAAGTTTTGCGGCTTTATGTCGCGGTGACAAATGCCGAGTTTATGCACGCTCGCCAGCGCGCGCGCCATCTGATACGTGTACAACTTGACCAGCAATCCCGGAATTCTTTGATTATTCTTGTGATAATGCTTACCGATTCGATACACCGTGTCCGGAACAAACTCCAACACCAGATTCAGGTACACCTCGTCCTCCTCCGTCGTGTGATAAAAACTGTGTATCAACTTGACCACGTTTCTGTGATCCACCGCCTTCATGATTTGCAACTCTCGATTCTTAAACCTCTTATCCTGCAACACCTTCTTGATCGCCACCTCCTCGTCGTTCTCTCGACATCTCGCCTGATACACGACGCCGAACGATCCGTGCCCGACGACGCGCACCGTCTCGAAACTAATCTCCCCCGACACCCCCGGCGCGCCCGTGTGTATCACGTGTCCCACCTCGTTCGGGTCTCCATCGATCCTCAACGTCTCATACACCTATCGTTTCCGTTCGACGCGCGTTCACACCGTCAGTCAACCACCCTTCCCTCTCTTCATTCGTTCCCATTCCTTGAAAACCAACGGACCGAAGACGCCTTTCGCGTCATTCGCGTCTCTCGCGCGTCTCTCGCTCTCTCTCTCGCGCGTCTCCCTCGCGCGCGCATCGCGCGTACCGCGTCTCTGCTCGCCATGCTCGCGATCGTCAACGCCTCGATCTCTCTCGCCGCCATCGTCGTCGCCATGCGGTCGCGCCCTCCCTCGCGCCCCTCGCGGTCCGTCCTCGAGTCAGTCGCGACGAATGAAAATCAAATTCGAATCCGAATCCGAATCCGAATCCTCGGTCGATCGATCGATCGAACGATCGAACCGAACCGAACGCGTCGCTCGCTCGCTCGCTCGCTCGCTCGCTCGATCGTCGATCGTTCGCGCGCGAGGTGTGCGGTCGCGCGACGGGCGACGACGTCCGTCGGTGCGCCGTAAACGGACCGAATGCGAATGCGACCGCGACGGTTCGCGACAGACAGCGGTGCGTCGTGTGTACGGACCGGACGTTTCATTCGTATAGCACTCTCACGTGTACGAAGAGTGTATCGATGTGTGGTTTTTGGTTTTTTTTGTGTATCACGCGTGGGTCTCGGAACGTATTGTCTATAATTGGTCTTTCGTATGTATCGCGTGTCCGAACTACATACATACATACATACGAGAGAGGCGAGCGAAGAGAAAAGAAAGACCCCGGTCGCGTCGCGTCGCGTCCGTCCCGTCGGCGGGGAAGATTCATGAAGATGGATGGATGCCCATCGGGACGCGTTCATTCGCGTCACTCCACCGCGCGTCGCGTGCACATTTAAATTTTCGAAGCGAAAGATCGAACGATCGAGGACATCGATCGAGCGTCGCACGATGTCCACGCCTTTGCAGACGCCGTTGCATCCGCGCATCAAGTGGTGCGAACGCGCGGACAAGGTGTACCTCACGATCGAACTCCCGGATGCGAGGGACGTCGAGGTGACCATTGACGCGGAGACGTTTGCATTTTCGGCGGAGGACACGAGCGGACGAGCGTACGCGGAGACGTTGCGGTTGTATAAACCGGTGAAGAAGGATGAGTCGACGTACGCGACGACGGAGAGACAGGTGTTTTGCGCGCTCGTCAAGGAGGATGCGGATTGGTGGGAACGATTGTTGGCGGCGGGGGAGAAGAAACCGGCGAATTTACACGTGGATTTCGATAAGTGGGCGGACGAGGACGACGACGCCGGGGATGTGGATACGAGCATGTTCGACATGCAGTCGATGATGGGCGGTGGCGGCATGGGCGGCGGCGGCGCGGGCGGCGGCGGCGGCATGCCGGATTTCGCCTCGATGATGGGCGGCATGGGCGGCGGCGCGCCGGGCGGTGGTGCGCCGGGCGCGCCGGACATGGCGAAACTTCAGGAACTGATTCAGACCATGAAAACGGAGGAAGCCGGGAAGAAACCGGGGTCCACGTTGGAACCGGTCGAGGAGGAAGCGGACGACGCTGAGTTGCCCGAGTTGAAATAAATCGTCGTCGCGCGTCGACGTGTCTCGCGCTCGAGCTCACGCGTTGTTTATTGTCTTCAAAGATGTCGTTTCGTTTCGAATGCGCGCGTTTTTTTAAGTACGATAACAAAATGTCAACTCAACAGTCGCCTAAATAGCCGTCTTCGTCGCCGTTTTCGCCACCTTGGATCTCGATCGCGGCATCGTCGGTCGCTTGTCAATCGCGCTCTTCGCCCTGGAGATGGATCGAACGGCCGCCGCCGACGTCGCCCTGGCGCGTCTCACGCTCTTTGGTTCGGGTATGAGCGCCTTAGCCGCGAGCACGACGATGACGGAGCCCGCAACGCCGCCGACGACGTACGTTCCGACGGCTTCCGCCGCTCGGCGCGTGAAGAGGTCTCCCGCGAGCGCGTGCGACGCTATCACCACGGACGGATTCATGAATCCACAGCTGTACCTACATCCCTCCACGACGATGGAAAACACGTAAAACCCACTTCCGAGCGCAGGGAGCAACGCCTTGGAGAATGAGCGTTCGGCGAGACCGAAAAAGATGAAATTCGCCGCCACCACCGCCGTCTCCGCGAGCGCGCCCGCCTTGAATCCGCCGTTCGGTGTCAGCGGCACCATCGGTGCTTTCCCCGGTAACGCCCACGGGAACGCCTTCGCCGTCCACATCACGACGGCGAACGAGCAGGCGTGCGCCAAGACGGACGCAGTCGCGTTTAAAATTGCGCGCGTCGCGTTTATCTCTCCCAATAGCATTCTCAGCACGTACACCGTCGGATTATTTGTCGCCCCCTTGCTCGCCCGAACGAACGTCGGGGAGAACACGAACGCGAGATTGAGAAACAACAGCGTCAGCGTCACCGCGGTGGCGTCGAATTCCGCGCGCGTGAACGCGTCGAAGAGCGGAACGACGTGTCTCTGGACGAGCTCAGTCTGCACGTCGAGACACAAAAGCGCCGCGCTGACGACGAAGGAGGAGACGAACTCGGCGCGCAATGGAACGTTGAGGGACATGGTGCGTTCCTCGTTCGCGCGTCGGACGTCGACGACGGATTCGCGGACGGCGCGCGCTCGTGTGCGGACGATCGATGTGTGGATTGCATTGCGAGGCAAAGTTGGTTACTACAGGCGTTTAGGGCGCTACGGGCTCCGGAACGACCAAATCCGGGTGCGTGGCGTTGACGATGGGGACGCATCGCTCGCAGAGCTGTGGGTGCTTGGCGTCGGTGCCGACGAGCGGGGAGAAGTTCCAGCATCGAGCGCACTTGTGGCCCTCGGCGCGGGCGACGCCGACGGAGACGGCGCCGGCGCCCGGGACGTCGACGACGGATGTGAAATCGCAACCATTCACGGCCGCGTCGCTGGAATCGACTATTTCGACGCCACTGACGATGAAGAGGTAGCGAAGGTCGTTAGATATCTCCTCACGCGCGAGCTTGGCGGTGAAATCGGCGTCGGAACAGTGCACCTTGACCTTGGCCTCAAGCGACGCGCCGAGAAGCTTGGCGTTGCGCGAGTCTTCGAGCACCTTGTTCACCGTGTCGCGAATCTCGAGGAAGGAGTCCCAGAACTGAACCTCTTCACCGTTGAGAGATGACCACGCGTCGGGGTTGGACGGCCAACCGGCGATGAAGACGGAAATGGCATCGTTCGGCTTATCGTACGGGAGCGACTGGAACGCCTCCTCTGCCATGTGCGGCGTGAGCGGAGCGATGGCGGCGATGAGACGCTCGACCAAGGCGGAAACGACGGTTTGGCACGCGCGGCGCTTGATGTCGTTCTCTTCGCCGATGTACAGCTTGTCTTTGCTCACGTCCAAGTACACGTTGGACAAGAAGGTGGTGAAGGAGGTGACAGAGGCGAGTACGCGACTGTAGTCGTACTCCTTGTACGAGTTTTCAATCTCCATCATCGTCGCATTCAGGCGGTGAAGGATGTACTTTTCAAACAATGGTAAAGAATCGTACGAGACTTGCTCGGCCGGGTTGAAGTCGTCGAGCACGCCCATCAAGAAACGAATCGTACCGCGGAGCTTGCGGTACGCCTCGCTCGTTTGCTTGATGATGTTCATGCCGATGCTCACGTCACCCGAATAATCCGTGCTCGCGACCCAAAGGCGGAGAGTATCGGCGCCGTAACCGGGCTCTTGCTTTTGGTTCTTACCACCCTCGATCACCATGCGCGGATCGATGACGTTACCCAACGATTTGGACATCTTGTATCCCTTTTCGTCGAGCACGAAACCGTGCGTCAAAATAGTCTTGTACGGCGCGGACCCAGTGGCGGCGACGCCCGTGAGAAGGCTCGACTGGAACCATCCGCGGTGTTGATCGCTACCCTCCAAGTACAAGTCCGCCGGGAACGAGAGTCCGCGCGATTGCACGACGCCCGCCCACGAGCTTCCAGAATCGAACCACACGTCCATGGTGTCGGAACCTCTGACGTAATCACCCGCCTTGGCCTTGTGCTCTTCGGGCAAAAGCTCTTCGACTTCCATCTCCCACCACGCGTCGCAACCGCGCTTTCGAACGATTTCTGTGAAGTGAGTGATGATGGCCTCGTCCATCAACACCTCGTTCGTGTCCTTGTGATAAAACGCCGGAATCGGAACGCCCCACGCGCGTTGACGAGAGATGCACCAATCCGAGCGTCCGCTCACCATCGGGCGCATGCGCTTCGCACCAGACTCCGGAATAAATTGTAATTTATCTAATTCGCTCATCGCCTTCTCACGGAATCCCTCGACGGAGGCGAACCACTGTTCAGTGGCGCGGAAGATGGTCGGTTTCTTCGTGCGCCAGTCGTACGGGTACTTGTGTCCGTACGCCTCTTGCTTGAGAAGCGCGCCGGCGGAGGACAACTTTTCTATGCAAAGCTCGTTACCCTCGCCCAAGACGGACTTACCCTCCAAATCACCGCCCGCGTCCTCAGTGAACAGACCGGCGTTGTCCACGGGAGAATACAGCGGCAACCCATAATTCATCCCGGAGATGTAATCGTCTTGACCGTGTCCCGGAGCGGTGTGTACCAAGCCGGTACCAGCGTCAGTGGTGATGTACTCACCACCGATGATGATGGGAGACTTGCGCTCGTAGAACGGGTGTTGGTACTGCACGTTCTCAAAGTCTTGACCCTTGAAGGTGGCGAGTGTGGTGAGCTCGCTCTCCAACTTGGCGGCGACGGTTTCGCGCAAGCCTTCCGCGACGACGAGCTTTTTACCCGTCGATTCGACGCGCACGACAGAATAATCGAGCTTGGCGTTCACGGCGACCGCGGCGTTCGCCGGCATCGTCCACGGTGTCGTCGTCCACACCGCCAAAGACGCGTCCGTGAGCAATTCCTTGAGCTCGGCGGACGCCGAGTCCGGAACGTCGCTCACGGCAAACGCGACGTAAATACTTTGCGACACGTGCCCTTCGGGATACTCCAACTCCGCCTCGGCCAACGCCGTCATGCTCGACGGCGACCAGTGCACGGGTTTTTTCCCCCGATAGATGTGTCCGTTCAGAAACATTTTCCCGAAAACCTCCAACTGCGCCGCCTCGTACTCGGGCAAGAGCGTCATGTACGGCTCTTCCCAATCCCCCCAAATCCCGTACCTCTTAAACTGTTTCCGCTGACTGTCCACCGTCTTCATCGCAAACTTTTTCGCCTTGTACCTCAGCTTGATCGGTGACAGCGCCTTCCTCGCCTCCGCGTCCATGCTCTGCAAAACCTTGAGCTCGATCGGCAACCCGTGACAGTCCCACCCCGGGACGTATCGCACGCGTTTCCCGTTCATCATCTCCCACCGATTGACAAAATCCTTCAAAATCTTATTTAACGCGTGTCCGATGTGTAAATCTCCGTTCGCGTACGGCGGTCCATCGTGTAACGTGAACGGCGTCGCCTCCGCGCGGTCCCGCAAGGTCTCGTACACCCCGTTCTCTCGCCACCACTCCTGCATGCGAGGTTCCTTTTGCACGCTGTTCGCGCGCATCTCGAACGTCGTCTTGGGCAATCGAACCGTCACTCCGTACGCGTTCTTTTCCTTCTTCCCCTTCCCGTCGCCCCCCTTACCACCGCCCGCGCGAACGATGAGCGCGCGTCGCGTCGTCGACGCGCCGGCGCCTCGTCGTCCCGAGACGACGACGTCCACCCCTCCCCCGTGACGCGCGTCTCTCCCCGCGCGACCGCGCGCGTCGACGACGCGCGTCCACGCGCATCCACACGCGCGTCCCATCGTCCCCCTCGCGCGCGCGTACGCGAGCATGCGCCGTCGGACGGTGACGCCGACGACCCTGACGTCAGTCGGTCGCGTCGCGCGCGCGAGGGCGACGAATCTTTGTGCTGTGTTTAGAGATTTTATCGGCTGTAGTATTGGGAAAACCGTGTTTTGAGACCAAACTTTTTGATAAACCCTAAACCTACGACATAATACATAAAATCCCACCTCTCGGATAGCATACGCGCTTTTTTACGTCGATGTACGAAATCTCGAAATCTCAACCCGAACGTTTCGAAATCTCAGCCCGACGGTCGCCGGACGTCGCCGCGCGCGATGATGGACGACGACGACGAGGACGATGGGTGGGCGCACGCGATGCGCGAAGTCGATGGCGTCGATGGGGCGGACGCGCTCGAGGACGAACCGCGGCAGTACGGTGACGGGAACGACGACGACGACGCCGATGTCTTTGGCGAGGAGGCGCGCGCGGGGAATCTGGACGCGCATTACGAACCCGTGGACAGCGAGGTGATGCGATTGAAGCGCGCGTGGGTGCAGGAACGCTTATCGCCGGAGATGTTACCGCACGAGGGCGCGCTGTGGGAGGCGGTGAAGGAGGCGGTGGAGACGCAGGAGGACGTCTTGACGCAACGCGCGAGCGACCGCGCCGAGCGAGGCGGCTCCGAGACGGACGTGAGCGATAAAGTGTTGGACGACGTGATGTGGATGGAGGTGAATCGGGTCAAGTATTTGTTGCGCGAGTACTTGCGGACGAGGTTGGCGAAGATCGAGGCGCACGCCATGCACTTCATCGTAGACGAGGCGGCTTGGGCAAAGTTGGGCGAGCACGAGCGACGATACGCGGAGGGCTACGTCGGCGCGATGGAGGAACACTCGAAGAGCGTGTTGAACGAACTTCCGGAATCGTATCGAGACTTGGATAAAGAGAACAGTGGCGGCGAAGAGACGCGCGAGACGTCGAAGATGATTCCTCGTCCGGATTTGGACGGTTTCGTGTTTTTCCGCATTCGAACAGACATGCCAAGCTACCAACCCGAGGGAGCAGACGAGCCGATGGATCTGGAGCGCGGACAGATCATCATGGGCAAGTATTCGATGTTCAGATCGCTCACCCAGACCGATCCTCCCGCGGCCGAGCTCGTGTAGTTTTTAATAGCAAAAGCAAATTCCCGCGGTTGTTGAGCTGATGATGAGGGGCTGAATTTTCACTCTTCGTGTCCGCACTCTCCGACGACGCGCCGATCATGCACGCGCGCGCGCGCGTCGATTCGAACGCATGCGCGACGAGCGTGCGTTCCGCGCGCGATCGCGCGCGCGCGCGTCGGTCTCTGCGTCTGCGAACGTCGGCGACACCGCGCGATGACTACGACCCCGAGACGTTGTTTTCGCCCGCGGTGCAGCGCGATTTTTTACCCGCGCACATCGGGGAGATGTACGGATTGGAGAAGCGATCGTCGCCGTTCGCCAAGGGCGGGCCGCTGTGGGACTGGGGGCTCGGACAGACGTTCATCGATAACCGGGACAGCGTGAGCCTGAATCCGTTGCGCATGGGCGGGACGCTGGACGGCGCGTCGCAGGAAGACACGGCGTTCTGCGATGAGCGAGCGGTGCGAGCGGGCGCTCGTGAGACGATTTATTTCGATCCGAAAACCACCAAGGCGGCGATCGTGACGTGCGGGGGATTATGCCCGGGCTTGAACGACGTCATTCGGACCGTCACGACGACGTTGGAGGACTACGGGTGCGAAGAAATTTTAGGCATCAAGTACGGATTTCGTGGATTCTTCGCGGACGACACGGTGAGCGCGTTGGAAAGACCGATCAAGTTGACTTCGGAATTGGTGAATGACATTCACATCACTGGAGGTAGCGTGTTGGGATCGAGCCGTGGAGGCGCGGACATGCCGGCGATCGTGTCGAGAATTGAAGAGATGGGCATCGATTTTTTGTTCGTCATCGGAGGGAACGGCTCGCACGCCGGTGCGTTGGCCATCGATAAGCTCTGCCGTCAGCGAGGGTTGACGACGAGCGTGATTTGTGTGCCGAAAACCATTGACAACGACATTCTTCTACTCGACCGTACTTTCGGTTTCCAAACCGCCGTCGACGAGGCTGTGAAAGCGATTCGCTCAGCGAACATCGAAGCAAGAAGTGCGGACAACGGCGTAGGCCTTGTGCGCCTGATGGGCCGTCAGTCTGGATTCATCGCCATGCACGCAGCGTTGGCGAGCGGGAACACGGATGTTTGTCTGATTCCAGAAATTGATTGCCCGCTGGAAGGCCAAGGTGGCGTTCTCGCGCACATCATTCGCATCGTAGAGAAGCAAAACCACGCCGTCGTCGTCGTCGCCGAAGGTGCGGGTCAGGAGCAGCTCGGTATGCTAGGCGAGACCGACGCGAGTGGGAACCCGATTTTGCAAAACTTTGCCAAGTATTTGCAACAAAAGCTAAGGGACGCGAAGCCAGACGTCGACATCAAGTACATCGATCCCACGTACATGGTTCGCGCGTGCAGGACGAACGGATCCGATGCGATTTACTGTTCAATTTTGGGACAAAACGCCGTTCACGCGGCGTTCGCGGGATTGAGTTCGGTGACAGTCGGTATGTGCTCGGGACACTACGTTTATCTTCCGATTCCTCCCGTGATTTCGGCGGCGAGGACGGTCGATCCGCAGGGTCGCATGTTCGAGCGACTTCGATTCGCTATCGGTCAACCTACTTTTTCGAAATCCTGAGCGAAGAGTCGCACGTGGGTTAGATACATTCGTGCCGCGCAAATTGTAGTGTAATTTTTCGAGATTTGAAGTTCACCAGAGCCGTTAAATATCGGATTACAAGTCATGGATAGGGATATGAATCAACGGGTGCGATTATTTGCTGCGCGAATTAAAATGCATTCCTGCGAATAAACGTACAGGAATGTCTAGTGACTGCGGTACCACGTAAAATGAAATGACGACCTTTCTCGCGAATGTTCACGAGAAACCACTTGCCCGACGGAATAGTCGCGCCAGTGAGCAGCCCCTAAAAAGAAGCTCATCGATGAGAACCGTAATCAGTCTCATCAACTTTGACTAGAATACATAAGAGTTGTGAATTATATTGTGATGATGATGATGATGATGATGATGACGCTCGTTTGGATTATTTTTCTTGGCGAAGTTCATCCCCGTCCAACACACCTTCAATCATGCCGAGGTGCTGAAACGACGAGGAATTACGACGCAAGTGCTGCGTTTGCAGATTGTGCGCGGGCAAAGTAAACAGTTTTGCCCCAGGGTGCAAACCTTTTTGGTCCGATACCGTCGACCCACCGCTACCGCTGCTCTGAGCCTTCGGGCCCATTCCTCCGCCAGCTGCAGAGTTGCCATCTATCATCGCGGTTTGTTGCATCATTTGATGCTGTCCTTGAAATGAAGCATCGGGCTGGTTAAACATTGAATTGTAACCGAGCGAAAACATGTTGCCCTGAATGTCAGCTCCGTTCATGCCCTGCATGTTGGCCATCGATGAGACGTAATTTGCCATCATTTGAGCATTCTGGTTCACCTGCTGAGGTGGAGGTGACTGCGATTGTTGCGGTATTTGCGAAGACCCTTGCTGAGAAAGTCCCTGAAGTTGCTGACTGTATTGTGATTGCAGCATTGGAAGCGGCGGGAAAGCCATCCCTTGAGCTCCACCGACGTCGAAAGCTGCGGCGCCGCCGGCGCCGAGTAACGGGTTCGCTCTGAGCATCGCGGCAGCCATACTATGCGTGCTGTCGCTCTCGCTACTGCGAGTCACCGACCAATCGAGCGATGCGCTCGATTGACGCGGTGAACCGTTCTGCGGCGATCCACTCCCCGTCGGCGACGGCGTGTCCGGTGAGACTTTGCCACAGAGCCCGTTCCCGAACGCATCCGTCGGCACGCGCAACTGCGACGTGTGGTGCGCGAAAAAGCAAGCCCGGCGATCGCACGCGGCACCATCTTTACATAATTGCGTGCGGTATCTTGACGGGTGAAGCCAGCACTCGAACACGCCGTGCGCGTATTCGCACACGTCGCCGCGCGGGCATGAGCCTTTCCGGAACTCTGGACATGCCGTACCCGAATAATTAAACCTCCTCGGATCGCGCCTCCTCGCCTTCTCTCCCGGATGCGTGTACGGACACTCTGTCCAGTCGTGCGCTCTAGTTCGCGAACACCGTCGAATTTTGAATTCGTACATCCTGAATTCATCGCTCATCAACGTCTCCGGATCGGGATCTTGCAACATGCCCCCCTGTGAGTTCACCGCCGCGCCCGAGCCTTGCCCGTGTCCTCGACCGTTGCCCCCCATGCTGACGCCGCTACCTCCCGAACTTGATCCGCCTCCGTCCGAGCCGTTCATCGTCACCTCACTCGTCGTCCCTGGGAGACAATCCGCCGGCACTCGCCCGTACGTGTCGCGCGCGTTTCTATCTGCTCCAAACAACAACAGCGTCTTAATCGCATCCGTACTCAGCGCCGCACCGCCAGCCGCCGCACAGTGCATGGCGGTGCATCGATCCTCATCTTCACTTCGCAAATTCGGATCCGCTCCCATCTGTAATACGTACAACAACACCTCTAACGACCCGTGCGAGGCGGCCACCATGCACGGCGTTCGCCTCTGCCTCTCCAAACCTTTCCCCCCGTTCCTCGGTTCCGCATACCAGTCTCCCATGAAATCGACCGGCACGTTCTCTCGCTCCAACAACCATCTCACCTGCGCGAGATCATTCGAAGCCGCCGCCGCGAGAACGGGCGACGTGCTCAGAGACATGTCGTCTCTCGCCTGCGTACGGACGCGGTCGCCGCGCTCCTTCGTCAGTCTCTCGCGCGCTCGTCGCGTCGCATCGCGCGTCGACCGCGCCGTCGACGCGCGCACATCCCATCGCACACTCCTCGTTCTCTCCTCCCTCGCCTTCTCACATCGACCGTCCTCACGCATCCACCGCGCGTCGTTCGTCGTCTCCCTCGCCCGCGCTCGCCGGCGCCCTCTGACCAGCGTCTCCGCGAGAGATATCCGCCCGATTCCAGCCTCACGCCGTTGACCCCTCGCGCGCGTTCGCGTCGCGAGACGACCGACCGATCCCGCGCGCGCGCCTCGCGATGCGATGCGAACGAATCGCGCGCGTCGTCCCACCGCCTCGCGTCGTCCCCCGTCCCCTCGCGCGCGCGCCGAACGTCTCCCTCTCGACGCGCGCATTTTCGGATCGCGCGCGCGGCTCGCGGCGCGCATCCAACCACATCACCGTCCGTCCCGTCC
>CEPW01142535.1_pt1 | contig 19434 bp, 12 predicted proteins | sample 356211 | NCBI WGS metagenome assembly CEPW01 (sample SAMEA2620021, study PRJEB7988) | marine metagenome | biome: marine biome (ENVO:00000447); feature: deep chlorophyll maximum layer (ENVO:xxxxxxxx); material: "saline water (ENVO:00002010), including plankton (ENVO:xxxxxxxx)" | depth 25 m
AAAAAAGTTGTCTATCACCACTTTTTATGTATAAACTTTCGCAGTCGTCGTCGATCTGTCTCTTGCTTTTATCCCCTCGTTTTCTTCCGCGTTTTGCGATGCGCAAGAGAGAAAAGAATCGGAGGATCGGCCCAACTGTGGTACTACTAAAATTGGTTTTTTATTTTTGTGAAGCGCTTTTTTTTTCGTTCTTTTTTTGTCTCGTCTTTTTCAAGGAGTCTTTTTTTTTTGCTTCCCGTGCCGCCACAACAACAACAAAGGGACACACGTTTGGTTGTCGCGCGTTTTCGTGCCGCACAACGCATGTCCCGAGATGACGACGAGCGAAACGGAGAAAGACGACGATGCAGACAACGGGGTGGTAATCCCAGACCATCTTCTTCATCTCGCCGATGCTAAAAATAGTACGAACGTGATGAAAGAGAACGATGTCGTTTTACTCCACATGAACAACAGTCGGTGGCAGTTTGTGACCTTGAAACCGAACAAAACGTGTGCGATTGGGAAACACAAGAACGTGAAATTAGACCCGTTGTTGAAATCAATCCCATTCGGTTCTTTGTTCGAAGTCGATCAGAAAGGGATATTAGAGCACGTTGGCGTGGAGATGTTGGAAGAGGATGAAATAAACGCACAAATTCCAGTCGAAGACGAAAGGTCGAACAAACTGTACGATGACTTGAACGGGAAGGCGCAAAAATTGAGCGATAAAGAGATACAGAGGATGAAACAGTCTGGGGTATCCGGACATACCATCGTAGATGAAATCGTGGCAAATTCCGCCACGTTTAGCCAAAAAACCGCGTTTGCACAGGAAAAATATAAGATGAAAAAGATGAAGAAACACTTGACGAAAATCATCGCGCGGTGGCCATCACCGAGGTATGTCTGCGAGGCGTATTTTTACAAATCACCACAAATTACGAATAGCTTGAGATTTGATATATTAGGATTGATGATGAATTTAGGAAATGTGATGGCGAATTCGCAGCCGCTGATTGTGGAGGATTGCGGAGGGGTTATTTTAGGTGCAGCAGCGACGAGAATGGGAGGTAAAGGCATCACATGCGCTGGATACGTGGGCGAGCATCCAAGTTCGATGGAAACAATCAAACAGATGAATTTGACGGACGAGGAAAGGAGCACAATCATGACGACGAGTTTGAGAGAGTTGGCAAAAGCGAAGAGGAAATGGGAGGAGGAATTAGAGAATGGTAGGGAAGAAGGGGAAGGAGGAATAGGAGAAGAAAAAGAAAAAGGCGAGAAAGATGCTCCTGTGAACAAAAACGACAAAAACAATACCAATGGTAACGGTAGTACTCCGATCAGAAAAAAGCTCGCAAAAGCTACCAAAGCAGACGTGGAGTATTTCATCAGAAAGGAAAAGTTCACCTCTTTGATACTCGCACACCCGCAGTTGGATCCGAAAACAACCCTACCGCAACTATTGGAGTTTTGTGCAAACTCTGCGCCTTTCATCGTATGGAGCATGACCCTCCAGCCTCTAGCCGATGCCATGCACGTTTTACGTAAAAGCGGTTTAGCCGTCTCAATGACCATTTCTGAACCATTTTTGAGGGATCATCAAGTGTTACCAGGGAGAACGCACCCGGTTATGACTACCGAGGCAAACAGCGGCGGGTACATTCTCAGCGGCACGTATGTGAAACAAGCGCAGCAAAAGAATAAGAACAACAAAAGAGATGGTGTCAAAGCGATAGGAGAAAGTGAACAAAAAGAAGGATTAAAAGTAGCAGAAGAAGGAAAAGATGATGATGATAGCACGAACAGAGAGACTAAAAAGCCTCGGTGCGAATAAAGTTTGTATTGTAATTTATGACTCGAGTGTTTTTCTTAGTAGGTGAATTTTTTTACTCCCCAATCCAATAGCTTTCATTTTCCTCATTTTATTTCTCCTCCACAAAGAAGACGAAGGAAGGAGCGAAGGAGATCCACGCACAACAAAGGGTATGGTTTTTCTTCGCGACGACGTCTCACTTCAGAAGCTTAAACAGCAGCACAAAAGTGCAGACGAAGATGCTGACGACGAACACGCCGCGTTAGAGTTTGAAGTTTCTCTAGGGAAGAATGACGGTTTGGACGTGCAATTCGTCAAGAAAAAGAATAACACGAATAACAACAACGATGAAATGGAATGGTGGGTAACCAAATGTATTTGTCACGTAGAAAACACGAGTGAATCTATAGAGTTGCAAATGGAGGAGTCTGCGACTATCGCTATGTTGAAGATGAAACTCAGAGCAGAGATTAATAAGAATGCTAAGAAGACGATTTACACCTCTTCAACGGTTTTTAGTAGCGCAAAGAGAAACGAATTTACTGGTGCCACCACTTCAACGACTAACACGTCATCTTCTTCATCAACGACCGTAAGAACTGCTTTAAACGGAAGGGTTGATGGGAAGAATACGAGTAGTTCTGTGCATGGAGAACAACGGAATGTAAACGAATCAAAAAGAATAGTCTTAGGTGGAGGGGTTCCTGCTTCGACGGGAAAGAATACGATGAGGACTAACATGGATAGCAATAACGGTGATGACTTTAGAGGGTTTGACGACAATGAGGACGACGATGATGAGCATGAATATTTAGAAAGGAATATGAGTGGGAACAACCACCAACAGCAACAAGAGAAGGATACTAATAAGAAAAATGAAAATGTTTTCTTGCGCGATTTGAGCGAGTTCGCAAACGAGTTGGTGGAAGTTGTCGCTCCAAAGCCAAAGGAGCAGCCGATTAATCACGATACAAAGGTAGAAAAAAGTAATGATAGTAGGAATGATAAGAAAGAAAAAATTTTAGAAACGACGGGAAGTTGGGAAAAAATAGACGAATGGCAGGCATGGGGAGAAATCGGACAAGTTCAAGTAAAGCACAGAACGCCAGCAACGCGAGCAGCAGCAATTCAACCTCCAAACGTCACCGTGAATGTAAAAAAAGTAGAAAGAGGGAAAATGGAACCGGTGAAGAAATTGAACGCGACAAAAGTCCCTGGCCCGAAAAAGAAGAACTTGTATTCTTTGCCATCGCTGTCTTTCGTATCAAACATTCAGGACTCCTTTACAAACGTTGCGGCAGCTTCGACAAAATACAGCACCATGGTCGCACAGCTTGTGCCAGGATTCGCGGAGCACTCGCTCTCAGCGCATATCATGATCTTTGTCACCGTTGCTGCAATACTCGTAAAATTGATGGGATTTACTTTTTGGTTGCTGTGCGTTGTGCTCGTCTGCTATGCTCGAGTGCGATCGGAAGAGAATTTGAGAGCTCTTGCGGAGAAGAAAGCGCTGGATCTTCAATCGAAATTAACGAAAGTTCAGGATGACTTGGAGCAGTTGCAATTTGCAGCAGCAACCGTTGCTGCCAACACGGCGTCTCGAGGTGGTAGCCTTTCGAGCGGTTCCGCGAGCGTCGTCAATGGACAACCTGTAGCAGACGTTTTATGGATGAATTCGACAATAGCGGCTTGTTGGGATGGTTTCCTTCGAAATTGGCTTTCTTCGCTAGCCGGTAATTTACTCTCGGACAAGCTCTCTACCGCAAAACCGTCTGTTCTCGACTCTATTCATTTAGCTTCGTTTGAAATGAAGCACAAGCCTCCGAGTTGTAGAAACGTGAGAGTCCTTCGCTCGAGGAAAGTTTTTGAAGGCGTGATGTTGGAGTTAGGTGTCGAACTCTCGGACATTTCGTTCAATATGACTATCCATTCAAAGCTTGCGCAGCTGAAAATTCCGTTGAAGCTTGCCGTCGAGCTCGACGCGACGAACCTATTGTTACGCACGAGTCTTTTACTCATCGATAGACCACCTTATGCGGGTTCGTTGAAAACATCATTCGCAGATTTACCGGAAACAAAACTCAAAATCATCCCTGAAGGCGTTAGCGGAAGAATGGGCAATATAGCTGAGTTTCCAGGGATTGATTTATGGATCAAGAATTCAATACAGGACGCATTAGTCAAGAATCTCCTCGAGCCAAATTCATATACCTGGAATATCGAAGACTTTTTCCAACAATATTACAAATAAAATAGTTCAACAGCATTACTAAAATAGAACCGCGCATAAACATTGTAAACTATATCATACTACATGGCTAAGACATCACTTGTATAAACTAAAAACTTCTCTATTTTTCTTTCTAAAACGTGTGTATGTTCATCTCCGCGTGAACCACCAAAACACAAATATGAAAAAGGTGATAACGAACATCCCGCCATAAACGATAATCGCATCCATCCTTTGCCGTCTATCGATAACTTTCAACACAGATTGTGAAACGCCTAAAGTATCTAACACGTTCAACACTTTTCTTCTCGCCGATTTCAATCTATCTTTTTGTTCGTGTAAACTTCCCAAAATGTTAGCCCCCGAGTCTAACAAATCGTCCACCATCTGATTGCTTCTGCGCATAGACATACCTGCAGAAGCTTCGGCGTCGTAACTCGAACCCATATTCAAAGTCACGTCTCCACTTGCGTTATTCATATTCCCTCCACCGTTCATTTTTCGCATCAACTCCTCTCTCTCTTGTTCCTCTTGCATCCTCCTCGACTCTCGCGAACCGAACCGGTCCAACGCTATTCGATACTGGTCGCACTCCTCGGAAATTTGACTCACTTTCCTTTTCCACGTGTCTCTTTTCGACGGATTCTCCTTCGCAATTAACACTCGAAACTGCGATTCCATCTGTTGGGATATTCGAGTCATCTCCTGTAACTTGTTCCTCTGCTCTCGAGCTTCTTGTAAAGTCGCGTTTCCCCCGTGCCCTTTGCCTTCTAAACGTTCCAAACGAATTAATCCTTCCTGTAACTCGAAGGATATTCGTCGAGCGACGGAGTATAAATCAGAGAGAGAGGAAGAAGCGGATTGTTGATGGAGATGAGGAGGAGGAGGAGGAGGATGCGATGACGACGAGTGCATGTGTGCCGCTGTCCGTTCGTTGTTTGCGGTAGAATGTATTATGAATCACAAAGAAAAGGGGAGGGAAACTTTTTTTTTGTCGTACGTAGGCGAGCGAAAATAACAGAGAGGAGGACCCCGGTATGCCGGTATTTCACAGAACCCTGAAATTTCAGCTCAATTCAGCATCCCATTCTCTCTCTCTCTCTTTCTTCACTTTTTTGGTTTCGAGAGCACAACCACGCGCACTCCTCTCTCTTTTGATACCGAAAAGAAGGAGACCGAGAGGAGTAAGTCACACCACGGCGAACAGAGAAGACACAACGACGTCTTCGCCCGAGTATATTCGTACGTAGACACGACAATAAGGAAAAATGGTGTTTCGTATCCCGCAAGAACAGAGACAAGATTTGATCGATAGAATGACCGATAACTTGAGTGCGATTGGGTTTCACTGCTTCGGCGATAGCATCGCGAACGCTCGAGAGGTGTGCGAAAACATTGAGAAGAAGGCATTTGGCGTGGCTGACGTTGCATCGACGACGACGGTTGAAGTTCATCACAAAGAAGGTGTTTCTGGAGAGCGACCGATGAAGGAGTCTATGTCTTTATATATCTCTAAAGCAGCGGAGTTGATGAAGGAGGAGTGCTTGAAACGTGCCGGCAACGCTAGTGGTAGCGGTGGCGGAGCCTCAACCTCAGAAGTGACGATTTCAAAAGCGGTGCGAAATAAGTTTGATTTCGACGTTGCTTTGGACTCTACGGATAGAGAGTTTTACACTGGCCCGAGAGCAGAAGAAGTCCTTGCGCCTTTGTTGCAACAAAACGCGTCGTTCAAGTTTGTACGATTATCAACGAAGAGTTGGGGAATTGATGCTGCTAAAGTTGCCAAGAGAGCATTTGAAAACTTGAAAGATACTTTGGAAGTTGTTGATTTAGCGGATACAATTGCAGGGAGACCAGAGGTGGAAGCTTTGAAGGCGATGGAAATCATGTGCGAAGGCCTCTCGGCATGTAAGCTGAAGGAGGTTGATTTATCGGACAATGCGTTCGGTGAAAAGGGTGTTAGGGCGTGCGCAAAACTTTTGCAATCGCAACCCACTTTAGAAGGGATTTCGTTTCTAAACAACGGTATTTCTGAACAAGCCGCGAGAGCGATTTCGGAGTTGTTAGCCTCGCCCACGACGCTGAAAAAATACCACTTGGATAAGAACATGACTGGGGACGAAGGAACCGTCCACATCGCGGCCGTTTTAGAACGAGCAACGGGAATAGAAGATTTTAAGATGGCAGGTTCGAGATTTACCAGCGACGGCGCGCTGATGCTTGCGAAGGCTCTGCTGCACGGAAGCTCGTTGAAAAAATTGAACCTGACTGACAACAATGTCAATGAAGAAGGCGGCGAGGCGTTTCTTGAAGTCTTTAAGAAACACACTAAACTGGAATATTTGAATCTCGAAGCGACAGCGCTTGGTGAGGAAGTTACTGGAAAAGTTACCCAAGTTGTCGCTGAATCTTGTCCTGACCTCGAAACGTTAATTTTATCTGCAAATGATATCCTTAGAGAAGGCGTAGATTCAGTCGCTGAAGGCATCTCAAAGATGAGGAAGTTGAAAGTTTTGAAAATCACGGATAACGAGTTAGGAGATGTCGGTGTAGCAAAAATATGCGTCGCTTTACAAACCTCTGCCGCGAAACTCGAAGAGCTGGACGTTTCATGCAACGAAATTTCCAAATCTGGTGCCGAAGCAGTTTCGAAATTAGCCACGACTAGTCTGAAATCAACGATCAAGAAAGTTAACTTGGATCAGAACTGGATTCAAGAAGATGCTATTGAAAGCATCCATAAAATATTTTCAGACGCGGGATTAGATTCTGTGTTGCAGTCTCTCGAAGATAACGACCCAGACGGAGAACCAGAGGAAGATGAAGCAGACGAAGTTGCGAATTTGATAGCGAAGTTAACGGTCTGAAAAAATTTCTTGGAAACTGCTATAACTATGTGTGAATTGACAATTATGAATGAACTACATCAACCCAAAAGCTTTCTTTGATCTCGCTTCTAACCGTGCTCGAGCAGCTTCGCGAGCATCCAACGCCTTTTGCTCCTCTTTACTCACACCAGTGGCTTGTGCTTTCTTCTTTTTCATTCTGCTGCCACCAGTATCATTTGCATCCTTGGAACGCGCATTAAAAGTTGAACCTCCAGCAGCTTCGTACGCTCTCTTTCGTCCAGCGCTTGTTTTAGCTTTTGCCGCTTCGTACGCAGGGTGGTTAGATCCATAACCCAAACTGAAATTGCTCGTAGTGATGTTGATATGCATTTTGTTTTGTTTCTTCTTCAGTTCAAATGCTTCCTCGACAGAAGTTGGTTTTAGCTTTTTTGCAGGTTGAGACATCGCTCCAACAGGAGCGACTTTTTGCGATAATCCTGCCGATGCAATAGCAGCTGCTCCTGCTTTTTGCGCCTCACTATACGCATCTTTATTGTTATTGTTGTTGTCGTTGCTACTTATTGGTTTCTTAAGACCAGATGCAGCGGCTGGAGAAACACCAGTTGGTTGCACGGTCGATACGAGGCGTTCCGGTGGTGTTGGTACCGACGGTGCGTTTTCTGGGCAGTTTCTCGACCATTGCTTGGTTATGTTATCGAAAAACATTCTACTCTTAGGATCGAAGTATGTTGAACTCATCCCGTGCCTGTTATTATGTGCGTATTTAAAAGGAGAAGAAAGAAAGAAAGAAAGAAAAATTAGCATTAATGGCACGTATTTACGAATACATGAAAATAACATCCAAAAACGTACCAGTAATACTTCGTGCGCTCGTCCCAAACCCAATCTCCGTATTTCTGTTTTAATCTAAACTCCATCTCCTCTTTTGCTCTCAACTCAACCGTTATCTCTTCCTCTAAAGCTTTTCTTTGATATTCTCCTTGCACTCGCGCTCGTTCGTGATTGCCCATCGGTCGGTTCGCATTTGCGCCTCCAACGTCCTTCTCAGCGAACGCTTGCATCGCTTGATTCTCTATCTCTTGAATCTGTCTCTTCAAACTGTCTTCGTCTGACTTTTTCTTTGCCGTTTTGTTCGCGATGTCTTTCATCTTCCTTTCTATCGCGTCTTTATGTTTTTGTGAACGTTCATGCGTTCGCTTCTGCGATGCTTGGACGAAACATTTACACAACGCGCACCAGTCTGCACTAGATTGCGCTGAAATGCTGTATTTCTGGTTGGGAGCACCCATTCTTAAATTGTGTGATTCTGAGTTTACTATATAATCTCTTATTCCTTATGATGACGCTTTATTTCTATGTCTACTTTAACTAATGTTATTCTGAAGGATTTTGCGTAGAATTTGGTTGTATCTACAAAACATGTTACCATACCTACGTGTAGGTACGCTATAATTGTACGTTTAGAAGTGATTAAGCAACATGTTAGTGGAATATTACACCATCAATAAAAATCATCGGAGTTCTATTTCTCTTCATTCTCGATGCTAAGAGCTAAAAACATTCGTTGGACTTCTTTACAGATTGTTTCCACGTCCTTTGCATCTATGAGCATGCACATTCGCATCGGCTTTGAGTCTTCAAACTCTTGTGGCTTGTCCTCGCCGCCGGCTTCCCACATGAAACTCCACTGCGACTCTTCGTAAAATATCTCATCTTCCAAATTTGGAAACACTAATTCGGTAACTTCTTCTTTTTCGTCTTTCTTTCGTTTATTATTGTTGTTTTTCTTGCCACCACTACTGGTGGCATCCATGGATAGCGGTGGCCTGAACGTATCTAAAAAACAACGAGATACTAATATGTACTGATCGAAATCAAACTCTTTCTTCTTTTCATCCTTCACTGCCCATTTGATTTCATCGAACAATTGTTTTACTAACGGTCCTCCAACATCTTGCGGCACGTTGACTAATCTTTCTGAAAGAATCAACCCAGTTTTGTTGGCATTCAAAGCGTCTCGAACCAACTTTGCTTCTTCTTTTGGCGCCTTTTTCGCAATGTGCGCTTTGATTTCCGCCAAACACTTGAACTCTTTCGCTTTGTCCAAACTGACCACCGTCAACACGCCCAAAGGGTCTTCCTCTTCTTCCGCGCTCACTCGAGAGGCAATCACTGAGCCGACATTGTCTTGCTTCAGTATCATATCGACCAACTCGGAAACGTTGTATTGACTTCCGTCGCAATAGGATGTTAAATAGGATTTCAAGTTTATGAAGTGTTCCTCCCTCGGAGTGACGAATTCAATTTCAACGTCTATGAACTTGTCGTCGTCGTCTTCGCCGTCGACATCGGATTCATCCTCGTCTTCTTCCTCGTCTTCTTCTTCCTCGTCGTCGTCTGATTCCGAATTTTCGACGGCGCCTTTTTTCCCTCCTTTTTGAGAATTCTTTTTCGTCGTCGTCGTCGTTGTCGCTTTCTTCGTCTTCTTCTTCTTGCTCGGTGGCATCGTTGTTCTTATTTTATTACTCCCTTTCTCCGTGCGTGCGCGTATTGCGCGTGTTGCGTTGAGAGTGACGACACCAATTTGAAAGAGCAACCAACGCGCCCGATGAATGAATGAATGAATGAATGAATGAATGAATGAATGCGGGTGGACACAAATTCCAAAAGTACCACCCCGGGACGTAAAAAACCGAGAGGACAAGAGAAATTTTTGTTGTGTGTGTGAAAGACCACCACCCAAATTTCGTCATTCGTGTCATTTTTTTTATATTCGACGAGTGCACGCAAGAAAAAAAGGCAGACATTTTTTTACTTTTTCGCGTGTAAAATTATTTGAGCAGAAAGAAGAAGTCAACGGGTGTGTTCGTTTTTTTAGCACAGCAGCACACAAAAGTGCTCAAAAAGAGAGTTTGAGGAGGAGGAGGAGGCGCTGCACACAAAACGCAACGCACACCGCGTATGCTTTATCCGCATGTTATATAGATACCCGCGCGAATAGACAACGGCAATAACAATAGAGCAATTATAGAGAAGAGAGAGAGAAAATATGATGCTGTTTGGGAACGCACGACGGCCGACGAGGGGCCTCGGGAAATCATCTTCATCGTCCTCGGCCGATTTTGATACGCCGGGTTCAACGGCAAAGAAAAAATCATCCCGTCCTTCGAGAGGAGGGAAAGAGGAGGATGCGGAAAAAGAAGAGAGAAGTTCACCACCGAGGACGGCAGCGACGAACGCGGAACGACTGTGGGAATTACAGAGAGAACTCGCGAAAGAGTTGGTATTCTCCAAGAACGATACCGCTTCGAAGAAGACGGTGGGGACGCCGAGAGAAGAGAAAAAAAATTCGAAAAGAAACGACGACAGCTGTGCATACGCCTCTTCTTCAAATCACCGAGACCATTTTTCATCTTCATCGTCTTCTTCGCCGGCAAATTTTCATCACGACGAACGCGTCTTCGATAATAACAGCGACGGGGAACAAGAAGAAGAAGACATTTTAGAGCGAAGCAGCGCAGTGAGAACAACAAATAACGACCATCGACAACGACGAAGACGCTCGGTTATCATCGACCGGTATGAAGACGAAGAACAAGAAGGAACGACATTACAATGGAGTGAGAAGGAAGATGAAGTTCTCACCAAGCTACGAAGATCAAACTCTACGTTTATAAATGAAAGTGATGATGACGACGATTGTTGCAGTACGAGCAGTCGCGACGAGGAAGAGAATGACTATACAAAGCTGCCGCAAGTGAACGCAGAATTAGAAATGAAATTGAGACGATACGAGTTGAAGCATGTCGATTTAGAGTTGAAGCTCTCTGCGAGTGAGGAAAAGGTAAGTGAAGCGGCGCTCGTCCTAGAAGAAACCCAGAAGACACGAGATATGTATAGAAAACAGTGCAATCGCGCTTGGGAACAAGTGAAAGAGTTGGAACGCATAATTGAAGAGGAAAGGAAAAGTGCAGCAGAAAAGCTCTCAAACAAAATGCTCAAACAAAAGCAAAACAAGGCTACGAAACGTGCCGAACAATTCAGAGTGAAAGGGAACAAATCATACGCCGCCGGTGATCTTAGCAGCGCAGAAGGATACTATGCCGAAGCTATTTTACTGTTAGAATCGAGCGGCATGGCGTTGATTGATAAAAACCATCTGACGTTGAGAACAAACAGAGCGGCGGCGTTGATGGCACTCGGAAGAGAACACGATGCTTTACAAGAGTGTTTGAATGTGCTTAACGTGGACGAAGAGAACATCAAAGCGCTCTCGCAAGCAGCAACGTGCGCATTATCGCTCTCAAATTTGAATAGTGCTAGAAAATACATCGCGAGGATCGTCTTGTCTTCGACGGCCTCAGTTGATGATTTACAAAGCGCCCAACTACAACAAGAAACACTACTTCGTGCGTGCATAGAACGCGATAAATCTTCTGGAAACGATGCTTATAAACGTGCCGACTACGCTGAAGCTTTACGGCTCTATACTGTAGCGTTGAAAGATGTGAATGATATTGCAGATGTTACTGATGAGATTCAAAAAATCAAAGTTGGTTTACATTCAAATCGTGCAGCTACCCATATGATGCTCGGAAATCCGTTAAAAGCCGCCGAAGATTGTTGCAATGCTTTGAAAATTCATCCTGGAAACGTGAAAATTCAGTTACGATATGCCCGATGCTTGTTGTTGCTCGGAGATTTCGAAGCCGCTTTCCAAGAAGCGAATGATGTTTTAACGCAAGAGAATATCGAGACCGTCACTAAAAACGAAGCCAACGAAATACACAAAGACATCCAAACTTCTGAAAGAGTACTTAATGAAGTTGGTGAGCTTTTGAAACGTTTCGAGGAGGAGAAAGATGTCACAGATGAAAAGGAAGCCAAAAGAGTGAGCGAAGAAGCGTTGAAGAAATTGAACAAAGTTACGCAAATAGCACCCAAAATACCAATGCTCATCACTCTAAAAGCTGAAGCGATGAGATTTTCGGGTAAATACGATGAAGCGCGTTCACTTTTAGAAAGTAACGAACCTTCAGATGATCCGAGAAGACGCGCTTTGGAGGCGCGAATATGCTTCGATTTTGGATATTTGAGCGATTGTATCGAGGCAGCTTTACCTGTGACGAAAAGCACCTCCTCGTCACAGTCGTCGTTGGATGCGTGTGTTCCTGACAGGAAAAAACTTATTCTCCTTGTTGAGCAAGCCGTTAACGCGCAGTCGTCTCGAGAGAAAGGTAAAGTTTTATTTAAAGAGGGACAATACGAAGAAGCTATGGGCGTTTACAGAGAGGCGTTGGGTTTGTGCGCAGTGGATTCCCCCATGCTCCAAGCGATATTCTTATCCAATATATGTGCGTGCGAACAAGCTCTGCAAAGATATGTCGACGCGTTATCTTCCGCTTCTATTGCTATTTCGTTGGCTCCGACTTTTGTGAAAGTTCGTTCTCGTTTAGCGACTCTGTATAGCGAATTGGACATGCACAAAGAGGCTATTGAGGCGTACGACAGCCTTCTCGAGCTTCCATTGAGTAACGAAGAGAGAAATGTCGCCAACTGGAATAAAAGAGAGGTTGAAAAGAAGAGAGATATCGAACCAAATTGGTATAAGCTTCTCGGATTGAAAGATTTTAGCTCTGCAACGACAACAAGCGACGTGAAGAAGGCATATAAAAAGCTGGCATTGGTGCACCATCCAGACAAAAACTCAGCACCAATCAGCACCAAGCTCTTCAAACTAGTCTCAGAGGCCTCCCGAGTGTTGTGCAATGATGCCGAGCGCGAAAAATGGTGGAGACAACAGCAGCGAAGGAAAACGACAACAACGAGTCATTCGAGTGCAAATAGAAGAACGCCGGGTTCTCATTCTAAATCTTCTTCATCAAGCGCAACTTCTTCTCGTTGGCACTATGAAATTTAATAAAATGTAATGAGATAATAATACACAAAAAAACTGCTTCTATTACTGGTCAAAGCCGGAATACCGCATTAATGACACCTGTAAAGCAAACAATTCCTTGTTTGGTACTCCTTTCAGTGTCAGAAACTTCTCGTTGTTGTTATTGCTCGACCGTAATCGTTCCTTAATGTTTGTGATAGCAGTACCATTGTTCCCCCTGCCTTCACTCGAAGATTCGAGAGCTCCCAATAGCTCCTCCACACTGAACGCATCGCACACGATGATTCCATTTTTTTTCTCATTTTTTATATTTCCCTTGTTTTCGTCTACTTTTGGCTTTATCACTATTGTGCTTTGATGGATATGCTTCCTGATGCTATCGAACGCGTCTATTTTTGCTCTAATTCTATCTAACACCGATGTTGTACTCAGCTCGCCTTCGCTTTGGTTTCTCCGAGTTTGTTCTATGATACTTTGGTCATCCTCCAGTGCTGTTTCCACCACAGCAGACGCTTTCTCCGCTGCCTTTACGAAGGCCGATAAGGCGCGTTGTTTCAATCCTTTTTGGACGACTTCGATGAGATCCTCGGGCACTTTGATGCTCTTCTTGGGAAAGGCGTTTCGAAAAGCGTTTGTTTTTATTGCAATTCCCAAAGCCAATGGAGAAGAGGAAACATAACACGCCTTTCCTTTCTTGTCCAAACTTTTCTCGTAAACATCTGGAACGACCCACCACGTCGTTGGTTTTGTATCTTTCTCTCTTTCTTCTTCTTTTTGATCCGGTACACGTTGTTCTTCTCTGGCGAGTACAAATCGCACGAGCAAGTCGCGCGGATAAAGCGTTTTCATAGCAAGACATCTGCGAGGCGGAACTCGAATGAAATTTTGCTGCGCATCTTCCCGCGTCAAAACATCATCCTTTCCGTTGACGAATGCAAAAAGCGAACGGGCCACGCTCTCCTCGTTCGAGGAAGAAAAAGAGGACGAAGATGCAGCGAGCGAATTACTGCTTGTTCTTTTGCTTGCGAAGCATTCGAGGCATGCTTTCAGTTGGATGCGCGGCGGAAACATGAGGACAAATTAAAACGAACTTTGGTTGAAAAAAAATCAAATCAAAGTAATTATTATATAACGGGCAATGTTTTGCCCAGTTTAATTCCTATATACTCTTAATTAAATTATATTACACATAATAAGATTGAAAGAGTAAGTATCTCGAAATAGTTTAAAAAAACTAGATGATTCCCCCCCAAAAATCTTTTTCTTTTTTCCCCAAATTTCTCAAAGTGATGCTTTCATGTCATATAAATAAATAAAAACATCTATATAAATAAGTAATTATCGAAATAGTGAATATTTTGGGATGTGGTAATCCATTATACCTTGGAAAATGAAAAGTTTGTGGGGTTTAAATAAATAAATAAATAAATAAATAAATTTGTTGAACAATGAGTAAGAGTTTTGCAATAATTATAATTTACATGAATTAAAATAATATACTGTGTTCAAAAGTGAAATTACTTGGGGAAAGTGAAAAGAATGACAAAGTTTAATTAAATGTTAATTTTTGTTTTTGTCTCCTTTCTCCCTTTTCCTCCAAACTTCCCGCCTTTTTTTCGCCATTTTTTTTCCGAAGGAGCGCGAGATGACAAGTCGATCGGCCTAACAGAAAACAAACGCTCTTGACATAAATACATGTGGTTTTCTTCTGCGATTCGTTCGTCATCGCGGATGACGTTTTTTCGTCCCTCACCCCTTGGTGGGCGTTCCCAGGAAGATCGTCGCAGCGGATCCGACGGTTCGAAATCGATCTGCCCAAATTCCGTTGTTGTAATCCTGTGCAAAAAACAGAACCAACGGTCGGTGAAACGCTCCTCTTCAAGAAGGGGAGGCTTTGAAAACAGTAACGTATTCTCTTTGACGTGTTTAGAGGAACTGACGAAGGTGGAGATGAAACGAGACACCCCAAAGTTGACCGATTTATGGATTGAGAAGTACAGGGAAGCTTTAGAGTGGAAGTTGGCAAACAATGGCTCTCTAACTATCAAGAAAAGCGATAATAAAGTACCATTGGCTCGATGGATCACCTACCAACGAAAGCTCGGTCGAGAAGACAAGCTCACGCCAGAAAAGTACGAAGCTTTAAACGCGTTAGGAATATTCGACGTGAAGAAGACGTCTAAAGGAGAGAAGAAACAAAAACAACGCCCGAAACAATCATGGGAGAAAACGTTTGAAGAACTCATCTTGTTCAAAGAGATCAACGGCAACGACACAAATAGCCAACTCCCGATCAAGTTGAAACGTTGGTTAAACGCGCAGAAAAACACTAAAAGTGAAGAAAAGAGGCAATTGCTGATCAACAATGGATTCGAGGAGTATGTAAATCCGAAGGAAAATGCTGGAAGGCGCGTTTCCTGGGATACTCGTCTCACCGAACTGAGACAGTTTCAATGCGAACACGGTCACTGCAACGTTCCAGCAACGTACCGATTAAACCGTCCGTTAGGATATTGGGTTGCCACGCAACGTAGAACTCATCGAAATGGAACCTTGAAGCCTGAGAGAGAGGAGGCTTTGACAAGCCTCGGTTTCGAGTTTGAGCCTTTGAAGACGTGGTATCGAAACGGACCAAAAAATGTAGACGACTTAGTTGGGAGAGTATCTGTCTCCTGGATGGGCAGAGCCGCGCCAGCGTACGAAGAGAAACAAAAAATAGTCTTTGAAACGTTGCGAGAGAACTTTAGCGAATTAGATATGCGATTTAACCATCGCTTGGGCAGACTCGGGTCGATTAAGCCAGACATTGTCATCGACGTCAACGACTGGGCGATGATTGTCGAAGTTGATGAGTTTCAGCACAAGAAGTACGAGAGAGACGGAGAAGACGGTCGTTTGGAACAGTTGAGAGACTGTTTCAAAATACCTTTGAAAGTAGTTCGATTCAATCCCGATCCGTGCTCGATGAAGGATGAGAGAGACTTTGAGGAGCGCTTGGGGGTGTTGAAAGAACATGTCCGAAACTCGATCGAAGTCGCCCCTCTCCGAGATGTTGAGATTGATTACGTCTGTTTCTAATTGGCTGTAGGTGTTGTAGTAGTAATATAAGTGTAGTAATAAGCTGTGATTGTATTAGTATTAATATGATGGTACCATGGTATATATAGAACACGTTCCTTCTCTTTCTCTTCTTTTCTTCTTCTCAGACAACGATAAGGAGAGAGACATTTTATACGAAAACTTCTTTTCAATTTAATACAAAGAACTTGCCGCCACGAACAGGGCAATAATACCAAACTCCGTTACAACAGCAGATGGACTGGAAAGACCACCTAACGGAACGATATCAACTCTCAAGATATTCTCGACGCCGCCTCCGATGAGGCACCCGATGGTGAGCATACCCAAGGTTATACCAACTGCTCTTGAAAGGACGACGTTTCTTTTGTTCATCAAGAAAATTGATGCGCACACCGCGAGGGCTGTTTGTAAACCAGGAGGATTATCGAAGCCTGGTGGGTTAGAAATGCCTTGCGCCAATACCCAAAGCGACAAAGCGCCAAACACAACGCCAGATTGCGTCAAAATATCTTTGGATCCAACTTCAAATACTGGCATACCCGGAAGCGCGCTCGATGCATCCTTCACGCCTTGCGGAATGTTTCTTTTAATCTCTTGAATCGGCGTCAAGACATCCGCGTATTTCACTTTCTCGTCCACAACTTGTCCACTCGTTCGCTTCGTGAACGATCTCAGGAGTAAAACATCGTATGCGGCGTCCACCTGCTGTCTCTTCTCTTCGTCGTCCGGGAACTGCGCCAAAACATCGTTCTTCGCTTTCACGATTTCCTCTGAAGTCGCCTCGGGTTTTAAACCGAGAAATAACAAAGCGCCTTCATAATCGTACGGAGTGGACGAGCCGGCAGGAGATTTATCCCCTCCTTCGCCCGCTTCGCTTCTGGTCATAAAAATATTCATTCGGCTATTTCTTCTGTTGTTCGTTTGCTGGTGTCTGCTAAAAATTTGTTCCACTCTTCCCGCTTGAAAGAAAGAAGAAGAAGAAGAAGTTGAAGCCGCGTTCGTCGAGTTCACTCTCGTTCTTCTTTGTTGAGGCGACGACGCGACGATCCTCGTCGTCGTCGATAACGAGGATGCAGCGGGAGCAGCGGCGGCGGTAAACATATTTTTTTATACGGAGAAAAGCAATCGCGTTGTCACTCGCTGACGGTGAAATCAAAAATCGCGGGATTGAGTCGCACGAGTAATTAGAAGTGTCGCGTATCTATGCGCGCGCGAATCTCCGTTGTTGTTCTCTTCGGACGGGTACCGTCGTCGCCGTTCAAAACAGAACGTGGGCGTTGTTGTTGTTCGGAGGAGTACGTCTCCCACGAAAGAGGCTATAAAGTGTCGTCACACACGGATTGCGTCCGTTTGCTTTTTGTTGGTCTTTCAAAAAGAGGGGGAGAATAGATCTCGCCTCCGAAAGAGCGTCGAGATATTTTTCGTCTTGTTTTGCTTTTTCGTTTTTTGGTTGGTTCGTCGAAACAGTCTTGAAAAAGTCGCGCCTATATATAGAAGATCTCTCTCTCTTTCTCTCGACAAGTACGTAAAATCTCTCCTTTTTGTTTTTTTTTGTCTTGCTGCTTGTGCTTGTTGTTCTCTCGTTTTATTTTTTGGTACACCTCCCACCTTGGTTGGCACTTTAGGTTGAGTGCATAAAAACAAAAAGAAGAGCTCCGTCTGTCTCTGTCTCTCTGTCTCTCTTTCTCTCTGTCCTCGCACGCAACACGCGCGAACGAGTGACATCCGGGAACAGAGCATGAGAGTGAGCGAGCGAGCGAGAGAGAACGAAAAGAAAACGAGTGGTACCAGGAACGGAGATATTTGATTGGTGCGAAATGGTTCACCACCACCAAAACCAAGAACACGAACAAAAAGAAGAAGAAGATTTATTTCCAGTCGTCACGAAACAAGTGCGAGCTGCTTGTCGATACTCGTCGACTCAAGAGAGGAGCATTGATAATAGTGATAACAACAATCAACTCCTGATTTCCGCATCTAATATAGACGAACTCGTTTCCTTGGACGAGAAGTTTTTAATTCTCAAAAGAACTTTGAAACACTCAGATGAGAGAGTTTTAAAGCACTCGCACGACTTGATGTTTGAGACGTATTTACGAGATAAGAGGAGTATTGAGACGAGAATGAAAACATGTGGGGTCATACGAAAATTGAGCGTGCAATCGAAACTGTTTCGAGAACTCACCATGGAAAGACTGAACGAGTTCCTTCGGTTTGGTTTAGGCGTAGGGACTTGCGGTAGGAACGGATCGAAACGAAGCGCCATGTTGAGCGAAACCAACTTACCAGGTAACGACAAAGCGAAGAAAGAGACGCTTCGTCAGATTGCGTTTGAAACGTTGGAAAAATGGGGATTGAAATTCGGCGCGCAGTTTCCACAAATTGAAATTGCTAAGAGGTTTGTGACGGAAAATCTCGGCGATGAGGCGCCCGAAGTGAAAGCAAAGAAGGCAAAGGAGGAAGAAGCGCGAAGAGAACGAGAAGTGCAAGAACGCTTGTTACAAAAATGGGAAGAGGTGAAAAGCGAGGTGCCGACGCTTGCGGAAGATTCTCGCGAGGTTGTTTTTGGTGCCAGAGCGTGCTTTGAAATCTTATTCGGTGCTTTGACTGAGAAAGGTAACAATGCGAACAAACTTGAAAATAACGAAGAGGACGAAGACATAGAGTGGGAAGACGTAGAAGACGACGCGCAAGCAAAAGTCGATACACAGCAAAACGACTCCATGACTTCAGCGAAGAACGAGAATAATAATAACAACGATGACAACGGAATTTACTTGTGCGAAACAGAAGACAACACGACTGTGTTAGAAGACTTGAGAGGATTTTACGTTTCTGCTCAGTTACAACTATTACCAAAGTTATCTTCTCGTTTGGCATTTCTCGGTCGCTTTGCTAATCCCTCGTTGCAAGATGAACGGGCGCGATGTATCAACAAACTTGGCGAGGTAAAGAAGGAGATCGTCGATATCATCGAGCGGTGCGACGCATTGAATTTAATACCACTGGAGAAGCGAAAAAAGTTGAAAGAGGTTGTCGGTGGTGAAAATAGTGAAGAAGAGGATGAAGAAAATCCAATCGTCCAATCGGGATTAATGCCCGCATTGCAAAGCGAAAACGCCGTGCGCCAAATTTCTAATATCAACAATATTCTCGAAAGAGCGCACCAGCGAAGGAGACGCGCTTATCGCCCTCCTCCGCAGAGGAAGAACGCATCGGCTCTTGCCGTCGAAAGAGCGGCAAAAGTAGTCGTCGCACAACAAGTTCGAAATCACAACGAAGAAATGCTCGCCATAGCTGGTACGAGAGTGGAAATGGGTATTTGTGAGGAAAATGCGGAACAAATCCTGGCACAAGAAAGGTTAGCTACGCAGCTTCAAGAGGAGGAAGTCCGTGAGTATAAGGGGACGAAAAAGAGAAAGAAAGGTTCGGTAAAGGATCGAATCACACAGAAGCTTCGAATGTTGAAACGTACCAACAGAGCAGGAAGACGATAGCAAAGATGAAATATTATTAGAAGAGTATTAGTAGTTAAATAATGGTTAGATTTGAGAGAAGAACGCAGAGTATTCATCAT
>CEPW01062817.1_pt1 | contig 19313 bp, 5 predicted proteins | sample 356211 | NCBI WGS metagenome assembly CEPW01 (sample SAMEA2620021, study PRJEB7988) | marine metagenome | biome: marine biome (ENVO:00000447); feature: deep chlorophyll maximum layer (ENVO:xxxxxxxx); material: "saline water (ENVO:00002010), including plankton (ENVO:xxxxxxxx)" | depth 25 m
GTCTTGGAATGGGTCGTGAAGACGAATATTTCTGGAAAACTGCAAGAGAACGTGAAAACCAGGAAGAAAAACCTGAAGATATGTACAAATCACAAGAAGGTCGCCATTTAGACCCTCAATAAATAGCAAAAAAGAGAAAAAATGACTCCAAATAACGATTTTCTAGATAATTTAGCTAATCAACAGCATCAAAAGATGCTTCGTGAGATTTCAAACGATGATTTGACTCCTAAAAAGAAGAAACTTCATCAGGAGGGAGAAATTTTTTCTACAGAAAGTGATCCTGAACCATTATATGAATAAAAAATGAGTAAAATCCTTGATAAATAATACATAATTGCCACATTGTTGTGCCCATACAGAGGATCAGTCAAGGTTTTAAAGATATTAGTATGACTTTTCAGACTAATCCTCTGACAAAGGACTTGATTGTCTTAAAAAATGAAAATGCGATTGCAAGATCGGTAAAAAATATCGTTTTTACTGTTCCTGGAGAGAAACCTTTTAATCCAGAGTTTGGTTCTCGTATAAGTGAGTCATTATTTGAAAATATTGATGACATTACAGCATCTCAAATTGAAACTGAGCTTAGAGATTCAATTAATCGTTTTGAACCAAGAGTTTCAATTACAAAATTGGTTGTAAATGCCAATATTGATGAGAATGGATTTGATGTCACATTAATCTATGACATCATCGGTGCAGAAGTTCTGCCACAACAATTAGAATTCGTATTGCTACCAACAAGGTAAAATGCCACTAGTAAATTTCACAAATTTAGATTTTGAGCAGGTTAAAACCTCTCTGATAGAATATTTAAGATCTAATTCCAATTTTACGGATTATGATTTTGAAGGTTCTAACTTATCTACAATTCTGGATGTATTAGCATACAATACGTATATTACTTCGTATAATGCTAATATGGTAGCAAACGAAGTTTTTATTGATAGTGCTACATTAAGAGAGAATGTAGTTTCATTAGCTCGAAACATTGGATATCTTCCAACCTCTAGAAAGGCAGCTACGTCCGCTATAACCTTCTTTGTTGACACAAGTAATATACAACCATCCCCAGCGTCTGTAACGCTGAATAAGGGCACTGTAGCGTCCTCTAACGGGTCGTTTGCAGGCACGTCAGGGTCTTTCTGCATCCTTGATGATGTTACGGTCCCTGTTATCAATAATATAGCAACATTTTCAAATATTCCCATCTATGAGGGAACATTTTTAACTAAGAATTTTACATATAACTCCCAAAACCCATTTCAAAAGTTCATCCTACCAAATGCAGGTGTTGATACTGAGTTACTTAGAGTTTCGGTAAAGAATAACGAAAGCTCAACAACCGCTACAAAGTATTCTTTACAAGATAGTCTCTTTTATGTTGGATCTGATTCCAAAGTATATTATCTCCAGGAAATTGAGGATGAAAGATATGAGTTAATCTTTGGAGATGGTGTTTTTGGTAAGAAGTTAGAAGAATCTAATTATATTACTGTTAATTACATAGCAACTAATGGAGATTCTGGAAACGGAATGTCTAACTTTAGTTTTAATGGTCGATTGACATATGTAAGAGATGGAAATGAATATACAATTGCATCTGGCATCTCTCTTATAACTACAGAGTTTAGATCAAGAGGCGGAAGTGCCATTGAATCTGTTGATTCTGTTAAAAAGTATGCGCCAAGAATTTATGCATCTCAAAATAGAGCAGTTACTGCGGATGATTATGAAACTTTAATCCCTTCAAGAATATATCCAGATACTGAATCAATTTCTGTTTTTGGTGGTGAAGAAGTTGTTCCTCCACAGTATGGAAAAGTCTTTATTAGCATCAAACCAAGATTTGGCGACTTTTTACCAAATTTAATTAAAGAAAATATTAAACTAAAACTTAAAAAGTATGCTGTTTCTGGAATTGTGCCAGAAATACTTGATCTCAAGTATCTTTATGTTGAAGTAAGTTCAAAAGTTTACTATAACACAAACTTTGCACCATCTGCTGCTGAAGTTTCTACTATTGTGCAAAACAATGCATCAAAATACGCAAATTCTACTGAATTAAATAAGTATGGTGCTAGATTTAAATACAGTAAGTTCTTGAAAATTCTTGACGACAGCCACGAATCAGTAACCTCAAACATAACAATTGTTAGAATGAGGAGAGACTTAAGAATTGCTGCAAACGCAATTGCAGAGTATCAAATTGGTTTTGGTAATAGAATTCAAGTCATTAATGATAATGGATATAATATTAAAACTTCAGCATTTAGTGTTTCTGGTATTGTAGGAAATGTCTACCTCTCAGATGCTCCTGACTCCGATGGACTAACAGGATCTTTATTCTTATTCAGTCTTCCATCTGTTGGATCGCAAAATCCAACAATTATAAGAACAAATGTTGGATCAATTGATTACGTAAAAGGCATTATTACGATCAATGCGATCAATTTGACAAATGGGATGATAAAAGACGGTCAACCTATTATTGAAATACAAGCAACTCCAACTTCAAATGATGTTGTTGGATTACAGGACCTTTATTTGCAACTAGATACTAGTAAGAGTACATTTGATATGGTATCAGATCAAATTGAATCTGGAATTGACCCATCGGCATCTAATTACATAGTTACTTCTTCTTATGCAAATGGCAATTTAGTTCGTGTTGGAGGACCAGCATCAACGGAAGCCTCTGCTTCTACCACACCAGCAACTACAACAAATAGTTCTTTTGGTGGATCTGTAGTAAGTACTTCACAAATTTCATCTTCAGGATCTTCATCTTCTTCCGGCGGCGGATACTAATTTAGAGATATAGCAAAATGACAGAAAAAAGAATTCAATTCAGCAATATTGTAAAGAGCCAAGTTCCAACTTATGTTGCGAATGACTTCCCGCTTATCTCAGAATTTTTAAAACAATATTATTTGTCGCAGGAGTTTAAGAGTGCTCCTATTGATTTAATTCAAAATATAGATCAATATATTAAACTTGATGAGCAAGCAAATACAAACCATACTGTAGTTTTATCTGCAGATATTGATGAATTTGCAACAACCATCAATGTTGACGTAGCAAAGTCTCCTGAAGGAACTCAAAAGTTTCCTGATACTTATGGACTTTTAAAAATAGATGATGAAATTATTACATATACTGGAAAAACGCAATTTTCTTTTACAGGATGTATAAGGGGTTTTGTTGGAATCTCTTCATACAAAGAAACTGCAAATTCAGAGAATCTTGTATTTAATTCTACAGAATCTGCTGATCATAAAGCATCTGCAACTATAGAGAATTTAACTTGTTTATTCTTAAAGGAATTTCTCAAGAAAACTAAAGTTCAGTTACTTCCAGGACTTTCAAATAGAAGTTTGTTCTCTGGTTTAGATGAAAATAAATTCATAAAACAGTCAAAAGACTTCTATAGTAGTAAGGGAACTGATGAGTCATTCAAAATTCTCTTTAAAGCATTGTATGGTGAAGATATTAAAATTATCAGGCCAAAGGAATATCTTTTTACTCCATCAAATGCACAAAATTTAGTAACTTCAAATTTTGTCGTAGAAGGAATTCTTGGAGATCCAAAAAAATTAGAATTACAAACTATTTTCCAAGATTATCCATCAAAAGCATATACTCCAATTTACAATGTAGAAGAGATTAAGGTTGGAGCAGGAAAAACCTATTACAGACTTTCGTTTGATGGTGGATATAATAGAGATGTTAGAGTTTTTGGAGCTACATATGGAGACTTTAAAGTTTCTCCAAAAACTCATGTAATTGGCAATGTATCCGCAGGATCAACTTTTATTGACGTAGATTCAACTGTTGGATTTGAAACTTCTGGAAATCTTTATGTCAAGTATCCAAATGGTATTTCTGTACAAAGTGGTATTGTTTCATATACATCCAAAACTTTAACACAGTTCCTAGGATGCTCTAATATTGAAGAAGAGATTGTTGATGGTGATAGTGTAGGTATCAGTAGTTTTTTATATGTTAAACCAAATCCAGATCCCGTTGCTCCCTTTGAAGATGTAGAAGTAAGAGTTGGATCTATATTAACTGGATTTTCAAAACCAGAAAGTGCGTATGATTTCAAAGCAGATGATACCTTTATGGTAAAATCTCTCGGTGTAAGAAATGAAAACCACAAATTTAAAAATTGGGTTTATAGTAATCCAGTTCAATATACCATTGATAAGATAGAACTTATTAGTACAACTTCACCAAAAACTTATAAACTAACTTTAAAAGCAGATCATTATCTAAAAAATGGAGATAAGTTAGAAATTAAATCTATGACTGGAGCATCAACAGATGATGCTGATGTATCTGATATTATTTCTTCAAGAGTAATAACAATCAAAACCCCAGGTACTATCAACACTGGTGGAAAATATTACATTAAAAAGAAAATTAATAAAGTAAATTCTCTTGCTTTTCCTTTTTTACAAAAGTTTCAAGCAAATGTACAAAATGTATATAAGAAAAAATATTCAAGTTCACTTTTAGTCGCATCTAATTCTTTACCATCATATGCAGTTCAACCAATAGTTACTGGCAAAAAAGAAGTAACTTTTAGCGGAACCTTTACAGGATCTACGTTTAAAATTAATAATCATGGTTTTTATACGGGAGAGGCAGTTTATTATACTCCAGAGGTATCAACAACCACACTCAGCCTTGATGGAGGTACTACCACCTCAACATCTATTAAATCTTCTTTGTTCACTGGCACTACTGGTGGGCAGGGTTTATATTTTGTAAAAAGAGTTGATGATAATAATATTCAATTAGCAAAATCCTTAGCAAATTTATATTTTGCAAAATTTATTGTTTTAGAAGGTTCACCTACTGTTAAAAATAATAAAATTGAACCGTTTAAAAATTATTTAAAGTTTTTAGAACCACAAAAACTTTATAGAGAACTTGCTATTCCAACAGAAACAAATTCTCCAACAAAAACAAATCCTGGATCAACTGGGGTACTTGTTAATGGTGTAGAAATTTTAAACTATAAGTCAAATGATTTAATTTATCATGGTAGTATTGAAGATATTGAAGTTACTGCTCCTGGTGATAGTTTTGATGTTGTTAATCCCCCATCTTTAAAAATAGAAGATGTTGATGGAACTGCATCTGTAGCATTAGGTACAACCTCTACAGTAGGCACTGGAGCTACTGGATTCTTAGCAGTAAGTGGTAGTTTAAGGGAAATTAGATTACTTGACAGAGGATTTGATTATATTGAAACACCAACTGTTTCTATAACTGGTGCTAACGGCAAAAATGCAAGAGCACAAGCTTCTATGAAGTTGATTGATCACTCTGTAGAATTTTTCTCAGATCCAGCTTCTGCAAGAGTTGGGTTAGGATCAACTCTTTCTACAATTGGTTTTTCAACTTATCATAAATTTAGAGTTGGGGAACAAGTTGTTTACAGAACAAATTCTCAGCAAGGCGTTGGAGGATTATCGACAGACGCAATATATTATGCTTCTATTACAAATCCAACAACGGTCAAGCTTCATAATAGTTTAGCAGATGCTGTAGTTGGAATTAACACAGTTACGTTATCTTTCCATGGAGTTGGCAAACATAATTTGCAATGTGTTTCTAAAAAATCAATTATTGATTCTATTAATATTATTGATAGAGGTACAGGGTATGAAAATAAAAAGAGATCAGTTTCTGTCAGCGGTATAAACACATCTCTGGATACGATAACAATTAAAAATCATGACTATAACTCTGGAGAAATTATACGATATTCAGTTGGAACCGGAAATACTATCGGTGGTCTTATCGATGGTAGGGATTATTATGTAACAAAATTAGATATAGATACTTTCAAATTATCTGAGATTGGAACAATATCGCAAGGAAGAGAATTTTATTATTCAACAAACCAATATATTGATTTAGTTTCAAAAGGATCAAACAATCATTACTTTAATTACAGACCAATCTCAGTAGAAGTAAAAGGAGCTATTGGAATTTCTTCTGTTGGAACTGAGACATTTAATGCAAAAGTTCAACCAATTGTTAGAGGAAGTGTTACCTCCGTTCACTTAGAAAACAAAGGTGTTGGATATGGTAATAATGAAATCATTAACTTTAACAGAAGACCTGCAGTTTCTGTAGTTTCAGGAAAGAATGCACAGGTAAAACCAATTGTTACTGCAGATGGAAGAATTGTTGAGGTAGTTATAGAAAACATTGGATCAAACTACACTTCGACTCCAGATTTAGTAATAAATGGTCCTGGTATTGGTTGCGTCTTAACTCCAATATTTAAAAATGGACAGTTATCCGAAGTTTTGGTGATAGAATCTGGGATTGGATATTCTCAAGAAACCACAACTATTGACGTAATTGCAACAGAAACAAGAGCAGACTTTAATCCAGTTCTCAAAACCTGGAGATTTAACTTATTTGAAAAATTATATCAAAATAAACAAATTAAAGACGATGATGTAGTCTTATCACTATCGTCAAGTGAGAAATATGGTCTTCAGTGTTATCACATGTATGCTCCCAGGAAACTTAGGGAGATTATGTTCTCAGTTGGAGAGGGTGGTGAAATCTTATATGGATCTCCAGATCTAAAAATTGTAAATTCAGAAGAAACAGAGTTTACTGATCACTCACCAATTATTGGTTGGGCATATGATGGAAATCCAATTTATGGACCATATGGATATAGCAATGTTGATGGTGGTATTGTCACCTTAATGAAGTCTAGTTATAAGTTGAATTCTCAACGAGTAAATGGACCACCAACTTCAATATATCCTTTAGGATTTTTTGTTGAAGATTATTCTTACTATGAAAATAATGATGATAGTTTCTTAGATAGAAATAATGGAAGATTCTGTATAACTCCAGAATATCCAAATGGAACATATGCATATTTTGCAACATTAAATCCAGGTAACACTGAGTCTGCTGGATCTTTCCAAGGTTATAAGTTACCTCAGTTCCCATATTTAATTGGCGATAAGTATCAGTCTAAAGTACAACAGTTTAATTTTGAAAATAGTTCAAACCAAGATGAGTATGATATTAATAACACAGATTGGTGTAGAAATACTTTCCCATATAATTTAACAGATGATGTAGAGTATCCTTACATCTATACTCCAAATGAACTAAAACAAACTGGTAAAATTATTTCTACCAGAAGAGGAACTGTTGAAGGAATAGAAATTAAGAGTGCAGGAGAATCTTATAAAGTTGGAGATTTAGTAAACTTCTCTGATGCCGGCACAACTGGTTTCGGTGCGGCTGGAAAGGTTTCTTTATTGAAAGGTCGCCAAGTAACTTCTATTGTATCAAATGAAAATATAAAGTCCAACTCTACAATTATTCCATCACCCGAAAAAGGAAATTATATTGTAGAATCTTCCACACCTCATGGTTTTGATGATTTAGATATTGTTAATTTATCTGGTTTGTCTACAACTTCATCTAAAATTGAAGGTTCTTACAAAATTGGTGTAAGTAGTGAATCATTTAGGGTAGTTGGAACTGGAACTACAGGAGTTGCTGTTGGAACAACCTCTGTCACTGGACTGGTAACTTTCTTTGAAGTTAGAGGTGGCGATTTAACTGGGTCTTCAATCGTTCCAAATGATATCTTAGGAATAGGAACTGAAAGAGTAAAGGTTTTAAATATAGATCCACTTAACTCCAGACTTAGAGTTTTGAGAGCAGTGGATGGAACCATTGGAGGAACTCATGCAATTGGATCAACTATAACTGAAATATCCAGAAGATTTACTATAAATTCTGGGTTTAAAACTACGTATGACTTTAAGAGAAATAAAGAAATCTACTTTAGTCCAATAGAATCTATTGGACTTGGAACTGGGTCTGGTGTTGGTATTGGCACCACTATAACATTCTCATATCCAGGAGCTGGTGCAACTCAGGTCTTTATTCCTACAAAGTCAATCTTCATTAAAAATCATAATTTGAATACAGGAGATAGTTTAACATATTCTACTAATGGTGGACAGGGAATAGTATATAACGAATATACAAGCATTGGAGCAGCTAAAACTTTAAGTGAAGGTCAAACACTCTTTGTTGCTAAGATCTCAAATGATTTGATTGGAGTTGCTACTCAAAGAGTTGGTTTAGGAACCACAGGTGAATTTGTAGGTATTGGAAATACATCAAAAACTTTGTTCTTTACAGGAGTTGGTGCTGGTACAACTCATAGTTTTACTACAAACTATTCTAATATAATTGGAGATGTGACTAAGAGAGTTGTTACTGTTACAACTAAAGAGAATCACGGAGTAACTGTAGGCCATGTGGTCTATGTTGATGTAAATCCATCCGTTGCAAGCACGCATGTAGTAAAATACAATCAATCAAACAGAAGAATTTTAGTAGGTATTAACACTTTTGCTTCGTCTGGAATTAATACTACTACCAATACATTTACTATTACAGATCATGGATATTCTAGTGGTGATAAAGTTATTCACTCATCAACTACTCCTAGTGGTGGATTAGAAAATGATAAGATTTACTATGTGTCAAAAGTTGATGTCAATAATTTTAAATTATCTAATACTCATTATGAATCCGTTGCATTAAAACCAACAACGATTTCAATTACATCTGCTTCTTCTGGAGAGTTTGGGTTAATTAATCCTCCAATTTCAGCATACAGAAGTTCTACTGTAGTGTTTGATTTAACAGACTCTACACTCTCATATACTAAACAGTCAACAAATTATTCTGCGTTTAAATTAAACTTCTATACTGATAGTTCTTATACTTCAAAATGGGAAAGTGATGGAAGTGATCGTACCTTTAATGTAATAAGACAAGGAACTCCCGGAATAAGCACTGATGCAAAGGTAACTGTATCTATTGGGAATACTACTCCAGAAACCCTATTTTATAGATTAGACCCTATTACGGACAATGACCTTTCTACAGATCAAATAGAAGTTTCAATTGATACAGAAGTTGTTGGTTATAATCAACTTCAATCAAGAACTAGCATTTTCAGTGGAAATAGAACAGTTGCAATTGCTAGAACAAATTCATTTGACTATCACTTAACAGAGGTCCCTGAAAGAAATTCTTATGTTTCAACATCGTCCTCAATTACATATACGACAGACTGTACTCATACTGACGGTCCAATTGCAAAGGTTGATGTAACTAGCAGCGGAAAAAATTATGATATTCTTCCAGAAATAACATCAATTGATTCTATTGATGGAGTTAAAGCAGACCTATTTGCTGTCAGTTCTAATGTTGGTAATATTGAGAAAGTAAAACTCAATGATATTGGATATGATTTCCCAACAGATAACACACTGAAACCAAGCGCAATTTTGCCACAAATTATAAAGGTAGATGCTTTTGCAAAAGTAGGAATTATTGGAATAAATTCTGCTGGAAGAGGTTATAGTTCTGCACCTAAGTTACTTGCATTTGATGGAAAGACTGGAAGTTTAATAAACGATCTAGATATTGGTTATAATCTTGGCGATACTGAAGTAACTATCTTTAGCAATACTGATGGTATTAACAACTCAGTCCCAACAATACTTCCAACTAGAAATAGTAATGGAGTTGGAATTAGTACTGTTGGATTCAATACGGTTACTAAAGATGTGGTAGTAACGCTGTCAGTTGGATTCTCAACAGCTAGCGATTTCCCGTTTGCAGTAAATGACAAGGTTATGGTTGAAAACGTCAGTGTTGGCGTTGGATCCACTGGAAAAGGATTTAACTCAAAAGATTATGGATATAAGTTATTCACACTGAAATCTGTTACTCCAAATATTGGCGGAATTGGTAGCGTAACTTATAATTTAACAAATGACTTAAACTATGGAGAAGTTCCAGGAATTTACGATGATATAAATTCCTCTGGAATGATCGTTCCAGAAAAATTCTTCCCAGTATTTGAACCAATATTAGAAGTTGGTAATTACTTGCCTGGAGAAAAAGTAACCTCAAATGGTAAAGAAGGAACGGTTCAAAGTTGGGATAGAGGAACTAAGACTTTAAGAGTTTTATCAACTGACGATTTCAAAGTTAATGATAAATTACGTGGATTGACCTCAGAGTTAGCTGGTATTGCTTCGACTATAACAAATTATGAGTGTTATTTTGAAGTTGGTCCTTCTACAGAAATTTTTGATGGAATTCAATCTTACTCTGGAGTATTAAACAGTGATCTACAAAGACTGCAGGATAGTTTCTATTATCAAAACTTTGCTTATTCCTTAAAATCAAAAATTCCTTTTGATACTTGGAATGATGTTGTATCAAGCACAAATCACACAATTGGATATAAGAAATTTGCAGATCTGCAAGTAGAATCTACAAATAATCAGGCTCTTGTTGTTGGACTTTCAACAGAAACAACGGATCTTTCTATTGTACAAGATCTTGACGGATTTGTTGATACAAATTGCGTATTTGATTATGATATTGCTAGAGAAAATAATTTAAACTTCGATCTTGAAAGTGGTGTTTTATCGGATAAAATTATTTTTGGAAATAGAATCTTATCCGACTTTACCGAATCCTTAGGAAACCGTGTTCTTTCTATTGATGACATAAGTCCTCAATTTAATAGTAACCCTAGATCAACAGCATTCACTGTTGTCAATACATTTCCACTTGCTGATTTCCGTACCAGAAAATACATTACTTATGTAAGGGATTCTAGATTCACGCAAGAAAGACAACTCATGATCGTCGATTTAATTCATGATGATTCTTTTGCATATATCAATCAATATGCAAGAGTTGAGAGTGTCTATGATCAAGGATCTTTTGATTTTGCTATTGCTGGAAATGAAGGTCAACTTCAATTCTACCCAACTAAGTCTTCTGTTAATGACTATGACATTACAGCAATTTCATATAATTTAAATGATAATTTCTTGAGCACTGGAAGCACCGTTGTTGGTGGATCTGTAGTAGACTCGGGTAGTGTAGTTGTAAATTCTGGAATATCAACAACAATTGTAAGTATTGGTGATACCTACCACTCCGCAAAAGTTCTTGTTACTATCGCCCCAGATGTAGCAAACGTTTCTTATGGAGCTACATCTACGTTCAATGTAAATGAATTTGAAGCACAAGAATTAAATATCGTTCATGATGGAACTAATGTTTCTATCTTAGAGTTTGGTAAGTTAACAACAAACCTTGGTGGTTATCCTGCCACAGGATTTGGAACTTATACTGCATATCTCTCTGGCGGACAATTAAAACTTGATTTCAACCCTGCAGGAATTGGAGCCACAGCGGTTGTCAATACAATAGTTGTTGGATTGTCTTCTATGTCAAGTGGAACAACATTCGCTGATATGAAACACGCTAGACTGGAATCCAAGACTACTGGTATTGCTTCCTCTAGTTCTCCTGTAGAAAATGTCATTGGATCTTATCCAAGTCACATTTCAGCAAGTACCGACAGATATGATGCAGCACATTTCTTAGTTCAAGTTCATGACACTACAAACAATAGATATGAATTCTTAGAATACGTTGTTGTTGATGATCATGTAGAAAGTGTCGCAACTTACAATACCTATGATACCGAATACGGAAATGTTGAAACTCATATTGGTTTAGGTACTTTTGGCAGCAGAATCAATGTAGTTGGCACTGCAGCGACAACAGAACTCCTTTATACTCCAATATCTGGTATTGACACTAAAGTTCATGTCTTTATGAATGCGTTGAGGTTGGAAGATGATACTAAAGATATCATTTCTCTTGTTAACGGATCTATAGAAACTGGATTTGCAGAATACACTGGTACTGATAGAGATATCAAGAGATCATTTGCACTTACCCACAAGAATGATCCTATCTTTGAAAGAAATTTCTTAGGTAATGATAGTAGTATTGTTAATATAAATGCAAACACTATTAAACTGCCAAATCACTTCTTCGTAACAGGAGAAGAACTGAGATATGTTCATGCTGGTATTGGATCGACACAGGCTATTTCAATTACATCTACAACATTCCCATCATCCGGTGTAACGACAACAAAACTTCCTGAAAGAGGATTCTTTGCAGTTAAGGTAAATGATAATGAAATTCAACTCGCATCAAGCCCACAAAATTCATTATTACCCACACCACAAGTCATTGATATAAGCAGTGTTGGAATTGGAACTTCTCATAGATTTGTTTCTGTAAATCAAAATCCAAAAGTTCTGGTTGCTCTTGATAACTTAATTCAATCCCCAATTGTATCGACTTCGGTTACGACTACTTTACTTGATGAGGCATTGAGCACTGACGATATTATCAAGTTTACCGGAATAACTTCTTTCTTCGGTGGAGATCTTGTTAAGATTGGCAATGAGATAATGCTTATAGAGGGTGTTGGTATTGGATCTACAAATCATATGAGAGTTCGTAGATCGTGGATGGGAACATCATTAAGTGGAATAGCAACAGGTGCATTAGTTACTAAGGTAGTTGGTAATTATAATATTGTCGATAATACACTTAACTTTGTTGAAGCTCCATATGGAAATACTCCACTGGGCACATCAACAAATCCACCAGATCAAAGAGATTATCAAGGAATATCAACGAGTTCAACTTTCCAAGGTAGATCATTCCTTAGAAGTGCTGCTCAAAATACTTCTAATGAGACTTATTATAAAAACTATGTTTTTGATGATGTTTCTCAGAACTTTACCGGAATAGCAAATACATTTACCCTCACTAATCAGGGAACTAATGTTGCTGGAATTTCAAATGAAGGTGCAATTATTCTTATTAATGATATCTTCCAAACTTCTGGTCTTAATGATAATTATGAACTTGAGGAAAGTGTTGGAGTTACTTCAATCACCTTTGTTGGTACTGGTAGAACAACCCAGTCAGCCTTCCTCGAATCAATGGGGAGAGATGTTGGTGTTTCTAGTTTCCCAAGAGGAGGAATGATCGTTTCTGTTGGATCTAGTGAAGGATTTGGATATCAACCTCTCGTTGCTGCTGGAGGAACTGCTACAGTATCTGCAGGAGGAACAATCTCAGCGATTTCAATCGGCAACTCTGGCTCTGGATATAGAGTGGGAATCCAAACGGTTGTGAATGTTAGTGTTGGAACTACATCAGTGGTAGGTTCAAATCTGGTCGCAATAGGAACCGCATCTATTGTTAATGGTAATATTACGGGAGTAACTATTACTAATCCTGGATCTGGATATACTACATCCAATCCACCATTTGTCGTTTTTGATTCTCCACGCTCTTATTCATCAATTCCTCTTCAGTACAGTTCTTTCTCTTCAGGAATAGGAACTGGTGCATCTATTGATATTGTAGTTGGTCAAGGATCTAGTATTATTGATTTCAACTTGACGAATACTGGATACGGTTATGGTGATGGTGAAATTTTAACTATTCCTACTGGAAACCTTACTGGAATTCCAACAACATCGTCCTTTGGTTCAACCGAGTTCCAAATTCAAATTGAAAAAGTAATTAGAGATGAGTTTACCGGATGGTCTGTTGGTGTTCTTGAGACTTTGGATAATGTCAATTCCTTTATTGATGGAACAAGAACAGACTTCCCATTAGTTAGAGCTGGACAAAACATTGCAATTATGAAGTCTAAGGGATCTAAGATCGAATTAGATCACCTTCTTCTCATTTTTGTAAATAATATATTACAAAAACCCAAAGTTTCATATGAATTTGAAGGAGGTTCTTTAGTAACGTTTAAGGAAGCACCAAAGGTTGGTGATGATATTAAGATTGTATTCTATAAGGGAAGTGGAGACAATCTTGATGTTATTGATAGAGAGGTTATTGAAACGATCAAGTATGGTGATGAAGTAACACTAAATTATGATCAAGATAGAGGTCAAAAGTCTTATTTACAAGAAAATGCAAGAACAATAAGCACAGTTACTTCAATAGATTCTGCAAAGACTCTTCCATATTATGGACCGGGCAATACTAGGGATACAAATTTAGAAAGACCTATTACATGGTGCAGACAGACCCAAGACAAGATTATTAATGGTCAAGAAGTTGGTAAAGATAGGGAAATTTATGAACCAGTGATTACTCCATCTGCAAATATAATTAAATCTGTTGGTATTGGATCTACCGTCATTTATGTTGATAGATTAAGACCTCTGTTTAATCTTGAAAGTGAATCTCAAGATGCTTCATTTAGAAATGCTGTACAGAAACAAATAACATTTATTTCATCTAAAGTAACTGTTGCGGCTGCAGCAACTGCTGTAGTTTCTGCTGCGGGAACCATATCTTCTGCAGTTATTTCTACTGGAGGGGTTGGTTATTCAACAACTCCTGAAGTGAGTATTGGTATAGGATCTACGAGAGCAACTGCTACCGCCATTGTTAGTGGTGGAGTTGTAACTGGAGTAGCAATCAGCAATCCAGGTGCTGGATATACCACATCAACTCCACCAAGTGTTCTTATCGCTCCTCCAACACAAGAAACAGAAACCTGCAAGGTCTTCTCTTATTCTGGAGATTCTGGTGTTGTTGTTGGATTTGGAACAACATCGATTGGATCAATAAATGAACTTATCTTAGAATTCCACATCCCATATGATTCTGTATTGAGAAACACCGATTTGGTTGGTTCTGCAACAACATTGAGTGGAATATCTACTGGAGATTACTTTACCATATTTAATTCTAATGTCTCTATTGGGGCAACTGGATCACCTCTCACATCTTTTGATACCTCCAATAACATAATAGGAATTACAACATCATACATTGATTCAGTATTCCAAGTAAAATCTGTACAGATAGTTTCTAGAAGTATTGGTGGAATATCTACCAATGTTGTAAGAATAAATTCTGGAGTTACTGGAGTATCGACCATTGGTTTTAGTTCAACTACAGAATTCTTTGATTCTACAAACTTTACTTTTGATGATTCTGGTATATTGACTTTTGCTGGTGGAATATCTACATCAAATTACTTCGCTGAATTTAGTTGGGGTAAACTTATACTTGATGCTAGAGATAAACAACTATCGCATGAAGCAAGGACTTTGAACGGATTCTCTGGATTATCAACTTCAGATTCAATATCTAGAACAAGATACCTTAGATTCAAAAACAATACCCATTCAATATAAATATTTTTAAACCCAAAGAATAATGGCAAGACAGGGAATAGGGACGGGTACATTACCCAACGATGGAACAGGCGATACCTTAAGAGCTGGTGCTGCAAAGGTTAATGATAACTTCTCCGAAATTTATACTTATTTTGGAGATGGTAACAATTTAACCTTTACTGAAGGTGGTGTTGGTATCAATACCGTAGGTGGTTCTGCTGGAACTGGCGCTACTATCCTTGACTTTCGTGGACCTGGGATTTCGGCAGTTACTGTTAATTCTGGTATTGCTACACTCCTTATCACTGGAGGAGGTGGCAGTAGTGGTGTTATAGTTCAAGATGAGGGTAGTACATTACCAACAACTGCCACTACATTGAACTTTGTAGGTAGTGCAGTTGCTGCAAGTGGAACTGGAGCAACTAAAACTATCACCATTGCTGGAGGTGGTACTCCTTATACTAATAGTGACGTTGATACACATTTAAACGTAGGGTCTGCAACTACCAATCAAATTTTAAGTTGGACTGGCAGTGACTATGCATGGGTTGCTGATCAAACAGGTGGTGGTGGAAGTGGAATTGACACTAGTGATGTAAGAACAAACTCCTTAGAAGTTTATACTGGCGTAAGTACATTCGTTGGTTATGCAGCTACCTTTGCTGCTCAATTCTCTGGCAATATCTTCATTGATGCTGGTGTTTACGCAATGTTTGGTAACACCATTGATAAGTTCTCAATCAGAAATACTGTAGGAAAGAGTCAATTAATTAGTGGACAGAATGGTGGAAACGTTGAAATTCTTTCACAGCAAAGTGGAAGTGTAATTAAGATTGGTAAGTACTCTGGTGGTGCAAATGACATTGCACTCTTTACTGTTGATGCTGGTGTTGAACTTTTCCATAATACTGCGAAGAAGTTTGAAACCCTTGGTACTGGTGTAACCGTATTTGGAACAACTGATACTCAACAGATATATGTTTCTGGTGTTTCTACATTCATAGGTAATGTTACCTTTGGAAATACTGTTTTCCTGGGTAATAATGATACAATGAATTTTGGTAATAATAATGATTTACAATTATATCATACTGCAGTTCATGGTTATGCTGTCAATAATACTGGAAACTTTTATCTGACTGGTGGTACTAGTGGTAACGTCACCATCAGAACTTACAATAAAGATTCTCTTGTTGCAAATTTAAATGGTTCAGTTGATCTTTATCACAATAACTCCAAGAAATTTGAAACCACTGGATATGGTGTTTCTGTTTATGGTGATGCACGTGTCTCTGGTATCCTTACAGTTGGACAATCATCAGTCACTATTAACGGAACTACAAATGAGGTAGTTGTTGGAGCTGGTGTTACTATTCAGGGTAATACTGGTATTGTAACTGCTACTGAGTTTGATTCTCATCGTCTTCGTATCTCCAAAAATAACGCAACAATTGCTGGAACTTCAGGAACTACTGGTGATATTAAGTTGATTGGCGGAGCTCCATTTTTCTATGATGGAACTTTCTGGAGAGAGTTTGTCCTTTCTTCTGGAACACCAGTATCAGTACCTGAAGATACTGAATGGGATAATACTATTTTTAGAAATGACTTTGATACTTCATTGACGGATCAAAGATTTGGACAAACAATTTATTCTGGTACTAATAATGTTGATTTGGTTACATCACCAGTTAAGATTGGTACAAAATCAGCAAGAATTGGATATCCAAACAATGGAGGTTTGTTGTATTCAAAGAGAAGTGAATATGATTTTACAGGTGAATGGACTATAGAAGGTTGGTTCTATCTGGATGGAAATCCCACTGGATCAGGAATAAATGCAACACCATTAGTTTTTCACACATACCAGCATGATTTCACTTTTGGACTTGCTGTAGACTATTTAAACGGCGCTCTTGATTTTAGATGGTGGAATAACCAATCCTCTACTCATTCTTATTCACAAAACACCAATGGAACTTACTTAGGAGCATACAACACCGGCATCCTTGATGGTGTATGGTGTCATATTGCTCTTACTAGGAACGCAACAACTGGAGCACTTCACCTCTTTGTAAATGGTGTTGAGAGTACTGGTACTGTTTCAAATCAAGTTGTTGATAATGATATACCAGCATTCCAAAATAGTTATGAACTTACTTTTGGAAAAGCTAAATTAACCAGTACTGATACTCTTTACATGGATGGATTCATCGATGATATAAGAATATCTACTGTTGAGAGATACACATCTAATTTCACCCCACCAACAACTGCATTACCAATTACTGGTACTGCTGGAACAACATATGTACTCCCAGGTAGTTATCAAGGTGAAGTTGCACTTGGAACGACTACTGCAACTTGGACGGGAGACACAGGAGTGACTGCAAGTCGTGTTGCTGCTGGTCAATATAGAATTACATTTGCTAGTAACTATAATAACTCCACCGATTATGTCATTAATGCCACTATGAATGATCATGTACCAGTAACCACAGCTATTGGTATTGGTGTTAGTAGATTTACTACCCATGCTGATTTATTTGTGAATAGGATAAGTGATGGTGTTGGTATACAATCAGGTGGTCTGGCAGTAGATGTTCAGAAAAAGTGATCTTTATCCTTAATAAATAACAAAAAAGTCCTAATAAAATGGCAGCGATAATTACTGACCAAGTAAGAATATTAAACGCAAAGAATTTTGTTGCGGGAATTGCTAATGCTAGTAATTCCTATTATTCTTTCATCGGGTTACCAAACTCAAACGATTATTCTTCTAGTTGGAATGATTCACCTCCTGCACCGAAAGATAATTTCGATCAGGAGAATGATTATTGGAATACAATGATCGCATTGAAGAAAATTAACACTGATGATGTAAGGCAAGTCATTCCAAAGAGAATTTGGTCTTCTGGAACAACTTATGACATGTATCGTCATGACTACAGCAGATCAAATACAGCTCCTGTTTCTGGTTCTACCAATCTATATAATTCAAACTTTTACATATTAAATAGTGACTATAGAGTTTATATTTGCTTACAAAACGGAACAGATCCAGAAAATACTTTAGGTAGACCCTCTCTTGACGAACCAACTTTTGTTGATTTAGAACCAAGATCAGCAGGAACTAGTGGGGATGGATATATCTGGAAATATCTCTATACTATCAAACCCGCAGACATTGTAAAATTTGAATCAACTGATTTTATGCCAGTGCCCACAGATTGGAGCACTTCTAACGATACTGCTGCTGTAAGAGATAATGCAGTAGATGGATCTATTAAAATTGTAACCACCACAAATCGTGGAGTTGGTTTAGGAACAGCAAATCAAACATATACTAGAGTTCCCATTTCTGGAGATGGTATTGGTGCAGAATGTACTGTCACTATTGACGGTGATAGTAAAATTGGAGAAGTAACTATATCTGCTCAGGGATCTGGTTATACTTTTGGAAATGTTGATCTTGTTGCAGGTGGCGTTCCAACAGGAACTACTAGACCAACTTTTGATGTTATCGTTACTCCACAGGGAGGCCATGGAGCAGACATTTATAGAGAATTGGGTGCATATAGTGTATTGATGTATTCAAGAATTGAAAACGATAATGAAAATCCAGATTTTATCACAGGAAATCAATTTTCAAGAATAGGAATCGTACAAAACCCAGAATCTCCAACTTCAAGTAATATTTTAACATCTGACAAGGCAAGTGCTGTAACTGCTTTGAAATTAGTTGGTACTGGATATAGTGAGGCAACTTTTACTGCAGATTCCTTCGTTACTCAAACTGTAGGAACTGGTCAAACCGCAGTGGGTAGAGTTATCAATTATGAACAAACTACTGGTGTTTTAAAACTGTGGCAAGATAGAAGAGTTGCAGGATTTAGTACCGTAGGAACAGCGCAAACAAATCCAACGTATGGATATGAACTTAGATCATTTACAGGATCTCCAACTGGTAACGGAAACAGAAATATCACTCCTACAACTGGTCTTACATTGAGTATTGACAACACTTTTAACGACAACAAAACGACGATAAATAATCGTACATATTATCTTGGGATGGATTTCGTTACTGGTGTTGCTGCTCCAGAAGTAAAACAACACTCCGGAAATATTATATACGTAGATAATAGACCATCTATCACAAGATCGTCGAAT
>CEPW01156249.1_pt1 | contig 19303 bp, 7 predicted proteins | sample 356211 | NCBI WGS metagenome assembly CEPW01 (sample SAMEA2620021, study PRJEB7988) | marine metagenome | biome: marine biome (ENVO:00000447); feature: deep chlorophyll maximum layer (ENVO:xxxxxxxx); material: "saline water (ENVO:00002010), including plankton (ENVO:xxxxxxxx)" | depth 25 m
AGATCCATCTGTGCCAATCTTGAGGTCTCTGATGTTGAATCTCTCAGCAGCAGTGACTGCATGATTAAACTGGACTGTGCCGTTTACCGTATGAGCATCGCTGCCAGCATTACCGATAGTGCTGTTGCCGTTAACAGTGAATGTACCGTTAGCGAAAGTATTACCAGTCTGTGCATCGACTGTGAAGGTCGTAGATACAGCGAAGTCATCAGCAACGTCAAGAGTGCCAGTGATATCAGTATTGCCAGTGATACCAACATTTCTAGTTACGAAAAGGTCCTGACCTATGTTAACAGTTAATCCGAATCCTGCACCGCCACCAACAATCAGTGTGCCAGTTGCAGCAGAGGTGGAGTTTGTGGTATCGAAGAATTTAGCACTACCTGCATCCAGACCAGATCTGGTGCCGTTGAATACTTCACTGCTATTGGTAGCGTTGTGATAGAGAGCATAGCGTGATGCTGAGTTATCCCAACCGAAGAAACCAACACGAGCAGTCGAATCGTAATATCTGAATTCAACACCACGGTCCTTACCATCGTCAGATGCAGGAGCAGTATCGCCACCCAGAGTAACGATAGGATCGTCCAGAGTAACCACCGTAGAATTGACGGTAGTGGTTGTGCCGTGGACTGTGAGATTCTGGTTGATGATCACATTCTGATCAACTTCCAGATTACCTTCGACAGTTACGTTGTCGGTAAAGGTGGAGACAGCATTGACTGTAAATACATCCGAATTGGAATCACCAATAGTCGTCAGAGCACCAGTGATATTCAACTCACGGTTGAATGTTGCATCACCGTGGACAACCAAAGCACCGTCAGTAGCGTTACCCTGACCCACACGACCGATGGTTGTGAAACCAGACTCACCCAGGACACTGAATTCAACCGTATCGTTAGTGTTGAGTTTACCGATGTAGAAGTCGTCACCAACGTGCAGATCTTGTGCAATACCAACACCACCAGTCACTCTCAGGTTTGCACCTGTATCAGTAGCGAAGGTTGCGTTATGTGCTGCAGTGCCACCGATGACCTGACGATACAGGACATCGAGGTTATTCATCAGGGAAGGACGGGTGCGGGCAGTGCCAGCATCCTTGACGACAATGCGGTCGTCCATATAGAGGTCACCACCGATCCTTACATCCTTCTCGATGTTGACACCACCAGCAACGGTGATAGCACCATCGGTTGCCAAGGTAATGTCAGATTCTGAGGTGGTCGCATCAACTGCGATGTTGTTGGTGCGCTCGAAGGTATTGAAACCACCAACATTCAAACTACCTTCGATGTCAGTGTTACCGTTGGTAGACGAAACTTGGAATTTCTGAGCACCGCCGTTAGAGATCTTAAACTCCTTCGCACCAGTATCCATGTGGATAGTGTCGTGGAAGGTTGCTGTGCCATCCAGGTCGAAGTCAGCATTCAGAGTGACGTTACCATCTACATTGAGGGTATCGTCGATGTCAGTTGCACCAATGATATTAACAGTGCCACTGATGACGCTGTTACCATTGTCAGTGTCAACAACAAACTTAGTTACACCTGCATCATTCTTGATCAGGAATTCTTTATTGTCAGCACGGACAATCAGGTTGTCAGTAATTTCTGTCTCAAGTTGGACATCCAGGGTGCCTTCGATAACAGTGTTACCTGTAGCACTTTCGATAGTAACTTTGTCTACATGACCAGCAGTCCTGACTGCGAAGTTGGCATCGATGTCAACAGTGCCGTCAATCTCAGTATTACCTTGGATGTAGGTAGTGCCACCAACGTTGAGGTTAGCAGAGATACCTGCACCACCAGTCACCACCAGGGTGCCTGTTGTGGGTGTCTTCCAAGTGGAATCTGTATTGGTGGTCAGTCGGAGGTTACCAGCAATGACAGCAGCGTCAGTGCCAGAATAAACTTCGCTTGAGTTAGTCGCGTTGTAGAGGAAGCGATACCCGCCAGTGCCAGACCAAATGTTAGCGTCCGCGTAATCTTCGTCCCAACCATAGAATCCGAATCTCTCTTGGGTATCATAATATCTAAACTCAATACCGCGATCCTTATTGTCATCAACTGTAAGAGTATCCTCACCACCCAGGGTGATGATCGGGTCTTGGACAGTCATGACCACTGAGTTTACAGTGGTTGTGGTGCCATCTACCTGCAGGTCACCACGGACTCTCACAAGACCCGTCGCTGCATCATCGTCCCCTGGATCGAGCACCATCGTAGCGTCACGGGTGCTCAGAACGTTGTATTGGAATCTATAGTCCTCTACGTTAACAAAGTATGCAGCGTCAGTGCTGGAGATCGTGATCTCATTGTCAGCAGTGATATTGATATTTGCAGTGCCGCCAGCATCAGCATTGTTGGCGGTGATATTCATGTTGCGATCTGCCGCCTCGTTTACTTCGAGGTGGAAATCTACATTACCCGACGTTCGCTTAATAAACTGGTTGGTTTTTGTAACATCAAGAGTAATGTTACCAGCAATGGTAGTATCGAGGTTAATGTCAATAAGACCAGTGTAAATCGATCCCCAGTTTGCATCACCGTTACCATTAGGGTCGTCAGCATTAACAGAAGGATAGGGATTGCCCTGGTCCAGAATGCCAGGCTGGAAAGGATACTCAGCAGTATCGTAACCAGTGACACGGAATACGCTACTCCCTGTCCTGTTATTAACATTAACGTGGTTAATGGTGGTAATGCCATGATAAGCATTATCAGTCGTGCGCTCGCGGTCGAGCTCAAATGTTTCTGTTGCATTTTGGTCAGTAAACATCAACAGACCATGAGATTGCATCTGAGAATTCTCAATTGCATTCTCACTAATTGTGACGTGACCGTTTGCGTCTACGTCAAAGTCTTCCTGGTCGAAACTCGCAACACCCTTTTGCTCGACTCCATCAGTACCCAGGTCTCTCCATCCACCCTGATCGTCTGTATCGCCTTGCTGGGTGTTGTGTGAAGGTTCGCCGAGTCCTGCTGGGATCCCCCGAATAGCAGCCTGATATACTCTGCCATTAGATGCAATAATCTTGCTGAATCTAGGATACGCAGTAGCGTTATCGTAAGTGGTGAAAGATGTGCCAGCTTTCGCGCCCTCCCTTGCTGTAGCGATAGGTGAGGTATTAGCGTAGACCAGACGACCATATCTGTCAACTTGAAGGTTGACTGTATTGACGGTCTCTTCACCAGTTGTAGCACTGACCAGAGGATCGACCAGAGGGTCTTGTGCTGTAATGGGGTTATACTTACCCACCACAACCGTGGTATCTGCCAGGTCAATAAATGGGTTAGAAGACTGACCGTTACCATTCTGGACGATGATACGACCACTACCACCAGTGACGGTGCGGTTAACCAGAGTGCCTTCAGCCTGACGAGAAATCAGACCGAAACCTGTCATACTTGCCAGGGAGGTCAGATCACTATCCAGAGGTTGTGCGTCTGAAATGCCATACGCTGACAGGGATGAAGGAGAGTCAGCGTCAACAATACGACCACGGGAGTCAACCGTAATACGAGTATAGGTGCCTGTTGCGTCTAGGTCAGTAGGATCGTAGTGGGGCAGTGCCACCACATAATTCAATTCTGCAGTAATGGTCAGGTTTGAGGATCCATCAAACGTGCCGCTACCAGACATGTCACCACCCAGTTGGATCTGGCGAGCGTTTGCCAGACGGGTAGCAGTTGCAGCGTTACCAATCAGTGAAGCAGTAATGGCACCTGCTTCAAAGTTACCGTCAGCATCCCGTTTAACCAGGGTGTTAGCGGTATTTGATTCTGTTTCAAGCGGTCTCTCATACTTGAGAGAGTTCCACGCTGTAACACCATCCCCGATCTTAAGACGCGAGGTATCAATTTCGATACCAAGCTCGCCTTGAGCAAGGATAGGGTTGACGTTTGCCCACTGCTGAGCACCGTCACGTCTAAGTTGGATTCTATTTGCCATTGTTTATAAGGATCCTAGCAACAGACAAAGGTCTTTCTTGTTTATTTATGCCATTAAAAAACCCCCTTGCGGGGGTGCTGCATCTTTACTCCGCAGCAGGAGTTTCTTCTTCCGCCTCTTCATCTTTGGGTGCAAGATACTCAAGGGTTTCAATAGCACCAAGAAGTTTCAGGGCAGTCGCTTCGTTGTCCTTGATCTTCTTAGAAAGATCTTGGTTTTCACGAAGCAGGTTTTGATAACGGGTTTGGAATTGCTCAAGCAGCTCCTCTTGGGAAGCAGTCTCGGTCACGTCAGCAGGCATTTTCAGTCTCCTTTAACTAATGATTTCAGTAACGATTTGATTTCTGACAAGTCAGATTTTAGACCATCCACATCGCTTTGTAAAGCCTCAAACTTCTCATCCTTCCTCTGGCGTTTGCGATATGCAGCCATGTAATCATCATACTGCGTTTTATTACAGTTGACAATTGCATTTGAATCAGGATCCCTAAACCACCCGTCCTTACCCTCAACAGGGATAAGGTCTGGGCGGTAAGTTTCGATGTGATCAGTCTTCTTATTTGGACTTGACATAGTAACTAATAATAATTATAATCAACCATGTAAGGGTTGAAACAAACTAGCTTTAAGTAGCTAGAGCGATTGCTCTCAGATCAGCAATAAGTGGGACTCTCGCTTGATTCTTAGATCTCATGACGATCTTCAACTGGAATGCGTTGAAGGTAAGACCCTTCTTCTCGTATGCATAATCCTTCCACAGATATTCATCTGTAGGAGTTGAGTCATACTGTTGATTCTGAGTTGTCAGAGGTTCGCCAACCAATTCCCAACCAAGGGTATTAGGATCAGCGGTGTCGCCTGCCTTGAATGCACGATAGTAAACGCGGACTTCAGTAGCAGGGTGACGTGTGATCTGGAAGTCAACCTTCAGAGATCTTGCTTCACTACCCAGACGTGCGAGACGTGTGATATACACAGCGTCGTTTTGATCGCCGTTAGGCAGAGTGGAAACATCCTGTGTGCGGTCGATAGCGGACTGCTGACCATAAGGAGCAGGACCACCTGGCCACCAGTTGACTCTGTTAGTTGTAGTAATCAAGGACAGTCTGTCAAGGTCAATACAAGGAGACAGAGAAGATTTCTCAGTTGTCAACTGCAATGCCATTGTCAGTGACTTGTTACCATCCAGTTTGTTTTGCTCATTGATCTTAGATGCGACCATCTGAGGAGTGGTGAAATGATTCTCCTCATTGAGCACAACGTCAAGATATTGACCATTGTTAATGAAGGATGCTTGGTCGCGAGGTGCAGATCCACCTTCACCACCACCTTCACCAACTGACGTTGCTGTAGTAGTATTTACACGAGCAGTAATCTCGGTTTCTGGAAGCACCATCGTGGAGATGGTAGGAGTCAGACACTCAAACTGGACATTCTGTGAAGCAAACACTCCTGTGCCACCACCTCTGATACCGTTAGTTGCAACAAAGTCGGTGCTAATCATGTAAGAGTCGATCCAAGGACACTCAATCTTGTCGTGGACTTTGTTGATTTGTGTCAGAGGAATACCATCAAGGTTGTAACATTCGACAACAGATCCAGATTCATGAGTTACATCAGCAGTGCCACCAGCACCTCTACCACCAGTTGCAACAGTAATCACCTGACCATTAGTGGAGATACTGGAGTATTGGATGATCTCATCATTGATCTTGAGATAACCAGGATTCAGGTTGCCGATATTTGTGCCACCAACGATGGTATGGAATTGCGATCCATCCTGCACCTGAATAGAAGTAGTGCCTGCTGACAGAGAAGAAGTCAGAGTTGTTGGAGGCACTTCAGATGTCACACCTTCAATTTCTACATTGTTAGTGCGTTGGTGCATACCATGGTTTCTATGGAAGACTGCAACTTCCTGATCATCGGCTGAGTAACTAGGTGCCTGAGTTGGATATGCGTTATAAGAGTCACCTGAATATGCGATAGAGGTAATCGTTGCCGATGTGCCACTAGCATTTGTCAGGGTATCTGATGCATCAAATTCATATGACAGATAGTTAAGAAGCAGGGTATTGGTGCCTGAATCATAAGAAGTAACTGTGCCTGTTGATCCAGAAGTAGATCCAGTTACAGTATCTCCAACTTCAAATGTGCCGTTGTAAATTGCCGACAAGACAAATGTGCCAACAGACTGAGATGATGCGAGACCTTGGAAAGGCACTCCATTAGCATCAAGGAAACCTGCTGAGAATTGACCGTCAATATCGGTAATAGTGACACGCTCGGGATCAGAAACTGCATCAAACTCAGTAATCGTGCCGCTTGCACCTGAAGGTGACTGCAACACTCTTGCACCGATAGTGAAGTTATAATTCTGACCTGCAGGCAGCAACAGAGTTTGCTTGGGTTTGATGGTGAGAATAGGATTCTCAATCAGGTTGTGAATACCACCGTTACCTTTACCCAGGTCTGCATTATTAAAGATTGCAGTGCCAAGACTTGCTGTAAATTCCGCACGATAGATTGTAAACTTACAATCCTCATACTGGTCAGCAGTCCAGGTAGATGCGTTTTGTGACTTGAAGAGCACACCAGCGTAAGGTTGCTCAGAGATCGTCCTTGTGCCAGAGACATCGATGTCACCCATTCTGGAGATCCAAACGTTATATTCGTTGGAGTCTGACAGAAGCACGAAGCAGTATTCAGTAGACTGCTTGATATAAACAGGTGATCTGAAGGTGAATCTGGTAGGCACTGCTGCGTTATCAGACAGCTCTACCTGATCGGGATCGATAGTGGTATCAGAGAAGGGCAGGATGTCCTTGGTAGGATAACCATTCTCCATGGTCCTGATCTGCATCGAGATAGGAATGTTGGCATCCTTAGTCTTGAAGAAGATATCAATACCAGTCAGGAATACACCACCTTCCTCGTCAACAATAAAGGATTGTGCCAGGGGGTCATACCAACCAATCTGACGTGTTTCAGTCCTGGTCGTGATAACCGTGCGAGCATCATTAACAGTGTCTCTTACAATCTCAGCATTACGGATTGCCAGGATATTCTCTCTGACAGTCCTCAGGGTGCCAGTTGCACTGTAAGTAGTATCTGCAGATGAGGTCACCTCATCATTTGCTCTACTATTAGTGGGTGATGTAGTGAATCTAAAGGTCCTGGTGCCAGTTGCCCAACGGGGGTTGGAGTCGTTACCAGGGTTAGGAATAAAGAAGGATCCACGGAAGTTACCGATGTTGTCAGTCAGGAGACGACGATCCTTCACAACTGCACGAGCACCAGAGGTCTGACCAATCAACACCTCACCAGTTTGGAAGTTACCAAAGAAATTGGGGTTGACAGTTTCTGCCAACACTTGGGTGTCGATATTGAGGAATGGTGTAGTAGATGCATAGGACTCTGCAAGAGTTGCTTCACCAACACCGTAAGGGTCGGTCTTATATGCATCATTTGCAGGGGCAACCTTAAAGCGGCAACCAGAGTTTTGACCGACAACAGTCTCACCCTCAACGAAAGGAGTTTCATTAGAGCGAGGATCAGCAGTCGAAGACTTGACCAACTCGATAACTTTAGGTGTGATATAACCAGTAACGTTGACGCCATCGAAGAATGCATAGATTCTTGTGCGAGGCTTCATACGGTCCACGTTAAAGGACACGTTACGAGATCTAATCCAGGGGATTGCTGTTTGTGACAGGACGCTATCACCAAGTGACTTACGATCAATCTTGGGAGTAACACGAGTCCTGATACCTTGACGTGCCTGGTTGTTAACAACACGCCATGTGCGTCTCTCGTGGACAAAGATGGGCTGACGACCCTGACCGTGACCCAGACGACCCAGACGACGACCACCAGCAGCGAAACTACCAGATCTGTTTCTGAATTGTGTGGTAGATACCAAGGACTCACCAGTCCAGTTTGTGCGCCAACCACCCCACTGGATGGGAGCAAAACCATTCTGGTCAATCTGAAGGTCTCTAGCAACAGCAGAGAAGTCACCTTCAACGTTTTCAACACGAGCAGGCAGACGCTTAATATCAACCCAGTCGTCAGATGCAGGAGTCAGGTCAATACGACCAATGAAAGTAAACACGTTAAATGGGTTTACATTCTCTGTCCTAGAAGCATATGGTTGGGTGACGATTGCCAGATCTTCATAAGGCAGCAGCACCATGTTGCCAGTTGTCCTTACAACGTTAGAAGACGAAGGTGCATTCAGTTGCAGAGGGACGTTAGTTGTATAGTGTGCAGGACGGAGGTGACCCTCTTTGAAGTCCATTGAGCACTTGTAATCAACGTTGAGCACGTCACCGATAGTGTGATCAGTGAAGTCATCTACAACGTAACCATTCTTCAGACGGTCGAAACCATTGTCATCGTATGTCTTAGTATTCTCTGCCTGTGTCTCCAGCAGGGACAGTGAGGTGTAATACTCAACGTGTGACAGTCTGGTCTCCAGATCGCCAATATCCTTCATGGTATAGCGACGGATGATCTCAGGATAGATCAGGACATCACGCTCAACGTCATACACATATGCACGACACTCAAGCTGTGCCAAGAGCATTGCGTTTTGGATATTGTCTGGGGGTGGTTGATCCTCAGAAGATACACCTCTTGCGATTCTCAACTCATTTTCATGAGTCAGGAAGATCTTGTCTGCACGAGGCAGATAGTAGGTGTAGTCCATGCGGATCTCAGTTGCCACCTTAGGAATATCAAAGATGGTAGATCCACCAGAGCCACCAGAGGTATCAAACTGACGAGCACCGAAGTCAAGTGAAGCACAATTCACATAGAATTCGTTAGTGATGGTGCCAGCACCAGATGCCAACTCACCAACACCAGGACGGAAGTCAATCTGGTCTTTCAGGAAGTTAATCGATCCGTCCAGTTTATACTTGGGAATCTCTTTGTAACCAATACCTGTATAGGACTGAGATGCAAAGTAATCGCCCGATGATTCATGGACAAAGTAGTCAAAGATTACCAGCAGTTTGCGGATCGGAGGAGTATACTGAGGCAGTCTCAGCATCTTACACACATCATAGAAGTGTGCTTTCTGACCAGGCTCCAACTCATACTGAGTTGTGACAACCTTACTACCCTTAAACACTGATCCTTCAGCGTCATCGATGATAGCAGTCAGAGGAGTGTTATCGTCATCAACACCATCGATAGTCTCACCAGGGAGGAATGGGACTTCGTTGAGTTGGACGACGTAGAGACGGAGTGTGCTGTTGATAAACTGAATTACACGTCCCCTAGCACCTGAGGTGCGACCCACAACAACAGAGCCGTTGTCGAAGAAGGTAGATTCAGTAAGAGTGAGGTAAGGGGGCTCTGCATCGTTGTCATTTTCAGACTCGTATACAGCGTGGATTTTGTAAACATCATTCAATGCAAACGAAATCTCTTCGTCTTCGATTCTGGTGCCATACAGGTTACCGTAAGCAAGACCATACTTCTGTTGGTCGTTATTGTTACGAGTCCTGATGACCTTCATCGCACGCATCTTAGCGGCGGTTTTAATCTTCTTCGAGACGATATTCTTGGAGATCAGTGCTGTCAGTTTGACAGTATTGACACCAGTCAGACCATCAATGGTCACAGACTGACGATCAGCACCGAAGGTAACTGTCAGTGTGCCTGCATCATTCAGAGCATCGATGTTGAGGTTTTGACCCACGCTATATGCAGATCCAGACTCACCCAAGATAGTGAGCATATAGTTTTCATCATCGAGAGATGCAAACTGCTCGGATTCAGGCAGTGAAACAGTAACACCACCAGACACCACAGTCTTGTTGTTGAAGGTGCGGAAGACAAAGAATGATTCGTCAGAGATCGATCTCATCGAAATACGAGGAGTATCAATCGTGAGCTCACCATTCTGGTAGTCTTTCTGGAATACGAAAGGACGCATTCTCACCAAAGTGCCATATTCACCGTTAGGGACAGTGCCCTTGGCAAGACTATTATCAATTCTGACAGTTTGATCTAGATCATTGAAGATGACATTAGATGCTCCAGTATAAGCATTACCTGTAATGGTCTTAATATACTGAGGATCAACTCTCTCAATTCTGATAGAATTCTCACCTTCTGAAGTGGAGTTAGTTGCAGTCACAACGTCACCAGGACGCAGGTCTTGCACAAACTTGGTGCGGAAACCTTCGATCTGGTTATTACCAGAATCAATAGTTACTGTAGATGCTTCAATCTCCGCCTGGTCATTCAGCAACCAGTTAGCACCAAATGTAATTTGGTTAGTGCTATTTCTGCCATAGCAGGATCTAGTATCAGTCAGGTTGAATGTATGTGCTGCTTCCAGAGTGCCGATAACACGACCATCTCTTTCAATAACCTCACCATTCACAAAGGTGCCAGAGACTTGCTCCAGTTGACACCAGTTGCCACTACCAGCGTCAGCAACGAAACCACGAGCATTGGAGGTGCGACCTTTCAGCACGTCACCAACAGTCACAGAGTTGTTACCTGCAGCAAAGTTGATAGCAGTAAACATCTGAGCATCAAAGATCCACAGATCATAAGTAGTGTCTGTGTCCTTTTGAATTTGGACTGCACGACAACGACCAATCATTCTGCCAGTTGTAGTGTTAGCAGAATTCAGAGTCCAGTCATCGTACATTTCCAGAGTCTGGTATGCTGAGGTAACACCCTCACCAGTCAGATCTGGCCATCCATATACATCGTATACTTTAACGAAGTTACCCAAACGGAATGAGATAATACCGTTTTGGACGCCTTCATAGTCACGAGGTTTAGGTGCATCAATATACTGAGGCACCAGGAATTCTGTCCTGTATCCTCTTACATATGCTCTACCAGGAGAGATCTCATATGTAATCAGCTCATCTGATGCAATGTTACCTTGAGCGGTGGTCTCACCAGGACGATACACACCATTGTTGAAACCATCATCCAGACACTCTCTTGCCTTAATGGTGAAGGTATCTACAACATAGTCTCCAGACTCTTCATAGGTGCGACGTGCCAGAGATCTCTCCAGCTCGGAGTATGCAGTTGCAGTAACGAATTGCTCAACCTTACTATTGTTGATACGCAGCAATTCGATGAAGTTTTTATCAGTCTCGTCGTTAATTGGTTTCTTAACGAGTTGAGTCCTGATTCTGAATCTGTGAGATCCAGGTGCAGCATAGTTAGATGTGCCTGCTGCGTTATCATTCAGTGATGGATCGTCTTCTGGAGTAACAATAGATTCACTAACTTCCAGACCAACACGATAGGAAGGATTGTTATCATATTGCTCCAGGATCAGATACATGGAGGGGACATCAACAAAGTGCCCTCTAATGAAGTAAACACCAGCATTGATGTATGCAGTCGAAGCAACAGAAGTTGATTCAACAGGCAGCAACTGACCAAAAGGAGATCCAACTTCAATCAGCGTTGTGCCGAAAGTAATTTCATTCTCAGCAATCAACTGCTCGTTAGCTTGGAAGGTAGTGATAGATGCTTCGGAAACAGTATCACCAGACTCAATATACTTAACGTATAGAGTGACATAACCACGCTCAGATTCTGCAGCGGGAATGGAGTAAAGGACCTTTGCCTTAATACCTGTCGTCAGACCCTCAATGATTTGCCCCTGAAGTTGAGTCCTGTAAGTTTCGACATCGACACCCAAGAAGGATTGTTGCAGGATAACCGCCTGGACATTCAAGTCATAACCGACCTGACCAGGGATGACCATTGCACCTTCTTTGAAGAAGTGCTGACCAATCGACTCAATCTGATTCTGCAGGATAGACTGCAGTGTCGTAATCTCACGCGCCTGAATAGGATACCCAGGTCTGAATAGCACTCGGTAGAAGTTCTTATCCTTATCGAAATCGTCGAAATAAGGAGAGATGTTAAGGTTAGTATTCTGGGGCATCTTAGAACTCGATTACGATTTTGATGTCTTCGATTTGGTCTCCAGCACGAGTAATCGCGCCTCTGTTATCTATGTAGATAACTTCTCCACTGTTAGGTTGGACCTCAGGTTTTGCATAACCGTTGGTAAACGCCATACCAAGGTCATATTCAGTGTTGTTGATGATACGAGTTGACGCACCAGAAACGATGGGGAAGTTGATATCAGGGTCAGCGGACGCACCTGATGTAGCACCCACCACAGGGTTACCACCTTCAAACTCAATCAAGTTACCAGTAAATTCTGGGAAGATACCATCAATCCTATTCTGGTAATACTTAAGGACCTTTGTGGTGCTATTCCAGGAAATCACACGACCACGAGCAGTCACTTGCTGACCACCAATTGTGCGAGACTGTGTGATAATTTCGTCAGTCTGGAAGTTACCAGTAAAGGAAGGTGCAAAGATAACTGCTTTCGTTGCAGACAACGTAAGATCAGCAGTCAATTCTTGCGTGCCATACTTGTTAGGGTTGATGACAAGACCGATACGACGGTAGTCGTTATCAGTTGGGAAGTCACCACTACCTTCAGCGTAGGTAAACTTGGTGTTGATCATGACTCGGAAACCACCAAGCTCGGTAGCAGGATCTGCACCGTGACCCTTAGTAGGAGGCACAACCACTTCAACGTTACCACCTGTGCCTGTGCCAGCACCGATACCGTTGACCTCATCGATCACCACCTTACCGAAGGTGTAACCGCTACCACCCGAAGTCACTGTTGCCGAGACAATTCGACCACCGTCAACAACCAGAGAAACACGACCACCAACGCCATCGCCTTTGATGGGCACGTTTTCATAAGTGCCGTTGTTATAACCAGCACCAGAGGATGCGATAATAACAGTATCGATCTCACCACCGATTGCGTCAGACACCACAGCGGTGTCACTCAGCACTGGCATGTATTCATTGGAGAAGAATTTCAGCACCTGACCCACAGGGATCGTATACATATACTTCCAACGATAACCGTCAGCAGTGGTAATAATAGAAGTTGAAGTACCCGTAGGCTCAACAGTAGAAGGCTTACCGTTAGGATCACTAGGGGATGTTCCGTTATAAATGCACTTATATACCTGATACGATGAGTTAACAACGTAAAAGTCTGCATCATAAAGTTTGGTAGCACCAGAAGATGCGGTCTTAGTTGAGCTATAGTCATGACGATACATGTCATAAACATAACCCAAGCCACCAGTGGTTTGCTCAGGAGGAATCCAGTCGGTGCGTCTAATAACCTGAATAGTATCATTCGCCAGCACCCTCTTCATGGAGATCATATCGGAATAGTCATCCGCAAACTCCTGGAATGAATCCACGGGGTCTGGGGGTGCATTCTCATTGTCCCATGCCTGAGGACGACCGATGAAAACATACAGTCGATCTCTATCACTACCAGCATCAAGGTCGGACTGAGTAGGGTCGGGACCCTCCAAAGACTTTCTAAACCTTTCGGCAGTAAAGATTCTAAACTGGTCGGTAAGTAGCGCCATTTTAAGGAAATTGCCTTCTTTTTATTTATGGGACTTATTCGTCCTCGTTTCTTACATACTTTGTATATTCAACAGTCTTAATCGTTGCAGTTGCAGAGCTGAGACTACCCTGCAGAGTTTCACCGACTGCCCACTTATATGTAGGATCGTTATCAACGATGTCAGAAATTGACAGTGTAAATTGACCTGTCTTTGGTCCTGTGGTGGAAGCAACTAGAGTTGCTGTAATACCACTTGTCAAACCTTGAATTGTTTCTCCTGGTTGGAAACTAATCAGGTTATTGATATATTCGATAACAATACTACCTGTTGACTGGTGTGCTTCACCGTCACCAAGCAAACCTGCAGTCTGAATAGTTGCAACCAACTGTTGAGGACTACCGTCATATACCTGATCACCCACTTGGAAGAGAGTGGTGTTTTGACCACCAATAGTCTCCTCAATACCATATTTAGATGATGCAATACCACCGTCAAGATTGATTTGATTTTCAAATTCCGTGGCGGTGTTAATCAAGTCGGGAATGCCATCGCCATACTGGACAACATCATTCTCATCAGTATATGACTCATCGTCGTCTTCAAATCGACGATTGAGAATCAACGACAGTGGACTTGTAAATGCAACAATATCCTCGCCCTCTACCTCAATCAATGTGTGAGGTTCTTGACCTGTCCCTGATGATGCTGCAGATCCAGCAACGAATGCCACAATCTTTGCTTTCTCACCTGATCTACCTGCATCAATAAATGCTAGCTCGTCAATCTCAAAGGTTACATACAGTGCTCTTTCATCTCTAATCCAGTCATAAACAACTGCAACTCGGTTGTTAGAGTTTTCTACAACACGTCTAACTTTGTCAGTAACCTGGAATTGATAGTTAGTAAGACCTGTATTGGGATCATCCTGAAGTCCATCGAGGATAACTTTTTGGTCAAATCTGAAATTGACACCCCTATCACAACCAGTGAAAGAAGTAGAAGTTTTGCCTGTATAACGAATAACCTCTCTACCAATCAGCAGTTTTCCAGATCCTGGATATGCATCAGTAGTCTCAACGTTAATTGTTTCTGCATTAGCAGAAACATTAGTCAATAGACCTGTCAGGTTATACAGGACAGAGTTGAGTGATTGTCTGTTTCTTGCTTCTCTAACAAGATCAGTATCTCTGGTAAAGATGACTTGAGGATCATTTACATATCCTCCACCACCAGATAGCAGATCAATGTTTGTAATAACACCAAGATCAATAAATGCTTCAGCAGTAGCACCAGATCCACCACCACCAATAATTTGAATCAGAGGAGGTGTCTCAAAGAATTCACCTTGATTTGTTAACTGGACACTGGTAACACGACCAAATCTGTTAACTGATGCAACACCAGTAGCACCTTGACCACCGCCACCAGAGATAACGATGTTGACATCTTCTTCTGTATAATTCTGACCTTGATTCTCAATAGTCAGACCTGTGATGAGACCTGTAACGGGGACTAACTGAGATCCAGATCCACCACCACCTTTGATCTCTGCAGAGGTATCAAAATAACCATCACCTGGGACAGTGATCTGAATAAAGTCAATGCCACCAGATCCATCTTCTTTCAGGAAGACGTTACCAGTAGCATGACCATCTGATCCCTCATCAGTAATTTCTAAGCGAAGAGGATCGTATCCCTCACCAGGATCGAGGATTTCTACAGCAGTAATTTCGCCATTATCTCCTTCAATAACTGGTCTTAGGACTGCTTCGCGAATTGGCGTGCCACTATTAGTAATACGGAGTCTAGGGGGATCATTCGGGTCATACCCAGATCCTCCATTCTCAACGTAAACTTCCCTAACTCCAAAAATACTATTGAAGATAGGGTTAATTACTGCGCCACTTCCAGGGACTGTCCTTGTCATCTATTAGACCACTACAATGTTACCGACCATTCCAGAGTGCAGAGTGCATTGATACACATATGTCGTGCCAGCACTCAGTGTCATTGGCACTGTCCAATACTGGATTCCATTTTGTGATCCAGCAATGCCTGTCACTGCAGATCCACCTGCAGACTGACGGATTGCAAATGGGTGTCCACTGCCAGTCAGGTTATTGAATCTGTATGTAAATCCACGATAGACATAAATTGTTGGGTTACCACTGGTATTGTTGTAACCACCACCAGTAAGCACATAACCACTGACCGTGCCACCTGCAATATCAAAACCAACACCAGCAGATTCTTGTGTTACCCAACCATCATTTGAATCATAAATGAGCACCTCGTTGGAGTTTGCTGTGGGGAGAAGACCTGTAACACCAATGGTTACCGTGTTTGAGGTGACAGTTGTGGATACGCCAGTATCACCAACAATGCTCAACGTTGAGGTAGACAGTGCTGCTGTAGTAGATCCAGTATCGCCACTGATTGTGCGATAAACTTCTTGGACTACGTTAGGGGCGTCGTTTGTAATAGTGAGGTTATCGCCATTGATAGCAGTGCTAACTCCAGTGCCACCAACGAAGTTAATAGTAGTAGCAGTGCTATTCGCAGTTTTACTTCCACTGTCAGATCCAATTACAGAGAAAAGATTTTGATCAGGATCTCCCAGAGTGCCACTCATGTTAATGGTGACTGTATCTCCAGTGATCGATGTCTGAATATTTGTGCCGCCAGCAATAGTCAGAGTATCAGTTGCTGCTGAAGCAGTTGTTGATCCACTATCCGCATTGATAGTTTCAAACAAGTTTTGTGTGGTGCCACCACCACCGCCACCACCATTGAGGTCATTAGCGGGCTCCCATTTGCTGTTAGCTGTGCTCCACTTCAGGACTTGACCATCAGAAGGACCACCGCCAACTGTAAGGTCAACATCATCCATATCACCGATGGATGATCCTGTATCTAGGAGTTGTGTCCAAGCACCAGAGTGTGCAAAGTAACCATGTGCTTCATTATGGACATGGATAAACATGCCATGATGAGTAGCAGCATCGGGCAGATCTGTTAAGGCATCCACATGGTTTGAATACATCAACTTACCACTGGTGCCATCAATATAAGTTAAAGCATCACCAGTGCCGCCACCCCATAACTTAATCTTACCTGTGCCGTTAGGTTGAATTACGACATCACCATTTGATTCTGATGTGATTTGGAATGTCTTGACATTCAGATTCGCTGTCAATGAATCATAGTGTGCTTCAGCAAAAGCGGATCCATTCCATCGCAATACCTGTCCATCTGCAGGAGTCCCTACGTTTACCTGGAGGTTGGTATCGTTACCAAGAGCGGTATAGATTTCGTCAATGACGCTGTTGAGTTTGATAGCACCATCACGGAGACTATCGCCCAATCCGTCATTAGCGGTGTTACCAATACTAAGGTTTTGCTTGGCCATGGATGGTTACTCTTTTACAGTGTTATTTAGGTGCCGTCGAAGGTTTGGATTGTGGAGTCCATTGTGCTAGTAGTGCTATCGAAGCGGTTATCAAGATCTCCACCACCACCAGATCCAGTAACTGTCAGAGTGACAGAGTTAGAATCGAGAGGTGAGTTTTCTGCATTATTTTGTGGGACTGGTCCTCTAATACGACAACGGTATTTGTAACCAGTCATATATGCCAAAGCGGTCACTGAATAGCTAGTGCCTGTTGCACCAGTGATTGCAGCAAACGCAAATCCACCATCAGTAGATCGATACCACTGATAGGAGATAGGTCCGTTTTCTGGAAGGATCTGAGCAGCAACTGTAAAGGTTGCAGTCTCTCCAACATTCTGGGTTGCATTCTGAGGTTGCAGAGTAAACTGCAATGTAGGAAGCACAGGAGCGCCGCCACCGCCGCCACCACCCTCGCCAGGATCGGGGATTACAGTCTCAATAGTGAAGGTTGTATCCAGAGTTTCTCTGGGTGTAAATCCCATCAAATATGGGAATGTGGGGACATCTGCATCAGATGCATCTGTAGAAATAAAATAGGCATATGTGCCATTAGGAAACTCAGGTGTTACACAAAATCTACCGTTATGGTAGTCAAGTGATCCCGTGCCCTCTACATACTCCCAGTCCTGTATCAGTGCCCCTGCAGGAGGGTTGTCGGAGTCATTACCATACTCAGGTCTCCCTGGTGCCTCATTATCTTTAATACCATAAGATGAGGTCATATTTGTGACACCACTTAGATTATTCCAGGGGTCGTTATAACTGAAAGGACCGTAGATAGGGAATCCATCAAAAGCAATGCCGAGCATTTTGGAGTGACCATCAGGGTGTCTGATGTTGTCACCATTAAACTGTGTGCTACCGTAATAGTCGTTATAACCTGCCATTGCTGAATTTGCCTTCCAGCAATCGATAAAGTGACTATCGTGATAGTGATATTGTCCCGACTGCTCAGGGTGACCACCGCAATTATCAGGACCGAAGTTTACGATGTCTGGGTCAAAGTGTGCATTCCAATTAAATCCAATAGGAGGTTGACCACCGCCACCAGCACTAGGATTAAAGAATGCTACACCATTAGCAGCAACACCAATCATACCCAGAGGTGTCTCTAGGCGAGCATTTCTCTGATCATAGTATTCATAGGTGCCAGTCGTGCCTGCTTCTTGAGTCCTCATAATGAGGTCAAGACGATCATCAGATGCTAACCAACACTCATCTTCAATTGAAGTAAATGAGGTGCCTTTATAAACAAATTTTCTCTTGATACCATCACTGAAGGTAAACATGAGATGGTCACCAACACGAATCTCGTTATCAGTGCCAAACAAACTATTGTCATTCAATGACAATGAAATAGATCTGATGAATCCATCTTGGACCCATGCATTACTATCAAAGGTGCGACTGATACCAAACGTGCCGCCACGATAAAAGAAGTCGTGATCAAAATCCTGCTCAGTTACTGAGTTGGGATTATTGTCATTCGGGAACGTGCCATACCCCACGGGGTTGGGCAGTCCATCTGCCGCCACCGTGAGGATGTTTGTGGCTTGGTCATAACTGGCGGTTGCAGTCATCGCTTTTTACTTTTATTTAGTTGTCGTCGAAGATCTGGACGGGACTGAAGTTACTGATCACAGTAGCACCAGTCTGGACGCTCAGGATTGCGGACAATGAGTAGACAGGTGTTGCACCCGCTGCCGTGATAGCAACGCGGTATTCATCACCATCATCAGATTGGACAGTATTCGCAGTGTTGTATGTTGCTTGGTTAGCACCAATGATGTTGAGCCAAGTCTGAGTGCCATACTCCTTCTTCTGCCACTGGTAGTTGAGGGTCTGATCATTAGAGACCGTTGCCACAACCGTGAAGGATGCAGTAGTGCCCTGGTTAACCGTGACATTGACAGGATCCTGAGCGATTGCGATTGCACCAGGCGTGACAGTTGTGCCGCCAGTGTATTCGCTACCTTCGCCCGCGAGGACATCAAAACCGCCATTGACGGGTGTGCCTTCGGGTGAGGTGAAGTCATCAGGGACCTCGTTATCAACTGCAACTGCCGCAGAAGAGTAGTTAACACCAGAGTCCTTCACATCGATTCTTGCAACACCCATCAGTGCTCTGATGCGTGCGTCGAAACCAGTGGAAGAGATAACGTCCACGTTGGGGATGCTGGTATAACCGTCACCAGGGGAGGTGAGCAGAGCATTTGTAACTTCACCAGAAGTGATGTTTGCAAGTGCTTGTGCGTTACGACCCTTAACAGATCCTGTGTATTCAAACGTGATCAGTGAGTTGGAAGATTCAATCAGAGCGACCTCACGACCGAATTCCTCACCCTCAATGAAGAGTCTGTCACCAGTCTCGATGGGAGGCACCACAGTTGCTGCAATCACGTCAGCGTCACTACCAATGTAGGAGAATCCAACGAAT
>CEPW01054153.1_pt1 | contig 19220 bp, 21 predicted proteins | sample 356211 | NCBI WGS metagenome assembly CEPW01 (sample SAMEA2620021, study PRJEB7988) | marine metagenome | biome: marine biome (ENVO:00000447); feature: deep chlorophyll maximum layer (ENVO:xxxxxxxx); material: "saline water (ENVO:00002010), including plankton (ENVO:xxxxxxxx)" | depth 25 m
TTGGCCCTGAACCACAGCCATCGCACAGCGATCAAAGAGAGCAGGCTCCGCCAGGCAGCGGGCGCCGTCATGGATCAAGACATGCTCAGCCCCATCCGGAAGGCCCGCCAAACCACGCTGAACCGATTCCTGCCGGGTCGCTCCACCCTGAATCCAGCACAACGGCTTCGCAGCCCCTGCTGCAACAGCCATGATCTCTTCGCGATCGATCTCCTGACCGACGATCCCAATCCAGCTAATCGAGTCCGATAACAACGCGGCCTCCAAGGTCCAAGCGATCACAGGTCTTCCCCTGAGAGGAAGCAAAAGCTTGTTGCGATCGGCTCCCATCCGGCGACCACTGCCTGCCGCGGCGATCAACAGATGCACAAGCGACTCCTGCCGCTGGCAGGCGGAAACGGCCTCCATACAATCAGCTCGCTTACGTCCTGAGGCAGTTTGATGCGGGTTCTTGTCCTCAGCCCGGGCCAACTGCACGACCAACTGGTTCGACTCCCAGCCGTCGCCGCAGTGAGCCAACAACTTCAGGCCAGCGTGCACGTGGCCTGTGCCCCAAGTGTTCGCGCTGCCTGGGAGATGCTGCCCAGCCTCGACAAGGTGATCCCATTCGACTTCGAAAGCCAATTAACGCTGGCTGACTGGGCCAACCTCCTCGGGAACGTTCGCGAACCAGATTTCCAGGTCTGCCTGAACTTCTCAGAAGGACAACAGGTGAACCTGATGCTGTCGATGAGCCATATCCCAACGCGAATCGCCGAGCGTGGCTTCGCCACCACCGAAACTGTTGAACCGGATGGCGGTTGGCCCGCCCAAGCCTTGGTGGCCTACCTCAAACCACTGGGCTGCGAGCTGGATGCCAATCAGTTTCGGCTGTCACTTCCCGCGTCTGAACTGGATGAGGTGCGCGCCTCCCAACCGTCCGGTGATGGTCCCCTACTGCTATTAGCCCCAAAGGGCCAGGACGGTGATTGGCCTGCTGCACGTTGGGAGCAGCTTCCCACCACCATTCGCGAACGACTCGGGGGGCTCCGCAGTGTCATGGTGCCCACCAATGAACCGCTGCGACGCCGTGCTGCAGCCATCGCTTGCGCTGATGTGGTGTTGAGCAGCTGTCCAGTAAGCCAAGCTCTGGCCACCTACTGCGGCACCCCGTTGGTAGCCCTTGGAGCCCAGGCTGATGACCTTCCACAACGCGGGGAGATCCGGTGCCTGGGAGAGGCCTCAAAACTGAGCGAACTCGATGAAGCCTCGGTCCTTGCTGCGTTGGGATTCTGAGGCGCGCATGGCGCCCAGACGTCGCTGGCGTCGCCAACGGTCACTGCTAACAATCACGGCCCCTTGGCAGGGGCCTGTGATGGCCCTCATGGCGGTCGTCTTGGCAGGGGCCTGTGGCTACCGACTCACCGAGGGATGGGATTGGGGTGACTGCTTCTGGATGGTGTTAATCACGGTGAGCACCATCGGCTACGGCGAGGTGGAGCCGCTAACTCCAGAAGGGCGCCTCGTCACGGTGCTGATCGTGGTCGGCGGAGTGATCGTGGTTCAGTTGATTATTCAGCGCGTGCTGGGATTGACGGAATCGGGATACTTCCGACAGTTGCGGGAGCTCCGATTTCAGCAGAGTTTGCAGCGCATGAAACACCACGTCATTCTCTGCGGTTACGGACGCATCGGGCAGGAGATCGCCGCTCAACTGCAGCAAGACCAGGTTCCTCTGGTTGTGATCGAGACAGATCCGAACCGTCAGGCGATCGCCTCCAGCGCTGGTCTCCAGGTCCTGCAGGCAGACGCAACAGTGGATGAAACGCTCCTGGACGCTGGCCTCGAGCATTGCCGCAGCCTGGTAGCCGCCCTCCCAGGTGATGCCGCGAACCTCTATGTCGTTCTCAGTGCACGGGGTCTCAAGCCGGATTGTCGGCTGATCGCCCGAGCGAACAGCGATGAAGCAGCAGCGAAACTTCGTCTAGCCGGGGCTTCTGTAGTGGTGAGTCCCTACGTCGCTGGCGGACGCGTCATGGCCGCCTCCGCCCTGAGGCCCTTGGCTTTGAATTTCATGGAGTTGCTGGCTGGCTCCGATTATGAAATTGAGGAATTTCAGCTGAGCCATGACCCTCGACGGCTGAGACGAATTCAGGGATTGAGCTTGGCGCAACTGGAGCTGGGCAAGCGGAGTGGAGCCTTGATCCTCGCGATACGAGACCGCCAACGCCTGATTGCCAACCCAGGAGGAGACACCCTGCTGGCCCCTGGACAACTTCTGATCGTGCTCGGCAGCAAAGGGCAACTCAGGCAATTTCTGACGCAGCTGGGAGATGCGGTGGATGGCATCGAAACCATGACCAGTTGAAGCGGACCACGACGGATCCGTACGATCCATCGATCGCAACGGTCTTCATGTCCTCCTCCGCGTCACTCGATGGTCAGACCGCTCTGGTCACTGGAGGTGGTCGTGGCATTGGCCGAGCCATCGCCATTGCCCTTGCTGAAGCAGGTGCACAAGTGGTGGTCAACTACGCCAACTCAGCGTCTGCAGCCGACGCTGTTGTTGAGCAGATCACCGCTGCAGGCGGATCGGCTTATGCCTTGAAGGCCAATGTCTCCATCGAAGCGGAGGTGGATGGTCTGATCAAAACGGTGCTCGAGCGCAGTGGCCGGTTGGATGTGTTGGTGAACAACGCCGGAATCACCCGAGATGGGCTGCTGATGCGAATGAAAACAGACGACTGGCAGTCCGTGATCGACCTGAATCTGAGCGGCGTGTTCCTCTGCACCAGAGCCGTCGCCAGGCCGATGTTGAAACAAAAGAGTGGCCGCATCATCAACATCACATCTGTTGTTGGATTGATGGGGAATGCCGGACAGGCCAACTATGCGGCTGCAAAAGCTGGCGTCATCGGCTTAACCAAAAGCACTGCAAAAGAGTTGGCCAGCCGTGGCATCACGGTGAATGCCGTAGCACCGGGCTTCATCGCAACGGATATGACCAAGGATCTCGATGCGGATTTGATCCTGAAGGACATTCCGCTGGGAACCTTCGGGACCCAAGAGCAAGTTGCGGGTGCTGTGCGATTCCTGGCCGCTGATCCAGCCGCCGCCTACATCACCGGACAAGTCCTTCAAGTGGACGGTGGAATGGTGATGGCCTGAGCGAGGCCGTCGATTCAGGACGGGTCAGTATCCAGGGGCTGGGCGAGCTCATCGCGCAGGCGACGAATGCGCTGCAGCAGGCGCAAGCGTCTGCTGCGCTCAGTGGCCGTAAGGAAGACGCGCAACGGGATATAAACCAGCGCCATGGCACCCGCCATTCCCGCCATCAGGACGAAAAAAACGGTGCCGGAGTCAGTCATAGCTGGACCATAACCAGCCAGTGATGGCCTGCCATTCACGAGCGACGAAGCATTCGGCTTTCACCACCGTTGCCCCCCTCCACGGACCCGCCAATGCTGTGGGACAGTGCACGACGGCTGATCGACGACCATGGCCAAACTTCTTTCCTTTTCAGATGAATCCCGCGGTTCCCTCGAACGCGGGGTCGATGCACTCGCCGACGCCGTGCGCGTCACCATCGGCCCAAGGGGCCGCAATGTTGTTCTCGAAAAGAAGTTCGGCGCGCCCGACATCGTTAATGACGGCGACACCATTGCGCGCGAGATCGAATTAGAAGACCCGTTTGAGAATCTGGGCGCAAAACTGATTCAACAAGTCGCGTCGCGGACAAAGGAAAAAGCCGGAGATGGCACGACCACAGCCACCGTTTTGGCCCAGGCCATGGTGCGTGAAGGTCTTCGCAATACAGCTGCTGGAGCTAGTCCAGTTGAGCTGCGTCGCGGCATGGAAGTGGCGGTTGCTCACCTGGTCAAAGGCCTGGCGGAGCAAAGCCAGCAAGTCGCCGGTGAGTCCATTCGCCAAGTCGCCACAGTCAGCTCGGGCGGAGACGACGAAGTTGGCCGCATGATCTCCGAAGCGATGGACCGCGTCAGCGTTGACGGTGTCATCACGGTTGAGGAGTCGAAGTCACTGGTGACCGAACTTGAGGTCACCGAAGGCATGGCCTTTGACCGGGGCTACAGCTCCCCCTATTTCGTCACCGACGGTGATCGTCAGATCTGCGAATTCGAGAATGCCCTGCTGCTCTTGACCGATCGCAAGGTCAGTGCCGTCACCGATCTGGTGCCTGTGCTGGAAGAGGTGCAGAAAAGCAGCACACCACTGGTCATCCTTGCCGAAGAAGTCGACGGGGAAGCGTTAGCCACCCTCGTGGTCAACAAGAACCGCGGCGTTCTGCAGGTTGCCGCCGTGCGGGCACCCTCCTTCGGAGAACGTCGCAAAGCTGCTCTGGCAGACATCGCGATCCTCACCGGCGCGACGGTCATCAGCGAAGACAAAGCGATGACTCTCGACAAAGTCACCCTCGCCGATCTGGGCAAAGCGCGCCGAATCACCATCGGCAAGGAAACCACGACAATCGTGGCCAATGACGACCATCGAGAGGCCGTTCAGGAGCGCGTGGCAGCCATCAGACGAGAACTCGACGCCACCGAATCCGAGTACGACCGTGAGAAGCTCAGCGAACGCATCGCAAAGCTGGCTGGTGGCGTTGCGGTGATCAAGGTCGGTGCACCGACCGAAACCGAGCTGAAGAACCGCAAACTCCGCATTGAGGATGCCCTGAATGCAACCCGTGCAGCGGTTGAAGAAGGCATTGTTGCCGGTGGTGGCAGCACGCTGGTCACCCTTGCCGACAGCCTTGATGCTGTCGCCAGCACGCTCGATGGTGATCAGCGCACGGGTGTCGAAATCGTGCAGCGCGCCTTAACCGCACCGATTCATCAGATCGCCACCAACGCCGGTGAAAACGGTGATGTCGTGATCGAGACGATGCGGAAATCCGGTCAAGGATTTAATGCTCTGACCGGCGGTTATGAGGACTTACTGGCCGCGGGAATTGTGGATGCCACCAAGGTCGTTCGACTCGCCCTTCAGGACTCTGTCTCCATTGCATCGCTTCTCATCACAACCGAAGTCGTGATTGCAGACAAGCCGGAACCACCGGCAGCAGCACCTGCTGACGGTGGTGACCCGATGGGCGGCATGGGCGGTATGGGCATGCCCGGCATGGGAGGCATGGGCGGAATGGGAATGCCTGGCATGGGAGGCATGGGAATGCCCGGCATGATGTGATTCCTTTAGTCAGCTAACTGCCGGCAATAGGCGGTCACCTGGAGATCAACCCCGGTGATCGCCGTGCCAACCACGACGTTGTCAGCACCAGCGTTTAAGGCCGCAGAAGCCGCTGCTGGCGAGGCAATTCCGCCCTCACAAATCAGCCGCACATCAGTAGGTAGATCCCTGCGAAGGTCGCCCAGTAGATGCAGGCCAGGGGGCGTTTGATCCTCTGTTTCTTCGGTATATCCAAACAGAGTCGTGCCAACCCAGTCACAGCCGAGAGAGGCCGCTCTCAGTCCATTGTCCACGCTGTCGACGTCTGCCATCAGCGGAGCCCGTAGCTCCGTCTTGGTCTTCTCGATCAACGCGGCAAGATCCTGTTGATCCGGTCGATGACGAGCCGTGGCATCAATCGCGATGACATCAGCACCAGCACTCCAAACAGCCTTGATCTCCCTCCAGCCGGGAGTGATATACACAGAGCTCCCTGGGTAAGTGCACTTCCAAAGGCCGATGATTAGGGCCTCGGGGCAACGTCGACGCACAGCACCGATGTGCTCTGGACTTTCCAGTCGAACCCCAAGGGCTCCACTCCTAATTGAAGCGTCCGCCATCGCTGCGATCACCTCTGGATCTCGCATGGGCGATCCCTGAGGAGCCTGAACGGACACGATCAGGCCTTGAGGAAGGCCATCAAGACGATTTGCCATGGGATTTGCTTGCTTTAAGACGCCTGGCGATCGACGTCTCCATCCGTACCGGGCAGCCAACGACGCAGAGATCGAGGCGTGCTCAAGGGTGGTGTAGGCATGGACGCTTCAACGAGGGGTCTCCGGGTGGAGCGCAGCTTTGCGTTGACACGTTCCAACAACCCTGTGGGCTGCTCAAGGTTTTGTTCTTTGGGGGCAAGCGCCGCGACAACGGGCTCGCTCGATGCCGGACCATCCTGAACAGGGGGAACGACTGGATCCTTGGACAGCATCTCTGGCTGTCGGTCAACACCTGCCAGAGCGGCGATGCCATAGCGATGAACAAGCTGGCTACGCAACAGCTCGCTGTTGTGCCAATGACCCTGTTGTTCAGCCTCTCGAATCCGCTGAACCAGAACGGTTTGACGCAATGGAATCGAGGGGAGCGGTGATGAGGACACTGGCTTCAAGTGAGTTTGCGATTGAGCAGAGGTCGGATCAGTAAGAACAGTCCGAGAGTGAGCGCGGTGAGGACAATCAGACAGGTCTGGCCTGTGACATCCCCGTAGGGAGCCTCAAGCAAAACAGCAGATAAATCGATTGGCCCCTGATAGGCAGCACGGATGGGTTCAATCGCGAAGGTAAGTGGATTCAGCGAGGCAAGCCAGCCCAGCCATGCAGGCATAAAAGAGAGCGGAGCCAAAGCAGTGCTGGCAAACAGAAGCGGAAGGTTGGCGACGAAGATCACCGCAATCAGCTCGATATGACCTGGCAACGCAAAGGCCAAACCGAGGCTGAGAGCCGTGACTGCAAAAACCAATAGCAACAACGTGACCAAAACGATCAGGAGCCCAGCACCACCAGGCCAGCCATAACCGAGGACAGCAGCAGTCCCCATAATCGCGATGCTTTGAACAATGCTCAGCGCAGTGATGTAGATCACGGAGGCCAAAACAATGGAGCTGCGACTGCGAAGCGGAGCCACGAGCAGACGATTTAAGAAGCCAAATTCACGGTCAAACATCACTGGGAGCCCAGCATTCAGGGCAGCGCTGAATGCTGTGAACACAATCACCCCAGCGCCCAGGAAACGCCCATAGCTCATCCCACCAGGCAACAAGCCCTCAGGCGCATTGGAGAACAGAGCACCGAAAAGAATCAACCAGATCAGTGGTTGCAACACACCAGCCACCAGCGTTGATGGACGGCGGGTGAGCTGCAAGAAGAGCCGACGGGTCAAGGCAAAGGTTTCCTGCCATAGCTCAGCAAGAGCACCTGCATCGCTTGAGTCCACAGGGGAGGTAAGGCTTGGATTCGTCATCGGTTAGGGGTCAAAACAGGCATCAGATGGAACCGGTTCATCACATCGACTGGCGACGTTCCTGCTTGGCATCACGACGGCCCGCAACCGCCAGTTCAGCGTCCATCAACGTTCGCCCTGTGGCCTGCAGGTACACATCATCAAGGCTCGGACGGCTTTGAGCCAACGCAAAGACGGCAAGATTTTCCTCATCCAGACGTTGCCGCAACCTGTCGATCACTTCAGGACCTTCGATCACCAAATTGAGTGAATATCCCTGGGCACGATTGATCACCACCCGTCGCACCCCAGCGACGGGTTGGAGCATGGCTTGAACCATCAACGCCTCATCCTCCTGGCTGAATTCACGCACACGCAAAGTGAGTCGATCGCCACCAAGATCTTGTTTGAGAGCCTCAGGAGATCCTTCGGCGATCACAGATCCGGCGTCGATGATGGCCATGCGATCAGCCAAAGCCTCCACTTCCTCGAGATAGTGACTGCTCAGAAGAACGCTGGTGCCGGATTGCACCAGGTCGCGCAACAGGCTCCAAATCGCGGAACGGCTCTCGATATCGAGGCCAACGGTTGGTTCGTCAAGAACAAGCAAACGGGGGCGATGGAGAAGACCCGTGGCGAGGTCCAATCGACGGCGCATGCCTCCTGAATAAGTTCCGCAGCGACGATCAATCCACTCGCCCATCCCCAATCGCTCGATTAGGTCGTTGATTCGGTGATCCCGCTCCAGTCGCGGAAGGTGATAGAGATCACCTTGAAGCTGCATGAGTTCCCGACCACTGAGAATTTTGTCAATAGCGACCTCTTGGGCGACATAGCCGAGGGCACGACGCACAGCCCGTGGATCCTCGAGAGCATCAATCCCGGCAACACGCACCGATCCTCGATCGGGAGCGAGCAGGGTCGCCAAGATGCGCAGCGTGGTGGTCTTCCCCGCACCATTGGGTCCCAAGAGTCCGTAGAGACATCCCTCAGCAACAGAGAGAGAAAGCCCCTGGAGGGCGTTGACACTGCCATAGGCCTTGTGAAGCTGTTGCAGTTCGATCAACGCCATCTGGGGCAGTTTTTAATGCGAAGGATTGACTTGAATCTAAGAAGCGATCAGCGACCTTGAAGCACCATCCATATCTGATCATCCAGTAAGGAAGCCATGGTGGTTCGGCTGAGAACCAGCAAAAGGCAGATGCCAAAGAGATAAAGAATCGACCAGCGGAACAATCCTTTCGCCGACGTGAGGTTCTCGGGATCTTCGGCGAGCCGATTCACCAGCTGAATCAACCGTCCGTTGAAAGGGATCAGCAACAAGCCATAGAACCAACCACCGCTGGGGAGAGCGAACAGTCCGAGGCTGCTGAGCAACACCGTGGCCCAGCCATAGCGATGGATGGCTTGAGCCGTCACCACAGGGCCTTTGACGACCGGAAGCATTGGGATGCCGACGGAGCGGTAGTCCTCCCGGAGCAGCAGAGCGAGGGCCCAGAAATGAGCCGGCGTCCAAACCATCACCAGACCGAATAACCACCAACCCCCAAGCCCCACATGACCGGTTGCTGCTGCAGCCCCGACGAGTGGCGGGATTGCACCAGCAACACCACCAATCACGATGTTTTGAGACGTCCGAGGCTTGAGCAACGCGGTGTAAAGCAGCACGTAACTGCAAAGCCCAAGAAGGGTCAGTGCTGCAGCTAGGCAATTGACGCCGCTAATTAAGAGCATCGCCGCTGCCAGGGTGCAGGCGATCGCCCCAAAGAAGGCAGTCTTTGTTGAGAGGCGACCCGACGGCAGTGCGCGACCACTGGTGCGCTTCATCCGCGCATCCAAATCCTGCTCCCAAAGACAGTTGAGAACACCTGCAGCCGCAGAGGCCAGCGCGCCACCACCCAGGGTGCACACAAGCCGGGGAGAGCTCAAGGGCCAACCTTCGCTCAAGGCCATTCCCCCAAGAGTGGTGGCAAGTAAAAGGGGAATCAAGCGTGGCTTCGCGACCTCCAGCCAAGCCGGAAGTTTGATTTTCTTTCGAGATGGAACCACCTCCTCCCGGGAAGGGGACACCGCAATCGAGACAGTCGAATCAACCATGACAAGCGTCCAAAACAACGGAATCCGACAGATCTGGGGCCTGCACCACATCGAGTGACGGCCCTCGGACCGCAAGGGCGGCCAAAACCGCCACCAACAGGGCTGCAACGGCCTGATGAGCGACTGTGACCAAGGGCTCTGAAAGACCAAGGCGAAGGGTGAAAACACCCAGCGCTGCCTGCACGACGACAAGGACTGCAGCCCCAAACAGACCGGGCCACTGCGAACGGCTCCAGCCTCCGACCAACAGAGCCACAACAACAAAAAGGACAACGAGACCAGCCGCTGGCATCGCGCCGAAACGATGCAGGGCTAACCAGCGACAGGCATCACCACCAGCAAGGCAACGTTGTGCTGCCCACGACGTCGCCATCCGTCCACCAAGGAGGCACTGACCGACCACCGCCAGCAGGGCTCCGACAGACAGAACTCGCCACCACAGCGGGCCCCATCCCATGACGGGATTCAGCAACCGTTGGGTCAGGGCACTCAGCACGACGACCAGCGTCAGTGCCAAAGCAAGGTGTGAGGTCACGATCGCCGAAGGAAGAAGGCGAACCACCGTCAAGGCACCCAATACCCCCTGCATCGCCACAAGGCACACCAGCGCAAAGCAGATCGGAGGAAGCCAAACCGGCAGACGCTGGCGACGCACAATCGTGACGCCCATCGTCACGAGCATGGCCATGCCGACGATGAAGGCATCCAGGCGATGGAACCACTCCAGAAAAACCTGCAGATTCATTTGCCGACCAGGCAAAAAGACTCCGAAGCAGAGCGGCCAATCGGGGCAAGCCAACCCTGCCTCCATCACCCGAGTCGCACCACCGATCACCACAAGGGCAATCACTGCGACAACAAGATGTGCCATCACTTGAGCCAAGCGATGCATCAACAAAGGTGGGTAGATTTTGGTCATCATTGAGACCTCATCCGTTATTCGCCAGATGGGCAATATCTGGACGCTAGCGATCACAACCAACACGACTGGTTGTGACAGGCACTGAAACAATTCAGGGGCTCTTCATCTCACTTCCCTGACGTAAAACCAGTCAAAATCGAGACAAAGCCCGGCTAACACTGCAAACCGCCAACGACTTAACAATCAATTCATAGAGATCAGAACTCTGCCCCATACTCTGAGCAAAGTCAGGGTCTCAAACCATGCAGATCCCATCCGCCATCATCACACTGGTGATCGGAATGGTGTTGGTGATCGGTGGATTCTGGTTGAGTCAATCCCTCAACCTCCTACCCGTCCAAGCAAGTATCAACGCACCGATTTACGACGAGCTCTTTAACGTTCTCTTCATAATCGGAGCAATTCTATTTATTGGAATTGTTGGATTGTTGGTATTCAGTCTGATTCGATTTCGACGCCGTAGCGGACAGGTGGGTGATGGAGTCGCCATCGAAGGAAATCTTCCGCTCGAGATTTTCTGGACGGCGGTGCCAGCCGTTGTTGTTTTGTTCGTAGGTCTGTACAGCTACGACATCTATGACCGGATGGGAGGAATGGTTCCCCTCGCCCACGACCATTCAATGGGTGGGCAAGATGAACGCGTTTGGGGAGGAATCAGCTCAGGGTCAATTGATAGCGAAGCATTAACTGGCGTACTTCCAATCGAAGTCACTGCGATGCAATTTGCCTTTCTCTTTCATTACCCAGAAGGTGACATTATCGCTGGTGAATTACACGTTCCCGCAGGACGCCCCGTGTCCCTGAAACTGGAAGCTAAGGATGTCATCCACGCCTTCTGGGTTCCTGAATTCCGCCTTAAACAAGACATCATCCCAGGGCAACCAACACAACTCAGCTTCACCGCAACTCGCCCCGGGCGTTATCCAATTGTGTGTGCCGAACTCTGCGGGCCATATCACGGCGGAATGCGCTCAACCGTGGTGGTTGACGAACCCAACGAATGGGAGAACTGGTTCAGCAGCAATGCCAAACCTGAAGCCACAACGGAGGCCTAAACGATGACGGTCGCAACGCCCACCAAATCACTCACCACGGAGCGACTTCAGCCAACAGGTTGGTTGCGGTACTTCAGCTTCAGTGTTGACCACAAGGTCATCGGTCTTCAATACCTGGTCTGTGGATTTCTGTTCTATTTGATCGGCGGTGCTCTGGCTGGAGCCATCCGCACGGAATTGGCCAGTCCCGTGGCCGATTTCATGACCCGGGATGTCTACAACCAGGTCCTAACTCTTCACGGCACGGTGATGATCTTTCTCTGGATCGTCCCCGTTGTTAACGGCGCTTTTGGCAACTACCTCATCCCGTTCTACGTCGGAGCGCGGGACATGGCATTCCCAAGGCTGAATGCTGTGGCTTTCTGGCTGATTCCGCCGGCCGGGTTAATGTTAATCACCAGTTATTTCCTCACCGGTGCCGCTCAATCCGGCTGGACTGCTTATCCACCGTTGAGCATCACCACACCTGCAACCGGTCAGGTGATCTGGATTCTCAGTGTTCTTCTGCTAGGTGGAAGTTCTATTTTCGGTGGAATCAATTTCATTGCCACCATCCTCAAGCTGCGGAGACCAGGTTTGAAAATGATGCAACTTCCGATGTATTGCTGGGCAATGCTTGGAACGAGCATTTTGGTCGTGCTGTCGACCCCTGTTTTGGCGGGAACACTTGTTCTGCTGAGCTTTGACATTGTTGCTCACACAGGATTCTTCAATCCAACACTGGGTGGAAACGTGGTGGTCTATCAGCATCTGTTCTGGTTCTACTCCCATCCAGCGGTATACATCATGGTCCTCCCAGCATTTGGTCTGGTAAGTGAAATCCTTCCAGTCCACGCTAGGAAACCATTGTTTGGTTACGTCACGATGGTGTATTCGATCATGGCCATCGTCGGGCTCGGCCTGATCGTTTGGGCTCACCACATGTTTACCAGTGGAACTCCACCCTGGATGCGGCTGTTTTTCACGATTGCAACAGCTTTTATTGCCGTTCCCACTGGAATCAAATTCTTCAATTGGTTGGCAACCCTTTGGGGTGGACGAATCAGTCTTAACAGTGCGGTGCTGTTTTCCTGTGGCTTCATCGTGAACTTCGTCCTCGGCGGCATTACTGGAGTGGCCTTAGCCCAGGTGCCTTTTGACATTCATGTTCACGACACCTATTTCGTTGTTGCTCATTTTCACTACATCGTTTTTGGTGGCTCCGTCTTTGTGATTTTTGCCTCCGTTTATCACTGGTTCCCAAAATTCACTGGGCGCATGCTCAATGAATCACTCGGACGCCTCCATCTGGCACTCACATTCATCGGCTTCAATCTCTGCTTCGGACCACAGCATTGGCTTGGATTGAATGGAATGCCCCGACGTGTCGCTGAATATGACCCGCAATTCACCCTGATCAATCAGTTGAGCTCTGTTGGAGCTTTGCTGATGGCGATTAGCACCCTCCCGTTCCTCTGGAATGTGATTCAAAGCGCACTCGATGGTGCTCCAGCAGGAGACAACCCATGGAACGCATTGACACCTGAATGGCTGACGAGTTCACCACCTCCAGTGGAGAACTGGATCGGTGAAGCCCCTTTGGTGGAAGAGCCCTATGGCTATGGCGTTCCAGCCGATCAACTTGACCTCGCCGCCACAAGTGGACGCGATCTCTGGAGCAATGGCAAATGACAACCCTTCCAAGCCAAAACGAATCCATTCAGACGGAGCATCACGACGACGAACACCACGGTGACTTTCGTCTGTTCGGACTCGCGACATTTCTTGTGGCCGATGGAATGACCTTCGCAGGGTTTTTCGCGGCCTATCTCACGTTTAAAGCAGTCAACCCTCTGCCGGATGGTGCGATTTATGAGCTGGAACTGCCCCTTCCGATCCTCAACACTGTGTTGCTGCTGGTGAGTAGCGCAACCTTCCATCGCGCTGGTAAGGCCCTTCTTCAAGGTGCAACCCAACGATGTCGGCGCTGGCTGCTCATCACGGGTGGACTCGGCCTGGCCTTTTTAGTCAGTCAGATGGTCGAATACTTCACTCTCCCGTTCGGACTCACTGACAATCTGTACGCGAGCACCTTTTTTGCAGCCACTGGATTTCACGGATTGCACGTGACCCTTGGGGCCATCATGATTCTGATCGTTTGGTGGCAGGCGCGTCCCCAGGGCGGCCGGATCACATCAGAAGCCCCGTTCCCGCTGGAAGCGGCAGAGCTGTACTGGCATTTCGTGGACGGAATCTGGGTGATCCTCTTTGTCATCCTGTATCTGCTCTAAAGCCTTGCCACAGCAGGGGGCACGGTCCAGAATCCTTAAACCGGGATGCCGTTGATGCTGGTTGGCAAAGAGTTATTGGACAAAGCCCGGTCGCTCAGCAACCGGCCAGAGGATGACATCGCCCGTGGATGTGGGTACGTCGGTCCTACGGGGCGGGTGCTCCGTAAAAGCTTTTACAGAGCTCTGGTCGAGGCCAAGGGCTACAAACTTCCCTCCACGAGTTCCCAGGGCAGCGGCACACGCGGACGCCAAGCTGAATTCAGAACCAGGGTGCACGGCAATGGCAATCTGTTAATCGGCCACGCCTACACCAAGCGGCTGGGACTGGAACCAGGGCAAGAGTTCAAGATTGAATTGCGTCAAGACACCGGCGCCATCTGGCTCCTACCGATGGATCAAGACGACGACGAGGCTTCGCTCGATCAGAGCATCGACAACCTTCAAGACCAACCATGAGCCGCCAACCATTCCTTCGATAAGGAAGGTTCGGGCCTGGACGATGCATCCGAAGCATGGACGCCGTCCAACAAGCGCTCGGCATACCGCGCCAGTTGATCTGCTTCGAGATTGACGCGATCACCGACCGCACGGTTCATCAGTGTGGTCACACCCCAGGTGTGAGGAATCACGGCGAGGGTGAAGTGCACTCCGTCGTCCGCGCACCGCGCCACCGTGAGACTGATCCCATCCACGGCAATGCTTGCCTTCTCACAGACGTAACGACCAAAACGAGGCTCCAGCCATCGCAGTTCAAGCTCCCAGGACTGTGGGCGGGCCTCAATCGATGTCACCTCGCCGACCGCATCGATATGACCGCTCACCAAATGTCCACCCAGACGGTCACTCAAACGCAAAGCCGGCTCCAGATTCACCGCACCTCCGCGATCAGCCTTGGTGCCCAGCGTGGTTCGGGACAGAGTTTCTTCGCTCACATCCGCCAAAAACCCGTCGCCGCTCCGTTCTGCCACCGTTAGGCAAACACCATCAACAGCAACGCTGTCTCCGAGCGCCAACGGAGCGAAGGCCCCACAGCCTTCAATCAGTACCCCTGACGAGCGCCGCTGGATTGTGCCGACCGCCTGAATAAGGCCCGTAAACATGCCTGGGATCTGTCATCACCATGACCTGGTCATAATCGAAGTAAGGGCCGCGTCATCACCATGGTTGAAATGAGCGTGGCCGGCATCGCTCTTGATGCCGCCAGCCGAACCCCGATCGTGTTGCTGCGTGATTCCAGTGGCCGTCGACAAATTCCGATCTGGATTGATCAGGCCCAGGCCCACAACATCATGGCCGGCCTGCAGGGAACGACACCTCCGCGCCCACTCAGCCATGACCTGATGGCGACGTTGCTGGTGGTGGCTGGTCTGGAGCTCGATCGGGTCATCATCCACGCCATCGAAGAAAACACCTTTCATGCAGCCCTCAAACTGCGCGAGGAAGGAGCGAACGAGGAGGACATTGATGATGCGAATCTGATCGATATTGATGCCAGACCCAGTGACGCGATTGCCCTAGCCGTTCGAACTGGCAGCAGCATCTGGATGTTGGAAGAGGTGGTTGCAGAGGCGTCGATCCCCGTGGATGCGGAGGCCGATGCTGCTGATCAGAGTGCCTTCAGCCGCTTCGTGGACGACCTGAGTCCAGCCGCGCTCGTCCGTCATCTCAAAAACCGGGATAACAATCCGGACTCCACCCGTTGAAACGCCCCTTTGGCCGCGGCCGATCGGTGAGCCTCTTCACCCTCGGCACAATGCGCGCTTTGACATCGGTTCAACAAATGACCGATGTGGTCGAAGCCGCTGTCGCCGCCGGGATCAACCATCTGGAGACAGCACCGGCCTATGGCCCTGCTGAGGATTTTCTTGGCCAAGCACTGGCACACGTCCACAACCGAGGACATGATCCAGACACGGGCTGGGTGATTACCAGCAAGATTCTTCCAGGTTGCAGCGTCGACGACGGTCAACGTCAGCTGGACGGAATCCTGCGGCGGCTAAACATCTCAACGCTGGACAACCTGGCGGTTCATGGCATCAATCGACCCGATCATCTCGATTGGGCTCTGAACGGGGATGGGGCTGCGCTCCTCGACTGGGCACTGAGCACGGGGAGGGTTGGACAGGTCGGATTCAGTAGCCACGGTGCTGATGCTCTAATCGAAACGGCGATCAGCAGTGGCCGATTCAGCTTTTGCAGCCTGCATCTGCATCTTCTTGATCAGCAACGCTTCCCATTAGCCCAGCAGGCCCTTGATCGAGGGATGGGCGTGATGGCCATCTCACCGGCAGACAAAGGCGGCCGACTCCAGGCACCGAGCACGACTCTCCGGGATGACTGCCAGCCGTTCCACCCCTTGGAACTCGCCTATCGCTTCCTCCTCGCTTCAGGCGTCACGACACTGACCTTGGGTGCGGCGGAGCCAGATGACTTGCGACTCGCCCACACGCTGCAACAGGCAGATGGTGCCCTCAGCCAGCAAGAGAGCAAAGCCATCCAACGGATGGAGCAACAGCGACAAGCGCGATTAGGCGCTGATCAATGCCACCAATGCCAGGCCTGTTTGCCCTGCCCGCAGGGCGTTCCCATTCCTGATCTCTTACGACTGCGCAATCTGGCCCTGGGCCATGACCTCATGGCGTTTGCCCAAGAGCGCTACAACCTGATCGGTCGCGCCGGGCACTGGTGGGAACAGACCAATGCTTCGGCTTGCAACCGCTGTGAAGCCTGCTTACCTCGCTGCCCCCACAGCTTGCCGATCCCAGACCTGCTCGCCGAGACCCATCAACGGTTACAAGCGGCCCCGCGACGACGGCTCTGGGGATGACTCCAACCACCGTTGACGCAACACCTCTTCGTCTTGATCAGACAGCGGATTCAGAGACCAGCACCGTGACCAGACCTCGGTCGGGGGAACGAGAAGATCACGCCAACGTTCCGGCAGAGCTGCCCGTGCCTGTCTGCGTTGATCCATCTCCACGGCCGGCAGCCAGCCATCGGCGAGCAAGCGTTGCTGAAGAGTCCCATCCCAGGCCTGTTCCACCCAGCTGTGAGGCAAAGGTTCCCGTGTCGTGGCGGGGCGTGACAGCAGCGTCCAATGCAACGGCGCACCGGTGCGTGGAAGAGCAGCAGACAACCGCTGGTCACGACGTAAAAGAGTCATACAGCGTTGGAGGGGAAGCACCACCGCCAACGCGTTGTCTTTGAGCAGCCAATTCAATCCCTGCCGATCGTCGTAAGCCAGCACCTGACGGCGAAGACGCTGCAACGCATCGGAACCGGTCATCTTCGCCGCCAAATCAACCGTGAAGCGCGGACTGGCCGGTAAGACGAGGCGCTGCTGAAGACCAGGCTGCAAGAGCCACTCCCAATCCATCGGAGCGAGAGGCAATTGGGGCGACGTTTTCCAAAGAATGACGTAGGGACTCACCGCAACGGGGAGGACCGCTGAGGCCATCTCAGGAGACAGGCCTTGGAGATAGCGGACCGCCTGATCACCCAATCGATCGGACAATGGGTCAGCGGCCAGTGGTTGTAGATCGGCCACTTGGCAACGGTCCAACCAGCCATCCGAAAGGGCTAAAAGATCAGCGGTGCGGAAGAGCTCTGCATCACAGCCAACAGCATCAGAGCTGCGCTGCACCTGCCAGGGTGACGGCAACGCTTTGGTCCAACGGCTCGGCAGGATGTCATCGGCAACCAGCAGCGTGGGTGGTCGTTCCCTCGGTCGGCATCCTGCCAAGACCATCGCTGCTGCACCTCCGCACAAACGGAGCATCTGGCGACGACTCAATGCCCCAGATCCAGCGAAGGAGTGTTGGCTCATGCCGATGAACCTACGGAGGCAGCATGCAGAGTTTCCAGTGCTTGCTCACAACCCTCCAGCAGGGAGCCGGTGGACGCACCGCGCAGCTGAGCCAGGAACAGCAATGCACCAGCACCCACCCCTTCTTTCACATAGCCATCCTCAAAATCCCTGAGTTCCTGGTGCCGACTATTGGTAAATCGCAAGCTGCTGTGCACGCCAACGATCGGAACCTGATAACGATCAGCTACGGCCTCAAGCAGACAGGTCAGGGCGGGCGATGAACCCTCGAAAAGACGCTCAGTGGCTAGCCACGCCGTTGTTCCAAGCACAAGACGCCGACCCAAGGCGATGCGATCGCTGGGCGGCATGCCATGCAGCGCCAACGCCACAACAGCCAGCATCTGACTTCCACCACCGAGGAGGACTGGCTGATCACTTTGGATGAGTCCGGTCAATAACCCAGCGGCCATCGCTTGAAACGGATCACCAACTGCCGCCACGATCAATCCCGCGGACGCATCCGAGGGCAACTTGGCGCGAGCCAGACCGGCTGCCACCAACTGAGCCTTCAAGGCTTTGGGTGGATGGAGTGCACTGCCGCTGATCCACTGGCTGACCTCAAACCCCAAACCGGCCAACACACCAAGGGCTGTGGTGGTTCCGCCAGGGACACATTCCGCCAGCACTAGTGGCCTCCGCAGTCCGGCACCCATCCGGTGGCCTTGCGACCAGAGCCGGTGCACCCTCTCCAGCGGCATGCTCGCCCCGCTTGAGACACACCCCGATGGTCCGAGCTGGCTGGATTCCAAGCGAAGGTGGGGTCGGTCGGCCTGATGTTCCAACCCCAAGGCAGCGATGTGTGGTGTAAGTGCCAATCGCGACAAGGCCACATGACTCAGCAGCGCTGGACTCACCCCGGCGGGCAGCGGAGGAAGAGGCCAACGACGACGCCCACCCGGGCCATCCAGCATCAATTCGGCATCAGCCAGGGCCGTGAAGCGTCGCGATTCAGCGGTTGATCCAGCCGCAGAAATCCCCGGATGTTCAGCGGTGCGCGTCCCGGCCAACACCAGCAAAAGATCAGCAGACAGGTCACCTGCCCAAGGTGCAAGCCGTGCGACAACATCTTCGGCGGGACACCTCCCCAGGATGTCAATTTCAGAGTGGGTCAAGCGCGACGAGGGCATGGAGCGCAGACGGTGGAGCCGGAATCGGAGAACGCAGGCGGGGGAAAATCCAGAACGCAAGTGCATGCAACGCCAGCACGTAGACCAACTCCTGCACAACCACCAATGCCAATGCCATGAGCTGAACCTCTGCGAGGTCTGGGGTTAAAGGCAACTGGAGAACGGTGATCAAACGATCGAGCAGGGCGGCACCTGCTCGAGTAATGACAATCCAAAGGTTTTCTCCAACCAGCAACGACAGCACCACCACTCGCACAAGAAATCCTGCGGTTCCGAGCACCACCCCGATAGACCAACTCACCCACCATGTCCAGCCTCGACACCAGCTCCATCCCAACCAGAGGGAGAGCAAGCCGTAGGGGAACAGCAGCAAGGGTCCTCGCACCGGCCCCATCAGCGCTGTTAAGAGCAGAACAGCAATCACCAACCCCTCCAAACCCGCTCGCCCACCCCGCCTTAGCTGGAGCAGCGCTAGGGGCAGCGGGAGGGCCAAACGAAACAACGCTCCCCCCACGGGGAGGTAATACAGCGCCAACCAAATCAAACCCGTCGTAGCCGCTAGATACGCCCCTTCAACGAGACGAACCGCTTGCCGTCGCGTCAATGGCGCTGGATTCGAGCTCATGGCGACGGAGCAATGCTCTCAATACGCTCAACGGCGAAGGGAACATTGGAGCGACGCAGCGCACGCGTCACCATTTCCGCTGGAGCAGAGGGATCGGCTGC
>CEPW01059906.1_pt1 | contig 19176 bp, 27 predicted proteins | sample 356211 | NCBI WGS metagenome assembly CEPW01 (sample SAMEA2620021, study PRJEB7988) | marine metagenome | biome: marine biome (ENVO:00000447); feature: deep chlorophyll maximum layer (ENVO:xxxxxxxx); material: "saline water (ENVO:00002010), including plankton (ENVO:xxxxxxxx)" | depth 25 m
TTCGCATTGTTGAAGATTGAATCGCCCTAATTTTCTTTCTTTGTGATGACCTTGGCAGGTGTATATCTAATTTGTCTTCGGATTTCTCGTCTGTTGGCTGATCTGTCAGGTGAATAATAGTCATGTGTTGTGATTTTATGTCAGTAAAAATCTACAAATGTTGGTGATTCCCTGGCGTCTCGGTTTGGCCGACTGGTCTGATTTGTCTAGTCAATTGATGATTGATTTGTTGTAAATCTATCCATATTCTCTCGGTCAATAGTTGCTCGTTGTGAGTGTGTTGATTTGCTCCATGTTGTGAAAGTACAGCTCTCTCCGTGTCTTCGCCTTGATCGGCTGACTGTTTTTCCTGGCACTAATTTTGGGGCATTCTGATTTGTTCGTGCTGCTTGAAATTAAGCTTCATTTATGAAGATATTTGCAGATTGAGTGCTTATAGGGGTCTCCTCGTTCTCAATCATTTTTGACTGATAAGTCTATGTTGTGATCCTCAAAAAGCCTTTCATGATTGACATCTGCTGAAATTGTCTTCCGGCGATAATCGGGCTTATGAGTTGCGATCTCTGACTATTTCTTGGTCGCTTTGTTCTGCTGTTCTTTTCTCTTGTCTGAGAAGACTGGCTTCGCTGCGAAGCGTCCAATGAGGACGCCCATGACGGCGGCGAGATAAAGAGGCCCGGCCACGCTGGTTCCGATGCTGACCATTCGCGCTAGAGGAAGAATTGGATTGATGTCACCGAAGCCAACGGTTGTCAGGCAGACAAACGAGAAATAATTAATCGATGAAAACACCTCGGCTGTGGCCAAGACGTTGCTGCCGTGAATGGACTCAACAACCAAGGGCTCGAAGCTGCCTGGCTGAATGGTTTCCAGGGCACTCATCACCAATCCAGCGGTGATTCCGATATGCAGATAACCCGCGGTAGCTCCAATCAGAAGCGACTCATTGACGACGGGTTCTGATGCCAAACGCTTCACAAGTCGAATGATGCTCCAGCTCACCAACACACTCCAGCTCAGCGCAAGAGGAACACCGCTGTAAATCAGCTCCACTGGGGTCAATAACCACACCCACATCGCCGCGATGGCGATGCCCCCAAGGCCGCGATAGATCTTGTCGCTCCAGGAGGGAGCGTCGCTATCGCCCACCATCACTTGGGTGAGCAGGAAAGCGATCAGGGTGTAGCCCACATGGGTGGCCCAGATCAACCTGGGGAAGGCGAACCCGATGGTGACGATCAGGGTGAACAGCAAGAGGAGCTTGTGGTGCTGATCGGTCCGACGCGACTGTCGTCGGTTCGCTCTCACAGGTTTGAGATCAATTCTCTGCATCGTGCAGCCAATGTTTGTTCACCACAAGGACAGTTGGCTGGTTCCGCGACGAATCCAACCGGAGTCATCCCATGGTTCGAGCATCGCTTCAAGAGCCCGACGGTGGACCCCATCGCCAGGTTCCAACCATGCCTCTTCCAATCCAGTGGGGATGACGACTGGCATTCGGTCATGCAGCGTCTTTAACAATGAATTGGGTCTAGTGGTAATCACGCAGCATGTTTCGACCTCGCTGCCATCGGCTCCGATCCATCGATCCCAGAGACCGGCGAGCCAGAACAAGTCTTGGTCATTTTTTTGGACGTGTTCTCCCTGCTCAAAAAATCCATTCGCTGGCAGCAGACAACGGTGATGGCGCCAAGGACCTCGGAAGGAGGCCTTCTCGGAAAGAGTTTCAGCACGCGCATTGATGGGTCTTGGTCCAGCAAGCGGATCCTTGACCCAGCCTGGTAACAGCCCCCACAGCATGTGAGCCATGCCGTTCCGACCATGCTCACGGCGTAAAGCAAGGACTGGTTCAGTCGGTTTGATCAGATGGCGTGGCGCGTAGTGGGCCATCCAGCACCCGTCTTCATCCCTGAGCCATGGCTGGATTTGCCTGGAAAGCTCTTCCAATGGCGAATCCAGGCTGTAGCGACCGCACATAAACGGACATTAACGGGCGTTCGGTTCTCACACCCATTCCTCACACTCGATTTTTTGCATTCCTCGTAGCGTGAACCGACTGCAGGCGAGGGCCATGCCGATCCGTCAGGACGACAACCAACCGAACCGTCGGTTCGGAATCATCAACCTGGTGCTGATTGGTTTCGGAGTGCTGCTGCTGGTGAGCAGCTTCATTCCGAACAACGGGATGCAACAGGTTCCTCGGGTTCCTTACTCACTGTTCATCGATCAGGTCAACGATGGGGCTGTGAAGCGAGCCTTCATCACTCAGGATCAAATCCGCTACGAGTTGAGCGATCCCGAAGAGGGAGCTCCTCCGGTGTTGGCGACCACGCCAATTTTTGATATGGATCTGCCGCAACGGTTAGAGACCAAGGGCGTTGAATTTGCGGCAGCTCCGCCGAAGAAACCAAATATCTTCACCACGATTCTCAGCTGGGTTGTCCCACCGCTGATTTTCATCTTGGTGCTGCAGTTTTTTGCACGCCGTTCAATGGGGGGTGGAGCTCAAGGAGCGTTGAGCTTCACCAAGAGCAAGGCGAAGGTTTACGTCCCCGATGAGGAATCTCGGGTCACTTTTGCCGACGTGGCAGGTGTTGATGAGGCGAAGCAGGAACTCACTGAAATCGTTGATTTCCTCAAAACGCCAGAGCGTTATGCCGATATTGGTGCACGGATTCCCAAAGGAGTGCTGCTGGTTGGTCCTCCTGGCACCGGTAAGACCCTGCTTTCTAAGGCCGTGGCTGGCGAAGCTGGTGTTCCGTTCTTCATTATTTCTGGCTCAGAGTTCGTCGAACTCTTTGTTGGTGCAGGAGCCGCTCGCGTTCGCGATCTGTTTGAAGAAGCCAAGAAAAAAGCACCTTGCATCATCTTTATCGATGAGCTCGATGCCATTGGTAAGAGCCGTTCCGGCTCTATGGGTGTTGTTGGTGGCAACGATGAACGCGAGCAGACGCTGAATCAGCTGCTGACCGAGATGGACGGTTTCACCGCCCAGGACAAACCGGTGATTGTGCTGGCAGCCACCAACCAACCCGAGGTGCTCGACGCTGCTCTCTTGCGTCCAGGACGTTTTGACCGTCAGGTCTTGGTCGATCGTCCGGATCTTTCCGGTCGGAAAACCATCCTTGAGATCTATGCCAAAAAAGTGAAGCTGGCGGAGGCTGTCGACCTCGACAGCGTCGCCCAAGCCACCAGTGGATTCGCCGGGGCTGATCTGGCCAACCTGGTCAATGAAGCTGCTTTGCTTGCGGCTCGAGCGATGCGAAAGAGTGTTGAACAGCAAGACCTCAGTGAAGCCATTGAGAGGGTCGTGGCTGGTCTGGAGAAGAAGAGCCGTGTGCTTCAGCCCGATGAAAAAAAGGTTGTCGCGTATCACGAAGTCGGTCACGCGATCGTCGGACATCTCATGCCCGGTGGGAGCAAAGTGGCCAAGATTTCGATTGTGCCCAGGGGGATGAGTGCCCTCGGCTACACCCTTCAGTTGCCAACGGAGGAACGCTTCCTCAACTCCAAAGAGGAATTACAGGGTCAAATTGCAACCTTGTTGGGTGGGCGCTCCGCTGAGGAAATTGTGTTCGGCAAAATCACGACCGGTGCCGCCAATGATCTCCAGCGAGCCACGGATCTCGCTGAGCAAATGGTCGGTACCTATGGGATGAGTGAAACCCTTGGCCCCCTTGCCTACGACAAGCAGGGTGGTGGTCGTTTCCTTGGGGGTAACAACAACCCACGGCGTTCGGTGAGTGATGCCACTGCTCAGGCCATTGACCATGAAGTCCGCGGTCTGGTCGACAAGGCGCATGACGATGCTATTTCGATCCTGCGTCAAAACATCGCTTTGCTGGAAACAATCGCCCAGAAGATCCTCGAAAAAGAGGTGATTGAGGGTGATGATCTCAAGCAAATGCTCGAAGCCAGCGTGCTTCCTGAGGGTGTCAGCGCTTGACGCGCAGGCCTCTTATCCCCGATAACAGTCCTTTGAAAGTGAATGATGGCTACCGCTGCAGCGGGGGTTGCCGCCTCATTAACAGCCCTGACAGGCCGAGATTTTCTTTCCTCGGCCGATTTTTCAGCTGAGGAGACCGCTGCTCTGCTCGAGCTGGCGTCTCAACTCAAATCGGGTGAACGCCGGATTGATCTTGGCAATCGTGTTCTCGGTCTGATCTTCACGAAGGCCTCCACCCGCACGCGAGTGAGTTTTTCCGTTGCGATGACTCGCCTCGGCGGACAAACTGTGGATCTCAACCCCAGCGTGACGCAGTTGGGTCGTGGTGAGCCTTTGCAGGACACAGCGCGGGTCTTGAGCCGTTATTGCGACGCTTTGGCTGTTCGCACCTACGCGCAACAGGAGATTGTCGACTACGCCCACTGGTCCACAGTTCCTGTGATCAATGCCCTGACGGATCTTGAACATCCCTGTCAGGCCTTGGCTGATTTCCTCACCATGCGTGAGGTGCATGGTGATCTGGCTGGTCAAACCTTGGCTTATATCGGAGATGGCAACAACGTTGCTCACTCCTTGATGCTTTGTGGAGCCCTGCTTGGAGTCAACGTCCGGATTGGTTGTCCGGAAGGCTTTGAGCCACTGTCAGGAATTCTCGACCAGGCACGCTCGCTGGCTCAGCAGGGAGCCTCCATCGAGGTTCTCTCCGATCCGGTCGAAGCTGTGCGCGGGGCGCAGGCTGTGTATACCGACGTTTGGGCGTCGATGGGGCAGGAAGAGGAGCAGCACGAGCGTGAGCAAGCGTTTGCTGCGTTCTGCCTTGATCAGGAGCTTATGGGGCATGCCGCAGCCGATGCGATCGTCTTGCACTGTCTTCCAGCGCATCGCGGTGAGGAAATCACGGCGGAGGTGATGGAAGGAGCCTCCAGTCGCATTTTTGATCAGGCAGAAAACCGATTGCATGCTCAGCAGGCCTTGCTTGCAGCTGTCCTCGGTGGTCTGTAGTGACAGACCAAAATCGCTCCCCTTGGCATTGGCGCTCCATGGGCATGGGTGCGTGCGTCTCATTCGTGCTTGGTGTTGGCAGCCTGTTGATCGATGCCGGCCCGCTGCGATCGCAACCCGTTTGCACGATCGATGGCAGCGTTGAATCCTGTGAGGCGACTTTGATCGGGACTGCTCTCACCGTCGTGCGCGCCGATGGCTCCGTGATTCGCACCAAACGCTTGGGGCGGTGTGGCTCCGATCAAGGCTCTGACGGGACGACGCAACGGTGCACTGTTCGGATTGAAGTCCCCAATGATTTTGTTTATGGCTTGCAGGTCTTGAAACCTCAGGGCGCGATTGAGCTCATTGCTCCGATCTTCAGGATCGAGTTGGACGGTGTGACTCGATCGGCGGAGTGAAATGAATCGATGATCGGATCTTTCCAGACTGTTTTCTGTTTTCTCGTCTTGCCCGCTGCCGTTCAAGCGGTTTGATTCACTCAGTTGCCGCTGGCAGATGAACGGGGTTGATCTCGAGATCGTTGCGACATTGCTAGCTGCTAAGCACCTCGACGCTCTGAAACTGAAGGACTGGACGCTGGCTGCATTCAGCCTTTATCAGCTTGGGCAGCTCGATGAGACATCAATCATGAGCGATTGGTCGGACGAGATGGAGTTCGGCACCGAGCTTGCAGCCTGATTGACGCATTCGCTACAGCCGCAAAGGCGTGTTTGATTGAAAATTCCTCCAAGGGAGAAATTAATTGCATGACTCTTTCGAGCCGATATCGTCAACTCATGGATTTGGCTAATCAAGCCTCGGATCGACAAAGTTATTTTCATTATTTGCGAGAGGCTCAATCCCTGTTGTCGGCAGATCGATCTGGACAGTCAGGCGTTCATGCTTTGAATCAGTTCCTTGCTGATCAGTTGGCGACACGTTCTGCAGCATGATGGTTGTTTCTTTGTTGCTATCTTTTTTTGGTCTCCTTGCCCTGGTGATCGAGCAAAAATCGTATGAAGCCGATCATGCCAGAATTGTTGATCGTTAACCAATCACTTTTTTGACTTTCTTTCACCACGCCTTTTGCTTCTGAAGGCTCAGGGGTTATTTGTTGTCTTGACAGTGTTAGTCAAGTCGGCAAAAGAGTTTTGACTCAATGTCAAGCTCCCCTTGTCCATCGTCTTCGCCTTCGACGATTTCGATTGCGAAGTCTGTTTCGCAAAATTCGTGAACAATATCTTGCCCGGTAATGATGTTATGAACGATAAGAAGTCGCTTCATTTTTAGATATTTGATTGTGACCTTCCTATAGCACGCTTTTGGTCTGCTTTTTTTGACTGCTTGTGCTCACCGGTTTCGGGATTGTTGTTACCTTTGCCTTCATCCTGGGCGTGGCTTCAGGTGAACTCCAAACCAGTCACGGTCTGAGCTTGTCGTGCCAATACCAGTCGTCTATCACCCGTTGTATTCGGCTCCGCTGCCCAGTACGCATCGGTTTCCGATGGCCAAGTTTCGGTTGTTGCATCAACTGCTGTTGGATCAACAGTTGATTCAGGCTGATCAGGTGGTTCGCCCAATCTCGATCTCCAAGCGTGACCTGGAGCGGGTCCATGCCCGTCGCTATCACGAGGATTTCAGTCGCGACCGTTTGTCGCGGGCCGATCAGCGTCGGATCGGTTTGCCCGCCACCACGCCGCTGATCCAACGAACCTGGTTGGCCGTTGGTGGCACACTCAAGACGGCTCGACTGGCTTTGTCGCATGGATTGGCCTGCCATCTCGCAGGAGGGACCCACCATGCCCATCGAGATTTTGGAAGCGGATTTTGCATTTTTAATGATTGCGCGATTGCTGCACGGGTTCTTTTGGCCACTGGTGAAGTTGAACGTTTGATGGTGATCGACTTGGATGTTCATCAGGGTGATGGAACGGCTGCATGCTGTTGTGATGAGCCCAGGATCTTTACCTTGTCTGTTCACGCTGCCAGCAACTTTCCTTTGCGAAAGGTTGAAAGTGATGCTGATTTGCCGCTGCAGGATGGTGTTGATGATCAAGGTTATCTGTCAGCCATCGGTGATCGACTTCCCTGCTTGATTGATCAGTTCAAGCCTGATCTTGTGTTGTTCAATGCAGGAGTTGATCCCCATCAAGATGATCGATTGGGCCGTCTCGCTTTGACAGATCACGGCCTCTTGAACCGTGATCGTCTTGTTTTGGATGCTTGTTTGCGGCGCTCCATTCCCGTCGCAACCGTGATCGGAGGTGGTTATGACGATCTTGAGGCACTTGTCCCTCGCCATGCCTTGGTGATTCGAGCTGCGGTTGAACAGGGTCGTTTATATGGTCTTTAGGGACGGTTCCAGTCATGCCACTCCCACCTTGGAGGCCCTTGCTCAAGGCTGCTCAGCAACGGGACAGTCGCTCACCCGCAGCCCGTTGGCTTCAGTTGGCAACCGTCTCTCGAGATGGGACACCACGGGTGCGCACCCTGGTGTTTCGAGGTTGGCGATCTGACGACCAACTGCTGTTGTTTACCGATGCTCGCAGCGAAAAAGCTGGTGATTTTTCACATCAGTCGTGCGTTGAAGTGTGCTGGCTGTTCGCGAAGGCCAAACAGCAGTTTCGATTTCGTGGCGCGATCAGCACCACCAACCCTGCTGAGGATCCGCTGCTCTGCCAGCACTGCTGGGCGACGATGCGCGACAGCGGTCGTGCGTTGTGGGCTTGGCCAGATCCCGGCGCAGACCTGGATCCAGATGCCTCTTTCCCCAGTGAGCTCCCTGAGCAAAGCACTCCACCGGATCATTTTCTTGTCCTCACCTTGCAGGTCTCAGCTGTTGACCATCTCGATCTCACCCACCACCCCCATCGGCGCCGTCGTTGGCTAGTGGCTGATCAGTGGCGCGAACGTCGACTCAATCCTTGAGGGAATGGGCCCTCACCACCAGCGATTGACCCGTCCAATGGAGGCTTTTCCGGGTTTGGACGGGACAGTGACCACCGACAAGCGTTTTTCCTGCCGCTGGTAATCAAATCGGCAGAACCCCGCTCCGCTTCCCGAGCAAGAGGACAAACTACTCAACGTGACAGCAGCCCACTGGCGTTCTCGCTCGGAGGGGGTCTGGGTTGGAGCTGGTTGCCATCCGGCTGCAATCAGATGTTGGTGCGCTTCAAGAATGCTCTGGTCGGGTTGCAGGAAGGCCAATGGGGATCCCGCTGCTGACGCTCCAAGGCAAAACAGCACAACGGGTAGAGCTCTGAGTGAAAGGGCACCCATGCAGGTAAGGCATCAGTTCTGCCATAGCCATGGATTGAGCAATCCACCAGTTCGTTTATGCGTTCAGCTGGACGTGAGTTGCACCAATGGCTGAATGCTGAGGGCAATGACAAGGCTGACGACAACGCCAACAAAGGCCTTCCAGAGATCACGACCGATCACGTTGCTCAAGTTGCCGCTTTCGCGATTGGTGAACCTGATTTCAAATTCCTGTTCTTTGATTCGAAGGGCGATTTCACGGCCGCCAATGAGTCCGAGAAACACCCAGGTGGTGCTGAGCGGAAAGGTCGATAGGAACGCTTTGTAAAGCAGGCACAACCCGAAGAAGAAATCGATCACGGTCGCTGATCGCAGATCGGATGTGTTGGTTTTGCTGCGCAGCACGGATTGAATCGGTCCACCTCCGGTAAAGACCAGCAGGCAAAGGCCAAGGCACAACACCGACGTGCAAATCACCATTGCGGTGAGATCGAGCTGTCGAGGGAGGAACACGAAGATGTTGGCCAGGTCCTGAACCAGCCACATGCTCCACAGAAAGCCCGTGGAGACCCACTGCAATCCGTACCAAAGCTTGTGGACGTCTTTGTTGTCTTGATTGCGACGGAAGACCCAGCGTTCGAGCAGCCACATGCCCAGCCCATACGCGGACAAGCCGACACAAAAGGCCAGCAGGTATCCACTGAGAGAGCTGGACAGAAGCTCACCAATATTCGCCGGATGGAAGGAGGAGAGCACCAGAAAAGATGTACTCACCGGTGCCCCCCACTGGGTTAAGGCGAGAACAGCAATCGGTGGAATGACATACACCCAGGTGAATGGCTCGGGCAGGGGAAAGTCTTTCCCCGGAACACTGAGGCGACCCCACGCCGGATCTCCATCCTTCAAGTACCAGCCCAACATCAGGACCACAACGGTGACCGTGCAGATGAACACCATCTGCACGGCTTTGGGTGTGCGTTTTCGGTTGGAGGACAAATAGGTGCCAAGCGTCTGCAGCGAGTCGTTGGCGACAACGGAAAAGGCCGCCAGCAAGAAGCCAACGATCATCCAGATGTTCACGTCCATGAATCCCTGCAGTTGCATGGAAGTTCTTCCTTTCTAGAGACGTTCGCCAGCGCAGACGTTTCTTAAAGCATGTGTTGGGAGTCGCGGTTCTTACGTCGTGCCACTCGACGACGAAGCCTCGGAACAACCCACAGGTCCATCACCGCAAAGCTCACCAAGCAGGGAACGAAGCCTCGCGCCACAACACGGCAAATTCCTCGACCGCCGTCGAGTTGGCAGATCACTAACTCCGCTAACCAAAACAGAATCACCTTGACCGTGAAACTGACACCGGCAAATCGGAGCTCGCTGCGGTTGAGCAGGAACGTGCTCAACATTTCAATTGAGCACCGTCAGCGATCGGATCCCAGCTTCTCGAACCCAAGCGGCGAGGGCCTCGATGTCGTCGCGGTTGGGAAGACAGATGCATCCTGTGCCGGGATAGCAGCGGTGAATTCCTAGAGCGCTGCGTGTGGTGTCGAAGCGTGGTGTCAACGTGAACCAAAGATCTTCTCCCCAGGGCTCTGGAGCGCCAAGGTTGTAATCGCCCGGGGGAAGCGGTGACGCATTACCAGGAGACCATTGGCGGTCGACCCGTTGCCGCTCTGCAATGCCGCTGGCAGCGATCCAGCTCGCCAACAGCTGGCCGTGGCCATGCAAGTCCACCCTCCAAATGCTGTTGCCATCAGGGAATGTTTGCTCGGTTCGCCGGCTGGTGAGTGCCAGTCCGCCCCGTTGGAGAAGGTTCGCGGTGGGTCCGTTCTGTCCTGCCAGCTCCACCTTGTTAACGGGTGCTGTCGAGGCCTTGGTCGCGACCGTTGCTGTGGTGATGGACGACTTTTGTACCTTGCTTCGGCTTTCTGGAGCACAGCCCAAGACGAGAGCTAGGCAAACCAGTGACACCAGAGCACGCATCAACAATCAGACAACAACCATCAGCCCCACTCTGGCGCTGTCACCATGACTTGCAGCGGTAAGGAGATCGTGGAGGTTCTTGATCTTTTCCCTCGCTCGATTTTTAAAGGGGAGTTGCCTGCTCCCTTGTTAAAAACCTTGCTTGATCTGGGTGAGAGCGTGCTTTCGAACCCAACAGCCAGCCCAGATGCATCGAGCAAGCTGGCGGGGCAATTGAGTCAGCAGAGGGAACTACGGCCTGAACAGCCAGGTGTGCAGGCGCTCATGGACGGGCATTTGCTGCCGGCTTGCCACCACTGGATTCAGCATGTGATGGAACGCCAGCCTCCCCAGGGACGTGGCCCCTGGGTGCCAGGTCGTTACCAGCTGCAACCCATTGACCTTTGGTTGAACTGCCAGAGAGCTGGTGATTACAACCCCACCCATACCCATGGTGGAAGTTTTTCCGGCGTAATTTTTTTGAAGGTCCCTCCGCAGATCAACGGCAACAGCTTCGATGGCCAGCTGTGCTTTCACGGCCCGGAGGAATGGCATATCCAATCCTTCCGCACTGGGATGGCTCATTACGTGTTGCCTGTTCCTGGTGAGTTTTATGTGTTTCCGGCTTGGCAGCCCCATTCGGTGATGCCCTTCCGCGGTGATGGCGAACGTTGGTCCTTGGCCTTTAATGCCGTGGCGGCTCCAGGCCAACAGAGCGCTGCAGTGCCCAGTGCTGCCAAGGCATCAGGCAATGTGTCGCTCTCCAGCGAACGGCCGAGTGCCCGAGGCTTCTAGGCGGAGCTGGCAGAGTTGTTGAGCGGTCTGGTGCGGTTGATTCATGGCTCAGAGTGATCTCCTCAGCGAGGCCAGGTCCATCGCCGATTTGTTGGAGCAAGCTGCGGATCAGTTCAAACCGGACGTGATTCGTGCCGCTCGCGTGGATGAAGGCGGCCGTCGTGACCTTGATCGCATCGAATATGCACTGGGCACGATCGGCAAAGCGCTGATTCTCACTGATTATTCGATTGATCAGGAGAAAGATATGGACAAGCTCAAGGCCTTTCGCGACTCGCAGCGCAACAACTGAGAGCGAAAGCCGCCAGTCGTTCTTTTTTAGAGGGGCGCACCTCCGTGCGGACTGATCACTCAGCTGCGGATTCCGGATCTGCTTCCACGATCGGTTGCCAACCGCTGACCCATCCGTTGTTGTCGTTGAGTTCGCTCCACAACACGCGCTCCCTCTGGCTTGGTTTGAGCACAGCTGCCAGCTCAACCCAGCGTTTGGAGCCACGCCCCCCCGTCATCACCCGCTCGAAATGGCGATAACCGTTGAGGGGCTGGTGACTGGTCCAGGCCTTGGCGGGAATCCAACCCATCAGCCTGCGAGGTACACCTTGTTCACTGTGGTTTCGAGCACATGGCCCGAGGCAACAATCGTGTCGGTGTTGTCAGCCATGAACTGTTCCATCACCCCAGGTTCCGCCTGCATCACGGCACAAACTTGCGTTGGGTCGTCTTGGCTGACGCCGCGATACAGCGATTTGATGCCGAAGATTTTTTGCAATGGCAATGAGGCGTCGTAGGTCTTTGCCCACTCGGCAAAGGGTTTGGTGATGGTGAACGTCAGAACGTGCGTTTCCATCGGCTGGGGATTCGAGCGATGTGGCGGACCGTATCACCGCTGATTTCGTTGCGTGAGCGGCGGGAGACAGAGCTCTCATTAGTGCTTACTATTGAGAACAGAGACGTGAAGCCTTGTGTCGCTCTCCTCAACATCTATTCAAGAGGACGAGTCGCTTCAGCAGGAGCTTCATCAAGATGGACGTCGGCTGACTCCTCAGCGAAAGCGAGTGCTGGAGTTGTTTGAACGCCGGGGATCGGGTTGCCACCTCAGTGCAGAGGAGGTGCATCAGCAGCTCGTGGAATTGGATCTCAAGGTTTCCTTGGCCACGGTGTATCGCACCTTGCGCCTTTTGGCGGATATGGGCTTTTTACAGGAACTCGAACTGACGGAGGGAGGGCGCCGTTTCGAGTTGGCCGTGGCAGATCATCGCGATCATCACCATGTGGTCTGCATTCGCTGTGGTCGTACAGAAGAGTTTGAAAGCCAGCCAGTGCTTGAGGCTGGAGCTCAGGCTGCAAAAGGGTTTGGATTCAAATTGATCGAATCCAGTCTCAACGTCAGAGCCATCTGCCCCGATTGCCAAAGCTGAGCATCAGTGCTGTCGATGCTCACTGGGGATGCTCGTTGCAGGGCATCCAGTACGAATCTCCCATCCGATGCACACCGGTGCAGCCAAGTTTTTTGGCTTGCTCTTCGGCTTCCGCTTTGGAGGGGTAAGCGAGATAGCGGGGGTTGGTTGTTGAGCGGATTTGGATGAGACCCATGCTCATCGGCCCTGCGGTAATCACCCCCATGGTGTTCACCCCAACAGCGATCAAGCCCATGCCGACCACAGCTGCGTTGATTACCCCCATGGCCACCACTCCGATGGACACGACCCCCATTGGAACGATGCCAATACAGATCACTCCCATCGGGACAATCCCGATTGAAATCGTTCCAAGAGGCGCGATTCCGATAGCGATGGGTTTTGGCTTTGTTCCGCAATGTCCTCCTTCAGTCATCGGTGCGCCTTAGTGGTGAGGGGTGGTCTTGTGGTGTTCGCACACCATCCACATCGATCCCATCTGGTGAGCACCGGTGCAGCCAAAGTCCGCGGCAGCTGCTTCCGCTTCAGCTCTTGTTTTAAACATCGCCTGTTTCGGCTGACCAGGCTCGTTATTGGCAGCCACATTGCTGCAGGACATCACCAGCAGAGCGGTGATCGCGCTGCACAACACGTAAAACCGATTCAATGACTTCGCTCTGATCTTTTAGAACTCTGCCCCATGGTGTCAGCACCAGCTTGATCACGCTTGTAGGGCGCCGCCACAGCTGGATCCTGCACCTGCAGTGCAACCGAAGCAGTGATGATCTGTTCGCACAGCGCCACCGTCGGGATTTTGATCTGGATTGAGGAGGTCTCGAAGATGTTGAAACGCCCCATGGCATGCCATCCCGAGCTGCTGATTGAAGTCACAGTCGAAGAGCTGCCCTGTCCAATCCACGCTGAAGAGCGTGCGACACATCACCGCTTGAAGGTTGTCGGGGTTGTGGGCGTTCTCGAGTCGTCTCTGGTAAGACTCCAGTTCTCCACTGCGTTCTAATTGCTTGGCGAAGCGCTGGATCGGCATGTTCGCGAGGGTGAGGAGGTTGTCAAAGGACAACCCCAGCTCATGCAACTCCCTTTTGTAATCCGCCTCTAGTGCAGCTTGTGGAGGAGGCAGTGTCGGACCGAGTGGGTTGTAAACGAGATCGAGACGGTGGTTGCTATCACCCGTTCCGTAGCCCAGTGCATTCAGCTGTTGGAGGCCGCTCAGGCTGCGTTCAAACACCCCGTTACCCCGCTGTCGATCGACGTTGTCCTTGCTGTAACAGGGCATCGATGCCACCACACTGACGCTTTGGTCTGCCAGAAACTTGGCTAAATCCTCTTGGCCCGGTTCGCTGAGGATGGTGAGGTTGCAGCGGTCAATCACCTTGATCCCGAGGGAACGGGCTTGTTCAACCAGACGGCGGAAGCTGGGGTGCAGTTCGGGTGCGCCACCGGTGAGGTCAAGACACTGCATCGCGCGCCGTTGCAGAACCTCCGGGATGAGATCGATCAGCTCCTCAGCCATCATTTCGGTCCTGGTGGGACCAGCGTTTACGTGGCAGTGAGCGCAGCTTTGATTGCAGCGGTAACCCAGATTCACCTGCAACGTGGTCACAGCTCCGCGGTGCACGGGTGGAAACGGGGCCAGGTCAACCGTCACAGGGCAGTTACTCCGCAGAGTCGATCTGTTTGGTCGATCTTGACCCATCGATCTGGACTTGCGTCGACTGGTTTCAGTCCACACACTGCGTTTGCCGACAGGGTTTGTGGTGCGTTCCCTCCATTTGATTGCCTTGTGCTTTGCATCTGGCCTGGTTGGGGCGACGACGGCTTGGTGGCTCAATCAACCGCCCGCGACGCGCTCTGTCATCCCCGTGGTTTTGCCTGCATTGCTGCAGGAGCCTGAACCACCGCCGCCCTCGCGTGATCAACTCGTTCGTCTGCACCAGGATCAGGAGCTTCTAGTTGAACGGCCGGATGGAGAGCTCGTGGCGATTGGCTACACCAGTGCCTTAATCGATCCCCGCTGGGTCACTGTCGAATTCTTTGGAGGCTGGAACCGAGAACTGGAGGCCAATGCAGATCTCGATGCCCTGTTGTTTACATCGGGTCCGACCTTTGCCCGCGGCATCGGCAACGGTGAGCTGGGCATGCGACTGCATGGTGATCTGTTGATGGGCAATGGGCGTTGGGCCGCCGGAAACAAAGCGGCGGCAGCTGGTCGTGCCTGGCTTGGGATCACCAACGACGGAACGCTCGAATTCGGTTATGGCGCCCTCACCCCAGAGCTGTCGCAGCGTCTGAGGGTGTTTATCGGTGGGCTGCATGCCTTCAGCAACACCACGCGGCCCGTGCCTGCGTCCTATGTCGGCGTTTACGGAGAGATGAAATTGGCCGATGTCCGCATCATTTATGGCTTGCGGCCCGATGGTTTACTCGAGCTGATCGAGACCGACGACGGTGTGTTGTTCTCTGATCTTCAACTGTTTGTCCAACAAAAAGGATTCCTGGCGGCTTACCTGCCGGACCATGCCTCCAAATCACGCTTGATTGTTCCCGGGCAACGGCATTGGAGCGAAGAACATGCCATTTGGGTTAGCGGGGGGAAACCATCAATCACCCAGATGCCTTTTCTGCTGCGTTTGACGCCAACGCCGGCCTGGCATGAGCGTCACAAACGCATGCGTTAAACAACGGCGACTGAATGGCGGCGATTGGCCAGCTCTTGGAACCAGGCGATGTACTGGGTTGGTCCGTTTGGCATCAAGACATCCAACTGCAATGGATCGTCCGGATCACTGATTCCATCTAGACGCCCATCCGTCAGGCTCGGTCGATCGACCTCTCCATGGCTGCTGTCCACCAGCACGACACGGTTGGACTGGCCGCACCAGCGTCCAAGGTCTTGCAACAGAGTGAGAAATCCACGGTCGCTACCCCCACGAAGCCACTGCGAGCCATCGCTGGCTTGCGTCGATGTCACCGTGTCTCCGACGCCAACAAGTCGAGGCATGTGTGCTGCCGGAACACGCTCTTTCACCAGTTGAAGCAGCTCGGACGCATCCTTGGGAGCCGTGCGGACGTTGAACGTCTCCCCAAATGGAGCCGTGCCGTGACGCTGAGCCACATGCTGATTAATCAGGACGAGTAGACCGGCTTCCTTAATCGAACCAGTGAGCATGAATTGAATATCTGTGCTGCCCACATCGCCTGTCATGGCAGGCTTCAATCGCTCACGGCCTGCGGAATCCCGTCCGAGGTTTGGGGCCACATGAAGGAAAAACGAGTTGCTGAGCCCTGCTGCACAGGCTTCGTTTAACAGCTGCTGCATCAGTGCATCCAGCATGGTCTGCATGGCCCGCTGGCCGGCGACATCGGTTGGGATTCGTTCGAACACCCCGTTCAGATTGATCGTTGGAGAAACTTGGGTGTCCAGAACGGCCGTTTTGGCCAGGTGCTGGATGTCCGCGGAAGAGCAGTTCGGTAGAAGCTGCGGCAGTTGTTCCAGCAGCAGTGCCTCCATCCGTTTGGGTGCTTGGGAGAGAAAATCCATTTCCTCGGGGCTCACCCCTGGATGACTCAACGTCCCAAAGCGGTCTTGGAATTGCACCCCCCCAGCGGCCAGACCCGGTAGATACAGACCATCCCTTTGCGGTGTTGAGGGATCGCCCAAGGCTGCTTCAACCAGACGATTTACACCGCGACGGCCTTCATGTTCTCCATTGGTCAGAACCATGAACTGGCCTTCTAATTGGGCCGCGGCGCGGACATAACTGGGGTTCATCTGCCGTGTCAGTGGATCCTTCACCAGCTGCATGCAGACGCCATCTAGGTCCTGGACGATGAGCAGATCATCGATCCCCGAAAGTTCATCCAGAAGCTGGTCAGGAGTCAGTCTTGGCACGGATGTTTGAGACAGAAGGGTCAGCGTGTTGGCTGCCGCCGACCACCAGTTGGCTCCATTGTGCGTTGAATCACCTAGCCCTTGTTTGGGCGAAAAAAATGGAGCCCTCTCCCAAAGGCTCCAATGCTCGACGCGTCGTTCTCACGACAGGGTGAAAATACTTAGGCAGCCTGCGTCTCAGTTGTGATGATCGCTACCAGGAGTGTTTGTCGGGATACATCTGCAGCCTCAATCAGGCGGGCTCCCAGCATCAGCAGGTTCGATGTCATGGCCCGTTTGATGTGACATTTGGCGAAGATGGCAGCCCTTAAAGCGGTTGTCATGCATCCGACATGGACCGAGCAGTGGTGGCCGATCGCTTACCTCCAGGATCTCGATCCATCCCGTCCGAGTCGGTTCACATTGCTGGAACGAGATCTGGTGATTTGGTGGGATGCCGGCGGCGACTGTTGGCGCGTGTTTCCGGACGTTTGTCCTCATCGGCTGGTGCCGTTGAGTGAGGGCCGGATCAATGCCGATGGACAGTTGGAGTGTCCCTACCACGGCTGGAGTTTTGATGGTGAGGGTCACTGCCGTGTGATTCCCCAGGCCGATGACAACACCAAGCCTGAGGGGCGTCGTTCGCGGTGCGCCAGCTTGCATACAGCGACAGGTCAGGGTCTGTTGTTTGTCTGGATGGGTGCCCCGGATGCAGCGGCGATGGCCGAGCTGCCGTTGGTCCCTGCCCTTGATGAGAACCCCCAGAGCTGGACGGTGCAGGACACCTTTCGGGACCTGCCCATGGATGCCGTCACGTTGTTAGAGAACGTGCTGGATGTGAGTCATGTGCCCTTCACGCATCACCGGACTGTGGGGAAGAGGGAGAATGCTGCTCCGGTGAATGCAGTGATCACCAAGGAAGCGTCGGACGGTTTTGAGGCGTTTTGGGAGGAAGGTCCACGGCGTGGGCAACTGGGATCGCAATCCACCTGTTTCCGTGCACCTCAGTTGATGTGGCATGACCTCACGGCGGATGGTTTCGGACGCATCCTCACGGTGGTTTACGCCGTCCCAATCCGGCGTGGTGAATGCCGCCTCTTTGCGCGTTTTCCCTTCCAGTTCCAATCGGCTCTTCCGCGCTTGCTCATCGGCTTGCGACCGCGTTGGTTGCAGCACATCGGTAACCACAAAGTGCTCGAGGATGACCAGGTTTTTCTGCATTGGCAGGAGCGGGTTCTGGAGCGTGCTGGTGGTAGCGCCGCTGCTGATCGAGCCTTTTATCTCCCCACCACCAGCGATCGGTACGTCGCCGCTCTGCATCGTTGGCTGAACGACAACGGTGGAGAACCCTTTGCTGATCAGCCATTGCCGTCGCGGTTAGGGACCCATGCCTTGATGGACCGCTACAACAGCCACACCATTCACTGCCGCAGTTGTTCCACAGCACTCGATCGAGTGCGCAAAGCGCGGCCCTTCACCTGGGCCCTGCTTTGGAGTGGTGCAGCTTTGGTGGGTTTTGGACAAGGCAACCGCTGGAGCGTGATCGGTTTGATTTGCGCTGCCATCGCCGCCTTGGGGCTTCGCCAATTGGGGCGCTGGGAGCAGGGTTTGACCTGCGGGGATGGTCAAGCACCCCGTAATCAGTCGCGCTGAGCGGGATCAGCCTTCCTACTTAAAAGGGAGCAAATGGGGTTTGACTTCGGCTCCGACCTTGCCTTCCACGTTCACTGTTCCTCCGATAGCGACTGTGTCTTTCACGGTGACGGCTCCATCCACCTGAACCGGTCCCGTGATGGAACTCACCTGGGCATTGGCATCGACGGTGCCATTGATCGCGACCGGGCGATCAATGGACTGAACCTTGACGGGGCCGATGACGAGTGGTTGCTGACCAGTGATCGTCACGGGGGCGTCAACCCCCACCGTTCCTGACACCGGGAGGGGTTGGTCGCTGCGAATGGTGACACTGGCGGGCATCACCAATTTGTCGACTTGCAGCCCCCCATCGATCCGGACCGGAATCGGTTCACTCAGCACTTTCAACAGCACCGCTGATAGAGCCAGGCTGGACAGCACAACGGCTGCTGGCCAGCGGTAAGCCAGGAGTAGCTCTTGGCGGTTGAAAGGCATGGCAGCAGCTTTTGACTGCATTACACCGCCTTTCGTCAATTCATGCCCATCACCTTGCGGTAGGCCGGGCGTTGCTGCGTGGATGCAATCAAGGCTTCAATCGCTGGATAAGGCGATAGGTCTTCCTGTGGAAAGAAGATCGGTAGATAGGCCAAATACGCCGTCACGGCGCAGTCAGCGGCACCCCATTGCTCACCAACGAGGGGTTGGCCTGGAGTGAGTTGATGATTGAGCTCTTGCATTAACCGGGGAAACTCGCGCTCACGATTGCTTGGCACAAACAGGGCGATCGCCAGCGTTGCGTTGGCGAAGAGCAGCCATTGATTGATCAGTGATCGCTGGGCTGGTCCTTTGATTTCCTTGCCGTGATGTTCTGCGAGATGGAGAAGGATCGCTCCTGATTCGAACAACGTCAGTGGTTGTCCATCGGGACCCAGCAAGCTGTCGTCGACAAGCGCAGGCAATTTTCCAAAGGGATTGATCGCGAGATAGTCGGGCTGACGATGTTGATTCCCGCGGAGGTCGATCTCCACCAGCTCATAGGGGATGCCTTTTTCTTCGAGGTACCAGCGGGGCATCGAAGCCCTGGTCTGAGGTCCGCCGTACAGGGTCAGTGCCATGGTTCGGTTGCAGCAACCAATCAGTCCTGACAGTCTCCCTAGGGGATGGTCTTTAGGGTGTGCAGCGAACGCTTTGTGCGTCCCTACTCGGTTCTGATGCGCAACTCTTTTTTTGATCGCAGCCTCGATGCCGGCTCGATTGCACGCCGGGTGAGGGATGTTGCGGCGGGAAAGGTGGGCTTTTACAGCGTTGGTCTC
>CEPW01011165.1_pt1 | contig 19135 bp, 20 predicted proteins | sample 356211 | NCBI WGS metagenome assembly CEPW01 (sample SAMEA2620021, study PRJEB7988) | marine metagenome | biome: marine biome (ENVO:00000447); feature: deep chlorophyll maximum layer (ENVO:xxxxxxxx); material: "saline water (ENVO:00002010), including plankton (ENVO:xxxxxxxx)" | depth 25 m
GTGATGCCCTCCTGTGATGGTGTTCGACAGGCGCTGGCTGTGGGTCTCCCTGCTGACCACCTTGCGGTGGTTCATCCTCGTGCCGATCTTGCGCCCGGTGCGATTGAGGCTGCGCTTTGCCGCCGCTGGCAGATCACAGATGTGATCTGCCGAGAATCTGGCGGACTCATCGAGGGGCTATGGCGCGAGCTGGCTGCGGAGCAAGGCCTTCGGCTGTGGTTGTTGCGTCGCCCCGATGCGTCTCCTGATCTGGAGGTTGTGCAAGATCTGGAGGGTCTGATGCGACGCCTCAACAATGATGGACGCAACAACATTGATCTTGGCTGTCACGACGGTGGCTAATGCTGAGCAGGCCGATCGTTTAGTCGCTTTGGTTTTACGCCAGCGGCTGGCGGCTTGTGTGAGCCTCCAGCCCTTGCGGTCCCATTACGTTTGGAATGGTGAACAGCATTGCGACGATGAAATCCAAGTGCTGTTCAAAACAACATCCCGACAGGTCGAACTCCTTCGGGATTGCGTGCTCTCGCAGCATCCCTATGACCTGCCGGAATGGCTCTGTTGGTCGGCCGAGGCGTCACCTGCCTACGCAACCTGGGCGTCTGCCCAAATCAGTTGAAGTGTTGCGCGGCTAGCTCATTCAAGGGTTGCTGAGAGCGAGCCCCTAGCTGCGTCACAATCTGGCCAGCGCAGAGCGAACCCAACTCACCGCATCGCTGCAGCGATTCACCTTGGGTGTAGGCATGAAGGAATCCACCTGCGTAGAGATCTCCAGCCCCTGTGGTGTCGACGAGCGCCCCAAGCCCCACGATGCCGATGGTCCAGCGCTGGTCGCCACTGAGCACAACGGATCCGTCAGCCCCACGAGTAATGGCCGTGACTGCACAACAGCCTTTGACGTTTTCAAGGGCGGTTTCAAAGTCGTCGGTTTGGTACAGCGCTTTGATTTCAACCTCATTTGCGAACAGCACATCCACGTGGCCATTCACGAGTTCAAGGAAGCTCTCACGGTGACGGTCCACACAAAAGCCGTCGGAGAGTGACAGGGCAACTTGTCCTCCGGAGGCCTTGCAGGCTTCCGCTGCCGCAATAAAAGCTCGTTTAGCGGCGGGGCTGTCCCAGAGATACCCCTCGAGGTAAAGAACTTTGGTGTCGCGCACCATCGACAAATCAAGGTCGTCTGGTTCTAGTTGCGTGGATGCGCCTAAAAAGGTGCACATCGTTCGCTCGGCGTCAGGGGTGACGTAAATCAGGCACCGTGCTGTGCTGGCCCCTTGGGTGGCTGCGGGGGTCTCGAAGCGGGCGCCGACGGCTTGAATGTCGTGGCTGAAGATGCGGCCGAGTTGGTCATCTCGCACGCGCCCGATGAAACCGGCCCGGCCGCCGAGTTCGGCGATGCCCACCAGGGTGTTGGCAGCTGATCCTCCAGAGGTTTCCTGGCCAGGACCACTCGCTTTGTAGAGGCTCTCCGCTCGTTCTTCGTCGATCAGAGCCATGCCGCCTTTTTCAAGGCTTTGGGATGCGAGAAACGCGTCGTCGGTTTGGACGAGCACATCAACAATGGCATTGCCGATGCCGACGACATCAAGATTGAAGTCGCCGGTAAAACGATCGGTGGCTGCCATCGGTGTGAGCACGGGTGAAGAGCCCGCAGTCTGCACGTCGGTGGGTCAGGCGCTGAGCAGGGCGCGTTTCGGTCCGTGGATCGGATCTTCCACCACGATGGTTTGATCACGGTTAGCGCCAAGCGAAACAATCGCGATGGGCACTTCCATCAGATCAGCCAGGAAACGCAAGTAGGCCATGGCTGTTTTGGGGAGATCCTCGAGTCGTCGGCAATCTGCCGTCGAACATTGCCAGCCGGGAAGCGTCTCAAAAATAGGCTTGCAACGGGCGAAATCATCGGAACTACTCGGGAAGTGCTCAATCCGCTGTCCATCCAGTTCGTAAGCCACACAAACTTGGATTTCATCGAGTTCATCGAGCACATCCAACTTGGTGACGGCAAGGCAATCGAGACCATTCACCTGCACCGCGTAGCGACCAATCACCCCATCGAACCAACCGCAGCGTCGGCGCCGGCCTGTCGTCGTTCCGAACTCTCCACCGCGTTCGGTGAGCTGGTCATTGAGGCGTCCACTGAGTTCGGTGGGAAATGGTCCCTCTCCCACACGCGTTGTGTAGGCCTTGGCGACGCCGATCACCCGATCGATCAGGGTTGGACCGACTCCTGCCCCAATGCAAGCTCCCCCAGAGACCGGGTTTGAGGAGGTCACATAGGGATACGTGCCGTGGTCAAGGTCAAGCAGGGTCCCCTGCGCTCCCTCGAACAGGATGTTTTGTTTGGCTTTGGCTGCTTCGTGGATCGTTCGGGTGCAGTCGACGACGTGGGGGGCCAGTCGGCGGCCATAGGCGAGATATTCATGAATGACAGCCTCTGCATCCAGAGGCTCAACGTCGTAGATCGTTTGAAGCAGCTCGTTCTTTTCTTCAAGAGGGCCTACTAGACGATCGCGGAGGCGCTCTTCATCGAGAAGGTCGATGACACGGATTCCACTGCGTTGGGATTTGTCCGCGTAGGTCGGACCAATGCCGCGTCCAGTCGTACCAATCCGCCGATCTCCTCGCTGACGTTCCATCGCCAGGTCGAGCAGCCGGTGATAGGGCATCGTCACATGGGCGCTGGATGCCAGCTTCAAGCCGGAAATATCAATGTCGTTCTCAATGAGCATGTCCAGCTCAGTGAGCATCACTTTCGGATCAACAACAGTGCCTGACCCAATCAGGCAAACCGTATCCGGATAAAGGATCCCAGATGGAATCAAATGGAGTTTGAGCACACGATCGTCAACGACGATCGTGTGACCTGCGTTAACACCGCCTTGATAGCGGACCACGACATCCGCAGACCGGCTGAGGAGATCGGTGATCTTGCCTTTCCCTTCGTCACCCCACTGCGCTCCGATGACGACAACGTTGGCCAAGGACACTGCGGCCCGAAGCCGCGAATCTGCACAATCCGCGAGTCTCTCAGACCCAGTGTCACTTCGTCAAAGGCTTTGAAATCAGTTGCCGCGAACGGCTGTGCGTTCGGCTTTGACCAATTCCTTGGCCAGGCGGTCGTGGAGAGCTTCAGGCAGTGGACGGTTGGAATACGAGGCGTAGTGACCGGCCAGCGAATTCAACGCTGTTTGCATGGTGGTGAAGGAACTCAGTCCATTCACCCTTGGTTGGGGCCTGTAGCGCGACATGTAGTCGTTAATCAAAGCGCGCGCTTCTTGTTCAGCGTCGGCGTGTCCCTCAGCATCTTGTGGCTGATCAATCAAGGTCAGCAAGCTTCGAGACACCGACACAGTGTCATCCACGTAGTCACCGCTCAATCGGGCCTCAGCATCGCCACTGCAGGCCGTGAGCATCAAGCACAAGCCCAAGCCAAGGGCGAGGGCCGCCCTGGAAAAAGAACGGAACAGACGAGCCAGGGCAGATGGCATGACACCCAAGAGAATGGATGGACTGTAGGTGGGAAGGTCGGGGGCTAGCTCCCTGACGCTGCCCCTGCATTGGCGTGCGGTCTGAGGGCACTCAAAAGCTGCTCCAGAGCGTCGCCATAGTTGAGGCTTTGCATCGAGCGGTCTCGCCGTCGTACTAATTCCACCTGTCCCGAAGCGGCATCACGTCCCACGACGATGCGCCATGGAATGCCGATGAGGTCGGCGTCTTTGAACTTGACTCCAGCGCGTTCTTTGCGGTCGTCGAGCAAAACATCGATGCCTGCCGATTGCAGGGCCTCATAGATGGAGTCCGCCAGCTCACGTTGGGTGCTGTCTTGACTGTTGGCGATCACGACCACTGCTTCGAACGGAGCGATCGATTCCGGCCAGGAGATCCCTGCCTCATCGTGGTGCTGCTCGACCGCCGCCTGAGCCAGTCGCGACACACCAATGCCGTAACAGCCCATCCAGAACGGCTCTTCACGTCCCGCTTCGTTGGTGAAACGGCTCTCCATGGCTTGGGAATATTTCCGGCCCAATTGGAAGATGTGACCCACTTCGATCCCCCGTCGCGCTTCCAATCGCGCTGCAGCGTTGTGGATGCAGCGATCTCCTGGCTGAGCATTGCGAAGGTCGACAACCGAGGCTGTCGTGCCCATGGAGTCCCAGCTACATGGGCCGCGATGCAGGTTGTGTTGGTTGCTGCCGCAGATGAACTGCTTTAAGTCGTTCGCTGTGGGATCAGTGAGGCGCAGGAAGGTTTTGGCCCAGCTGGTGGCGCCAGCGAGGTGATCGTCACTGAGATCCGGACCAAGAAAGCCGAATGGAAGGGCGTTAAGGCCTTGGCGACTGATGTCGTCTCCTGTGATTCCGCGACAGTCCAGGACGCCCTGCCCCTGCGCACTTGTTACGGCATTGGTCAGCTTGACCTCATTGAGTTCTTGGTCGCCGCGGAGGGTGACCAGAACGGGCTGCTCAGTGCCATCCTCGAGAATCGCGAGCATCAGCAACACTTTCGCGATCTGAGAAGGGTCCCAGCCTTGGGCCTGACAGAGCTCTTCGATACTGGTTTGACCAGGCGTTGGAATCTCTGCCGCGGGGGCGGCCTCCAAAGGGATGGGATCGCTCGGTCGAGACACAGCCTTTTCTTGATTGGCTGAATAAACACCGTCATCACTGATCAAGATGAGGTCCTCACCGGCATCAGCCGTCACCATGAATTCCTGGGAGGCAGCACCTCCGATCGCACCGCTATCGGCATCGACGGGGACAGCTTCCAGGCCACAGCGTTCAAAAATGCGGCGATAAGCCTCATCCATGACCGCGTAGGTTTTTTTCAGGTCAGCCTCCGTGGCATGGAAGGAGTAGGCATCTTTCATGATGAATTCCCGACCCCGCATGAGCCCAAAGCGGGGTCTGATCTCATCGCGAAATTTCGTTTGTATTTGGTAGAGGTTGACGGGGAGTTGGCGATAGGAGCGAAGTAGATCCCCGGCCAAGGTCGTAATCACTTCTTCATGGGTCGGGCCCAGCCCCAGTTGACGACCTTGGCGGTCTTCGAGGTGGAACATGATCCCCTCCCCAGCGGTGTAGCCCTGCCAACGACCACTCCGTTCCCAGAGTTCAGAGGGATGCAGTTGAGGGAGAAGCGTTTCTAGGGCACCTGCCCGATCCATCTCTTCTCGAACAATGGTGCTGATGCGTTGCAGCACCTTCCACATCATCGGTAGGTAGGCATAAACGCCCGAGCCGATTCGTCGGATAAATCCACCGCGCAGAAGCAGCTGATGCGATGCGATTTCGGCATCTGCTGGGCTTTCGCGAAGCGTCACCAGCATCAGGCGGGAGACGCGCATGGCTGTGGTATTTGAGGTTTCGCGAAGCTATCACTCGCTCATTCGCATGCCGATCATCGAAGTGTCCTGAACTGGTGAATACCTCTGTGCGACCTGAGTCTCAGCTGCTACCGTCCGCTCAGTCCAGACTGTCCTAAGCACGTCTCATGATTCCTCGGTCGATCGATTCTGTGGTTTCCCAGGTTCATCAATCGACTGAAATGTCTGTGGACGCTGCAGCGGCCGAAGCATTAGTTGGTATTGATGAAGTTCAGAAATCGTTGAACAGATCGAGAGCATCTGTTTACCGCTATACGAATACAGATCCTCGCAATCTCAATCCTCCGTTTAACCCGAGGAAGCTGAATCCCGAATATCGCAGTGATCAAAAAGATGCACTGCTGTTCCATCCCAACGAAGTTGCACGCTTCGCAAAGGATGTGTTGCGGATCAAAGAGGTCACTGTTGAGGTCTTGAACTCACCGTCGACAGCCACCCAGCAAATTCTTGGAGCGATTCTCGACGAGCTGCGTGTGATCCGTTCCCATCTTGAAAATTCTGAGCAGCCACCTGCTGATCTGAGCGCCCGTCGTGACCGTCAGGACAGACCTGCTGCATAGCGTCCTCAGCGGTGACAGAATGACCAAGTCACTAATGGGATGAATGGGCTGCCGGTTTGACGGATGCCCGACTGCATGGCTTCAGAACCAGGTTCACACCGTCAGGACGAGTCGGTTTCTTCTCAGGACTCTGAGGACCCTCTTAGTCCGGGGCTTGCCTCCACTGCACTGGCCGGATTCTTTTTGGCCACCCTTACCTTGAGCCTGCCGCTCTTCGCTGTGGTGAGTGATCGCTCAGGCGTTTCCCCAAGCATGACCCCTGCGGCTCTGGATCACGATGGACCTTCGCGACCTGTCCCCATCTCCGTCACCCGGATTGGTCAACCTTCTAGTTGAGATTCCAGCAGGGAGTCGGAATAAGTACGAATACTGTCCCAGCTCAAAAGTGATGGTGCTGGACCGTGTTCTTCATTCGTCCGTTCGCTACCCCTTTGATTACGGGTTTATTCCCAACACCCTTGCCAAGGATGGTTCTCCCCTTGATGCGTTGGTGATCATGGCTGAACCGACCTTCGCGGGATGTTTGATTCGAGCTCGGCCCATTGGATTGCTGGATCTCGAAGACAATGGGACCTATGACGGCAAAATCCTCTGTGTCCCAGCCGCTGATCCGCGCCAGGATGGGATTCGCAGCATTCGTCAGATCGCATCCAGTCAGCTTGAGGATGTGGCTGAGTTCTTCCGCACGAGTCGAAGTCTGGAAGGGCATCGCATCTCGATCGCTGGGTGGCGGGATCTCGATGCCGTTGGCGTTCTTTTGAACCAGTGCATTCAGGCTGCAGCTGTTGATGATGCAGAAGGGTGAGATCAGCTGTCGCTGAGTCCGCAGATGCTTGTAAGTTGGTGCGCACTAAAGACCGTGACGAACCGTGCCCACCATCCGATTCGAACAGGAAGGCCAACAGGTGGGTTGCATCGAAGGTGCAAATCTGCGTAGGGCTGCCCTCGATGCGGGTGTGAACCCATACAACGGTGTCAATAACCTCAATAACTGCGGTGGTGTTGGCCAGTGCGGCACCTGCGTGATGGAGGTGGTCGAGGGTGAAGCCAATCTGTCCCCCCGCAGCGATGTGGAAGAGGTTTATCTGGCAGACCGACCTTCCAATTACCGCCTGAGCTGCCGAACCACGGTGAATGGCGACGTGACTGTTCGCACCAAGCCCTCCGATGGTGCTGGCAAGGGGTCCAACAGCCTCGTTGGTGCTGTTAAAGCTCTCTTCGGCCGCTGATCGTTGATCGCTTCATTTCAGGTTTACAGCTACAGCCGTTGCAGCACATGCCGTAAAGCCTTGGCATGGCTGAGTGAGCACAACATTGCTCACTCTGTTGTTGACATCACAATTGATCCTCCATCTCGGGATCTGTTGGCCAGTGCTGCTGAGCATTTCGGGACCCGTCAACCTCTGTTCAACACCAGCGGACAGAGTTATCGGGCTCTCGGCTCAGCCACGGTGAAGGCCATGTCTGATCAGGAGGCTTTGGATGCTCTGGCTGCTGACGGCAAGTTGATTAAGCGTCCTTTTGTTGCTTTGCCCGATGGACGTTTTCTTGTGGGCTTCAAACCTGAGGTCTGGTCTGATCATCTGATCGATTGAAATTCAGGCCATCGAGCTCTGCAATAAGAGCATCGATGTTTCGTTGTTCGCGTAGTTGTCGAAAGCTGGACCGTTTGAGGTCCTCGAGCAACGAGGACAACAACAGCTGGCTTTGTTCCAGTACTGGCCCTTGCTCAAGGCTGTGGGCCAATTGCTCCCAGAACCGATCGAGGGCGTCGGTTCCTAGTTCTTCGAGAACGGCATCGCGCTGGCTGATGCGTTCACCTGCTTCCCGTGACACATCCAGGATCGAATCAACCACGCCCCCAGAGAGTTGTCGGCTCAAGTCACTTTCTGCTTTCTGGATGGCTGGTACCCCTCTCAGAGGTTGTGGGATGACAGAACGGTTCATGCTCTGCTGAAGCAGATGGCTGAGTAGAGCGACGAGCTGAGGTCGCAGATTGGGGCCGATGCGAGTCAGCATCACCGGAAGCCAAAGCTGGATCAGTTCCACAACTTCACGTTGTTCGTTTTGATCACTGCTCTGATACGAGCAAAAGCCGCGGATGCGTCGAGGGAGCTGAGGGGATTGGATCCACTCCTGCAGAGCATCGACCACACGGACCGTGATCACTTCGAACAATTCCAGAGCGAGTAAGGCAACGACACCCCGACTGATGGCAGCACGAAGGGGTTCCAGTTGAATCAGTCGGCTCGAGGACAATCGCTCTGTTACGGGCACCACCCGGAGGATGCGGCCGAAGGGCAGCAGTAGTGGCAAGTCAATCCAGCGTCTCAATAGGGCATCACGCCAGCGGATGCCGGGATAACGCCGTTTGACCCGCCAGCTTCGAAGAAGAATGTCCAGCAGGAAAAGCAACTGGAATGGCGTATCGATTTTCCAGCTGAGATCGGTGGGTCGGCCGCTTTCATCAAAACGTCGCCATGTATTGATCTCCACGAGAGGCAGGATCTGATCAATCCAGAAGCGACGTTCAACGCTCCATGCTGTCTCGTTCAAGTAATCAGAACTGAGTAAGTGCTCAACGGCCTCGATGGCACTGTCGCTTTCAGAACGTTCGCGAAGCCGGGTCTTAATTTTTTCCAGCGCACCGGCGTTGTTGGATCCCACGAATGGATTCGTGGTGATCATCCGTTGGGTGAGGTCGCGTTGCTGCGCGAGTTGTTGATCGACGCTTGTTGCGCCGATCCCTTCGTTCTGGATCAGCTGATCCAGCCTTTGAAACTGATCTTGATAGGTCTCGGTGTCGCGATGGGCCTCAATGCCTTTGACCGGGTCGTACCAAGGTGTGATGTCCGGTAACCAAGGCAGTGGGACCACCAGTGGGATCGATGGCACTGGGTAGAGGTTGCGTTGCAACCAGAAACTCCGAAGCGGTACGTAGGTGAGGTCGAAGATCACCCAGCCCAAATTGATCAAGGCCAAAATGGCGATTGCGCGGTCCCAGACCTGCCAACTGCGGGCCCGCCGATCGCGGTTCAAGCCTTGCCAGCGGGGTCGGATCATCGGCCAGCGCGTCGGTGGGACACAGGGCATCCCGGATCACTGCTCCTATCGTGGCGATCTCTTGGCAAATGCGCCCCTTTGGTAGTCGAGCAGCAGGACGATCGACCCACGCCGGACAGTCGTCGACCGCATCCCTTCTGGGATTTCTGGGGTCCCATTCTTTTCACCTTCGCCCTGTATCTGGGGATTCGGCATTACATCGTTGAAGCGCGCTATATCCCCTCGGGGTCGATGCTTCCCGGGTTGCAGATCCAGGACCGCCTCTTGGTTGAAAAGATGACGTACCGCTTCCGTCGTCCGGAACGCGGAGAGATCGTGGTCTTTCATTCTCCCTATGCGTTTGACCCAGCCCTGCGTGCTCCCAACAGACCGTCGGGTCTGCGGTGTGCACTGGTCAACCTGCCGTTGCTGGGGTTGATTCCAGGGATTGGCACGCCGGGTTGTGATGCCTACATCAAACGAGTGGTGGCTACTGAGGGGGACGAGATCAGTGTTAATCCCCGTGGACAGGTGCGTCTGAATGGTCGCTTGCTCGATGAGCCTTATGTCGATCAGTTTTGCCGCGTGAATCAACAGGGCATGAGCCCGTGCCGCACTCTTAACACCACGGTTCCAGCGGGGTCTGTGTTGGTGCTTGGAGACAACCGCCGCAATAGTTGGGATGGACGCTTCTGGCCAGGAGGTGCCTTTTTGCCTGAAAAGGAAATCATCGGTCGAGCGGTCTGGCGGTTTTGGCCGCTGAATCGACTGGGTGTTCTCAACGACTAAAGGGGATTTGTTGCTCCAATCCGGTTGCGATCACGCGACCGCGCATGCTCTCCCCCAGAAAGGGGAGATTCCGAGCCATGGGGGCCGTCGGATCGCTCTGCCCCACTGTCCAGGTCTGTTCTGGATCGAAGAGCAGCCACCGATGGCTGTTCACGCTGAGATGCTCAGAGGGTTGATCGAGGAGTAGAGAACCGCCAAAACTCAGGGCCTGCCAGAGCTCCTCAATGGTCCAACCATCCTGTCGCACGAGGGCATCCCAGAGACAAGACAACGCGACGTAGTGCCCGCTGAGCCCCGCTGGTCGTTGGTCGGTGGGCAGCAACATGTCCTCGGCGTCCAAGGGAACAGCGTGAACGGCCACAGCCGTGATCAGCCCCGACCGGAGGGCCGTTTTCAAGGCCGCGCGATCGTCTGGCCCCCCAAGGGATGGTCTGACGCGCCATCCAGGATCAGTGCTGTGTAAATCGGCGCGACTCTGCACGAGATGCCACCAAGACACGGAGGATCGAGGTGGCTGGTCCATCCGTTGCAGTTGTTGCACCCCTGCTGCGGTTGAAAGATTCATCAAGCGCAGCTGACGTTGTGGGTGACGCTCGTGGAGCGTCAGCAGTGCGCTGAGCGGCAAAACTTCACTGCTGGTTGGATCTGGATTCCAGCCTGCCCGTAGGGTTTCGACGCCTTCCCGCACCAGTCCATCTCCCTGGAGGGAGGGATCTCGGGGGGCGACCAAGATCGGGGCCCCACTCATCTCCCCCAGTAAGAGCCCCTGCTCAAGCAAAGGGATCGAGATCACAGCGTCGTCATCGGCTAACCCGATGGCACCGGCTTCGAGTAGGTCGGCATGGGGAGCTAAATCATTTCCCCCGCCGTTGAGGCTGAAGCCACCCCAGAGGTGAATCCGCACACCATCGTTTTGCTGTGCGAAGCCTTGCAGTCGTTCCGGACGATCCCGCCAGGTGCTGCTTCGCGGCAGCAGGGCGATCTGTCCATAGCCTCCGGATGCAGCGCACTGCTGAAGGGAACTCAGCGTTTCCTCTCGCCCACCGGTGGCTTGCTCCAACACCGAATGCGGATCAACCAGGCAAGGTGCGAGGAGCTGATGGCCCGCCTGGGTTGGGTTCAGCTGATGCTTTTGCGCCAACCTACGGGCGTCCTCGTCGAAGCCACGGATCAATCCGTGATCGATCAGAACTGCTCCGGTGCGGACCGACTGCCCTGGTCCTTCGAGGATCTGGACAGGATCAAGCAGTACCGATGGATCCATGAATGACGTCAGAGAGCGCCTGCAGCCGTGCGGTCGATCACGCTTCCGAAATGGGAGGTGAGATTGAGGCAAGTCACCACAGCAGGCTGGCTCGGATTGGTGGGGATGTCGACCACGGTCACGCCGCCATTGCCCTGTTTCACCGCCCAGATATCAGCCGGTGTGAGGCCAAGCAAGTCACAGAGAATGGTCTTGTTCACCGCATCGTGGGCGACCACCAAAGCCGTATCTGAGGGGTTGAGGCCCTTGGCGATCTCCGCCCAGCTCTGAACAGACCGCGCCCAGACGTCCTGGATGGTTTCTCCTTCCGGCATCTGGACTGTTTCCGGTGCGACTTTCCAGGTCTTGAGGAGCTCAGACCAACCGGCATTGATTTCGGCTTCGAGCTTGCCTTCCCATAACCCATGACCGATTTCGACAAGACCATCGGTCTGCTGGAGCGTCACCTCAGGATGGGCCTCCAAGATGATCTGAGCGGTTTCCGTCGGACGCGACAGTGTGCTGCTCCAGGCCTTGTTGATCGGAATGTCGCGGAGAAAATCGCGAGCCGCTGCAGCCTGTCCCTTGCCGTTCTCGTTGAGAGGGATGTCGATTTGACCTTGAAATCGACCTTCCTTATTCCAGTTGGTTTCACCATGACGCACAAGAATCAAGCGCGCTCCATCCCCTTTTTGGGGGAGAGGTTGCAGGTGTGTGGTGCTGTTGAGGCATTCGATCTGAACCTGAGGCGCGCTTTGTCCCGGGCGGAGATTGAAGACCGATAGCGAAGTGTTGTCGACGCGCAGTCGGCGAAAGCCATGCTCAGGTTCATCGAGCAGAACAAGCATCAGACAGCGCAGGATGGCGTTGTGGGCTACCACCAGCACGGTGTCATTGCCCTCGACAGGGTGCATCTTCAGCAGTGCGTTGATGAAGGCACGGGCTTGCTCCATCAAGTCCCCGAGGGGGCGATAGGTCTGCCCGTCTTTTCGCTTGAGCTCCAGATCAAGGGGACGACGTTTCCAGATCGCGTATTGATCCGCATGGTCGCGCTGCAGCTCATCAATGCTGAGACCACTCCAAGGCTCGAGATCCACCTCCAGGAGCCCGTCGTCGAAAACCGTTTTCGGGGCCGATCCCCCTCGTCCGTCCAGTAAGGAGGCAGTGGTGGACGCTGCTCTGGACAGCCGTGAGCTGTAGATCGCATCCAATGGCACCTCCGCCAAGCTCTGTCCAAGGCGACGGGCCTGGTCGTGGCCGATGTCGGTCAGGTTGGACAGGTCATCGCGTCCCTGGATTCGCCGTTCCTGGTTGAAGCTGCTGAGACCGTGGCGGACCAGGAGAAGACGGAGGGTCACCGTGCTGAGTCGGGGCGCGGTCATCGTATGGGGACGGCCTCTTCGGGTCACAATCAGTCCCAGTTGATCCACCACGGTGTCGTCCAGTGTCTTCACCCAGTGGAAAGCGCCACTGGCCCTTTTATCGCTGTTGCTAGCGGGGTTGATTTGGCTGATGGGTCTGTCAGACAGCCTCAGCCGTAAATCCGTAGCGCCTGTCCTGACTCTTCAACAGCAGGAATTAACGGTGCTGGCTGAACCGGCCATGCCTGCTTCACTCAGGCCGCTGTTGGCAACTCCGGATCCAAGAACAACGTTGCTCAAGGCACTTGAGGCCAGTTCAGAGGAACAGCGAAGCCCTCGCCAGAACCGGTTGCTGGGCTTGTTGCGGGGTGAGCTTGCGCCCGAGGGCGACACCATTTCAGTTGAGGTGGCTGATCCTCTGCTCGACCAGCTGGTGTGTGAGGTGTCTGCGACCGATCCTTTGGCCTGCATCAATGCGGCTGCCTCCTCCCAAGCTCTGCTGCGTTTGCTGATTAGTGCACTGCTTCCTCTGCTGACAGCGGGCCTGGGTTTGATCCTGCTGTTGGTCAAGGGATATCAGGGGCTGCGGCGGCGACTTCCCGAAGCCCCTCCTCTGCAAGGTCCAGCGCTCACGCTGATCGATATGGCGCTGTTGGTTGCTGGTGGCTTTGTCGTGGTCAGCTCGATCGCTGTGCCGCTGATCGCCCAGCCGTTGCTCCTGGCGTTGCCTGAGGCGTTGACCAGCCCACGACGCGAAGGGGTTTCCGTGGTCTTCACGTATGCATTGATGGCGTTGCCATCCCTGCTGATTCTTCGCCGTCAATTGACGGCGTTGAGGCGTGATGACCGCCCGGTTGATGGCTGGTTGCAATGGAGGATTCAGCCCGTTGTGTCTGCCATTCGCCAAGCCCTCAGTGGTTGGCTGATGATCACTCCGGTGGTGATGCTTGCTGGATGGTTGCTGGTCAAAGTCTTTGGTGATCCCGGCGGCAGCAATCCACTGCTGGAGCTGGTGTTGCTGAGTCGGGACCCCTTGGCCTTGATCTTGTTGTCGCTCACGGCTGTTGTTCTGGCTCCGCTGTTTGAAGAGGTGATTTTCCGTGGAGTTCTGCTGCCGGTGTTGGCCCGTCGCGTGGGCTTCACTGCAGGGGCACTGCTGAATGGCCTGCTGTTTGCAATGGCCCACATCAGCATCGGTGAATTGATTCCATTGACGGTGCTCGGCACCGGTCTTGCTCTTGTGCGATTGCGCAGTGGACGCCTGTTGCCCTGTGTGCTGATGCATGCCGTTTGGAATGCCGTCACTTTTGCCAACTTGCTTCTGCTGTAACGCTTGCAGGCCCGTCTTACGGGTGGTTCACTGAACCATTTGACGGCTCAACGGTGGTAGCGGCTCCGGAACATCGTCCGTCCGGGAGAACCCTCGACCTGATCCAAGGCTCAATGTCTTCGGCTCGGGTAGCACGACGATCTCCTCTACTTGGGAGCTTTCATCGTGTTGCCGATGGCACCTTGCTCGCTGTGATCACGGCAACAGCTGTTGTGGCTGGGCTCACCTTGCATTGGCAGCATCGCTGGACTGTTGCCTTTAACCAGCTCGAGACCACACGAACCCTCGCCCAGCGCTTGACGGAATCCACGGCTCTGCTGGAACAGCATGCACTTCGTGGAACGTCGCAACCGCAACGCTTGGTGCCGACGAAGGCATCGAATCTGATTCATCTCGAACGCCCCACGGTTTCCCAAGCCCCAAAGGCTGAACCTGATCTTCTCGATGCCATGCAGGACCTTCTGCAAAAGCCGATCCGGACTGGCTACTGATGGCGCGGCAGGTCAGACGACCAAGGTCCAGGGTGGTGGCGCTGGAGAAGGTGCCTGATCGGCGTCTTTGGATGATTTTCCTGATCCTTTGTGCCGGCTTGATCGGTTTGATGGGCAGGATGGCTTGGTTGCAGCTGGTGCAAACCCAGGCCCTCGAAAACCGAGCGCGTCAACTCCAAACTCAGAAATCACAACCTCTTGGGCGACGGCGACCGATCGTCGACCGAACGGGCCGTTTGGTGGCCCTTGATGAGAAGCATTACCGGCTTTGGGCCCATCCCCGCTACTTCAATTTGCCCGGCGACGATCCGACGGCGATTCGCCCGGCCAGTGATGTGGCTGAGTTATTGGCCGAGCCCCTTGCAACGTCTGCGGATGCCTTGCTTGAGGTGATGGGTGAGCAGCGGTCCGGGGTGAAGTTGCGCGAAGGCTTGGATCCAGAAACGGCGGCAACGATCCGCAGATTGGGTGTAAGCGGGCTTGATCTTGAGGCCTATCCGCAGCGGGTGTACCCGCAGGGAATGTTGTTCGCCAATGTCGTTGGATTCCTGAACACAGAACGTGTTCCCCAGGCTGGGCTGGAGCAGAGCCGCCACAGCGATTTGCAACGTCATGAGGTTGCGCGCAGTTTGCGGAGAGGCGCCGATGGCACGCCTCTGCCGGATGCCTTGGAACCCGGCGCTTTTTATGGCGACGACCTTCGGCTTCAGCTGACGCTGGATTCGCGCTTGCAAGAATTGGCCGCGAAGGCACTGGCCGAGCAAGTCGCGACCTGGAAAGCGAAGAAGGCTGCCGCCATCGTGATGGATGTCCGCAACGGCGAACTGCTGGTGCTGGCGTCAACACCGACGTATGACCCCAACCGTTATTGGGCATTCAATCCGGGTCGCTTTCGCGAGTGGTCTGTTCAGGATCTCTACGAGCCGGGCTCAACCTTCAAACCCATCAACCTTGCCCTGGCCCTTCAGGAGGAGGTGATTCAGCCAGAGGACCGCGTGAATGACATTGGCCAGCTGGAAATCGGAGGGTGGCCGATCAACAACCACGACCGCAAGGCGAATGGGCTGATTGGCTTCGCCAAGGTTCTTCAGGTCTCCAGCAATGTCGGCATGGTTCAGGCGATGCGCTCGCTGCCGGATGGGGTCTATTGGGATTGGATGGAACGTCTCGGTATTGCGATGCGTCCGGATACCGATCTTCCGGGCGCAGTGGCAGGGCAGTTGAAGACCCGCGAAGCCTTCGTGACCCAACCGATCGAACCGGCCACCACAGCTTTTGGTCAGGGCTTTTCGCTCACTCCAGTGAAGTTGGTTCAGTTGCACGGGATGCTCGCCAATGGCGGCCGCATGGTGAGTCCCCACATCACCCGAGGCTTTCGGTCTGGCGATGCTCTCGCCCCATCGGCGCCGCCGACCGGTCAGCCATTGCTCCAGCCATCGGTGACGCGCACGGTGTTGGCGTGGATGGAATCTGTGGTGAACGAGGGCAGTGGCCAAGGCGTGAAGACGCCTGGTTATCGCATTGGCGGCAAGACCGGCACCGCTCAGAAGGCCCTGAATGGGATTTATCTGCCTGGCGCCAAAATCTGCAGCTTTGTGGCGACGTTGCCGATTGAGGATCCGCGCTACGTGGTTCTGGTTGTTGTTGATGAACCGCAAGGTGAGCATGCCTATGGCTCAACGGTGGCGGTTCCCGTAGCCAAACAGATCATCGATGGATTGTTGGTTGTGGAAAAAATCCGACCATCAAAGCCAGAGGAATTAAACAAACCGGATCACAGCTGAGCGACGCGCCTAAAAGTGGCTACGTTTTAACCAAAAGAGTGGATAGGAACGATGGCCAACCTTCTCGACCAGTTGTCGCAAATGACGGTTGTCGTTGCTGATACCGGTGATCTTGAAGCTATCCGTAAATTCACACCGAGGGATGCCACGACCAATCCCTCATTGATTCTTGCCGCGGCTCAAATTCCTGCCTACCAAAGCTTGATCGATGAGGCCCTGAGAGCCTCGCGACGGCTGATTGGTGAGAATGCACCAGTGGAAGAAATTGTTCGCGAGGCCTTGGATGAAATCAGTGTGATCTTCGGCAAGGAAATCCTCAAAATTGTGCCTGGCCGAGTGTCAACGGAAGTGGATGCTCGCTTGAGCTACGACACTGACGGAACGATTGAAAAAGGTCGGAAACTGATCCGTCTTTATAATGATGCTGGAATTAGTAACGATCGTGTTCTGATCAAGATTGCCTCCACCTGGGAAGGAATTAAGGCAGCAGAAGTTCTTGAGAAGGAAGGCATTCATTGCAACTTGACGTTGCTATTTGGCTTTGGCCAAGCGGTGGCGTGTGCAGAAGCTGGAGTCACGCTGATTTCACCGTTTGTTGGCCGGATCCTTGATTGGTATAAGGCTGAAACAGGTCGCGATTCGTATCCGGGTGCAGAAGATCCTGGTGTGTTGTCAGTCAGCAAGATCTTCAACTACTACAAAACCTATGGCTTCAGTACTGAAGTGATGGGTGCCAGTTTCCGCAACATCGATGAAATCGTTGAATTGGCGGGTTGCGACTTGCTCACCATTTCCCCCAAGCTGCTCGATCAGCTCCGCAGCAGCGATCAGCCTCTGACGCGGAAGCTTGATGGCTCAACTCCAGGTGCCACGGAGGCGGAGCTGCATGTGGATCGTCAGACGTTTGACGAGATGATGGCGGTTGATCGGATGGCCTCCGACAAGCTCAGTGAAGGGATTAAAGGTTTCAGCAAAGCGATTGAGACCCTTGAGCAACAACTGGGGCATCGCTTGGCCGAACTGGAGGGAGGCTCGGCTTTCGGCCATGCCGTTCAGGAGATTTTTCTGCTGAACGATTTCAACGGTGATGGTTGCATCACCCGTGATGAATGGCTGGGCAGCGATGCGGTGTTTGATGCCCTTGATCAGGATCATGATGGTCGTCTGACGCAGGAGGATGTGCGGCTGGGGTTCGGAGCCACGCTGTCGTTGGCCGCTGCGGGATCCTGATCGCTGTTGAGGCTGAATCAACCATGCTCGCCCTGGACACGATGCGCTCTTTGGCCAGTCAGGGCGAAGTCATGGCACTTCAATCCGGTGAGGTTCTCTTCCAAGCTGGCGATGTTGGTGAATCGATGTATGGAATTCTCGAAGGCTCGATTCGTCTGACTTGGATCGATGATCTCGGTCAGGAGGGGCATGAGGACATTCCCCAAGGTCATGTCTTCGGTTCAGGTGCACTGGTGATGGATGGTCACAAGCGTCTGGGCACGGCGACCGCGATGGAGGATTGCAGATTGATTGAAATGAACCGCGACAAATTCTTATTTGCGGTGCAGGAATCACCAATGTTCGCGATCCAGCTCTTGGCTTCCGTCGATGAGCGGCTCAGGGATTTGAAGCAAGCAGATTCATAGGCAAAACGCAGACTTTTCGGCTCATTGGGAGATAATGAACGTGCTAGGACCTGATCTCTTTTGTTTCGGCCATTAAGGCTCGGCTTGCAGCTCGGCCTGTTTCAGCTCAGTTTCGGGATCCTCTCAGTTTTGATCCTCGGGCTCTTCAACCGTCTGTTGATCGAAGAAATTCAACTGCCGGCTGCGCTTGCGGCGCTGGCGATTGGTGCTCAGCAGCTGATGGGGTTTACCCGGATCTGGTTCGGTCATCGCTCCGACCGAATTTCGTCGAGCAGGCTTCGGCGAACGCCCTTCATCGTGACCAGCTCTCTGGCCGTGGCTGTGCTGCTGTTGATCGCGATTCGTGTGGTGCTTCAACTGGCGAGCGCGATGGAGCTTGGGGGCCTTTCGGCAAGCGCTCCCTGGTTGGTGGGCTTGGTGGTGATTTTCGCTGCGGTGGGTACGGCGATCGCCGCTGGCGGCACGGCCTTTTCGGCCTTGGTGGCCGATCGCACCTCGGAGCAGGAGAGGCCCAAGGTGTTGTCTGTTGTTTGGGCGATGCGTCTTTTGGGCGTTCTGCTCGGCACTGTTGTGGTGAATCAGGTGTTTGGCAGTGCCTGCGAAGCGGGCGCCAGCCGCGCTTCGGTGTGGGCCGGTTTGGATCGCTTAAGCCTGGTGGCTCCACTGCTGTTGTTTGGTCTGGGTCTTGGTTCGGTGTTGGGTGTGGAGCGACGAAGCTCTGTGCCGATTTGTGCTCTGCCAAGTGAGCAGGATCTTCCTCAACGTTCGAACCCGAGGCAGTTGCTTCGCCTGCTGAGTTCCATCCCTCAGGCCGGACGTTTTATGGCGGTGTTGTGTCTGTTTACCTTCAGCATGTTTCTGAACGACGCTGTGCTCGAGCCCTATGGCGCTGCTGTTTTTGGCATGAGTGTTTGCGCAACCACCGCCCTGAATGCATCGTTGGCGATTGGTTTTTTCGTTGGGATGGTTCTCAGTGGCTTTCAGTTGATTGAACGGATTGGCAATATTCGAGCGGCTCAGTTTGGGGCTGTTTTGGCTGTGATTGCCTTGGCACTGTTGTTGTTGGCGGCACCGATGCAGTCGCTCGGTCTGTTGCGGGTGTCTGTCACCTTGTTTGGATTCTCTCTTGGGGTCTGTATGAATGCCTGCCTGACTTTGATGTTCAATTTTGTGCAGCCAGGGCAGACTGGGTTTCTTCTCGGAATTTGGGGTGCTGGATATGCTTACTCCTGTGGACTGGCCACAATTAGTGGTGGTGGTCTGTTAACGCTGTTGAAAACCCTGAACGGTGGCGACCCGTTCGGGGCTTACAGCGGTGTGTTCGCCTTGCAGATGGTTTGTTTTCTCGCTGCTGCTGCATTGACCCAGCGTTTGGATGTTGCCGCATTCCGTCAACGTGTGCGCGTCAGTTTTGGTGAGGTGATGGAGTCTGCAGTGGATTGAGACAATGGTTGTTGTTCTGAATCCAGTTGCCTAGATTGTGTGAGTGTGTGGTTTGGACTTTCTCCAAAAAAA
>CEPW01111659.1_pt1 | contig 19126 bp, 6 predicted proteins | sample 356211 | NCBI WGS metagenome assembly CEPW01 (sample SAMEA2620021, study PRJEB7988) | marine metagenome | biome: marine biome (ENVO:00000447); feature: deep chlorophyll maximum layer (ENVO:xxxxxxxx); material: "saline water (ENVO:00002010), including plankton (ENVO:xxxxxxxx)" | depth 25 m
GGCGGCGACGGCGGTGGCGGCGACGGTGGGGATGGCGGCGGCGGAATAGGCGGTGGCGACGGCGGTGGCGGTGGCGACGGTGGAGGCGGAGCTGGACTTGGCGGTGGCGACGGCGGTGGAAAAGGCGGTGGAGGTGAAAAACTTCCATCGTAGCTCACGGTTTCGTCCAATTCCGTAGAAGTTCCATTTCTGAAACAGTTATGCGTTTGCGGGTCCAACACAAAGCCCGGATAGCACACCGCGCATTTTGAAATTGCGTAGATCTCATTCGAGTTTGCGGAGATACTAGTATTCGTATCCTCCAAAACTTCAATTTTGCCGCCCATACCAGGCGTGGTTTTAGAATAATAAAACAAGGTGTCCGGTGTGTTGTCTCCCGGTCTGAATGTCACCAATCCAGTGTCTAACAAATCATCGATATCGTCCGTGTACCTTGGATCTTTTCTGTGAACCCGGCCTCCCCCTGCGTGTACGCCGTCTCTCTTTCGTGAAAGATGAAACGGATTCGTAGCCGAGGTCACGTTAAAAGTGTAAATGTACCCTCTCGTAACTTGCACCGTTGGGGCCAAAAAGGCGCCAATTTTAAATTTGTTCGATTCGACATCAACTTGGAACGGACAAGTCTCACATCCAGAATTGCAACCGTTTTGAATCATACCCTCCGGGTTGACCTGAACACTCGAATGTGTCGAGGGCGGGTTATGAGCTCCCTGTGAAATAAGAGCTGCAGAATCTTTATACCCAGACCGTTCCGGGTTAGAATCCCAAGTATCTTCTTCCATGGCATCCAAATTTCTTTCTTCATAAGTGCTTGCTGTGCCATCTTCACCGTCTTTATTCATGTTAATGGAATTGGAATTGTCCCCCGAACCAGCATCGAGTAACGAGCGACCCTTTGAGCGCATCAAAACTATGTCCCCATCGACAGAAATCTCTTCCTCCGCTGTTTGAATGTCCTTTTCGAAAATCCAACTTAACAATCCCCGGCGACGAGAGAGTCGCTTCTTTCTCTTACCTCCCAAACACGTTTTAAAGTTTTCCCAGCCTTCTTCACTATCATAGGCGAGAGCTTTCTGTTCATAAAGCTTGAGAGGATCACGAAGACGTGCGTTCATAGCTGTGGACCATGCGGCCATTTTGTCAACTTCTCCCAGCATGTTGTACTCACGCATGACGTATTCATTAATTAATTCTTGACTTTTCCTGAAGCCGATTTGGTTCCGCACCTTGTATGATAACCATAGGTCTCCAACAACTCCACTTTCTGCACCGCCACTGTTTGGATCAACAGCTCCGCAGTTTGAACTAAATGGAGAGGGCGCGTGGCCAAACGGCAATTGCGGCATCAAATCCAAAATGATAAAGTCCAAAATCGCTTCGATATCATTACCGGCGAGCGGAGGAAGCGAAACTTTTTCACCGTCGCATTTAAACCCCTGTCCGGTAAATAATAGGTTAAACAAATTCTTGAACTTCTTTGCATCGCCACAACTGTTCGAGCATGCGAATGATGTTCGGTTCGTGGTCACCACGGTACCTGCAATTTTTTCGTTCCCGGCTTCAAACTTACCATCCCAAAAATTACGAAACCCGCTTTCCTCGTTTTGATTCCAACCATATGCGATAAGCGTATTGAGACTTCTATACGCGTACTCGATCGTGCCGAATCCCAATTCAGCGCCACTCACGGCCATAATCCTTGGATTTTGAGGATTGCACGGCCACGTTGCCACGAAATAGCACATTGCCGCAACAAATTGGTAAGGATCTCCGTTGTCGAATTTAAAGTCCCCCGGGATAGGAGTATGCCTAGTTACATCTGGAATGCCACCCGTTATGTCGTTCATCTCCGATTTCAAAAATAGCCAGGGATTCGTGGCATTTGGCGTGAAGATTTTATTACCGTCTCTATCGGTTGTGAGATTGTCAGCATCTACGTAGCAATCGAATCGGTCGCCTTCGACTATAATTTCAAGATTTCTCTTGAAAAGATGCGGGTAAGTCTTCGCGTACGGTCGCATGATCGTGTACATTTCTGCGAAAAAGTCATAGTCTGAGTATACGTGGGTTTGAAGATTTCCGAGGGACACGTGATGTTGCAGCATTTGCCATCCTTCAATGTTGTGAGGATTACGTTTCAATGCCGCGAGTAGTAAAGCGGCTACTCTTGTCAGTACTTGTGTTCCCGCGTGCGTATACACGTTGCGAAAGAGGTGCAAAGCCAGGCGCACATCAATGTAAGACGACAATCCTAAGTTTACACCGTTTGTAATCGATTCGATTGATTCAAACGGAACAACTGCATTAGATATGACACCAGCGACATCGTCCGTCTGTAACATAAATTGCGAGGTAGTCTCATAACCTTTTTGAATCCAATTAAATCTGGTAGGTACCCATTTCCCTCCTCTTTCCTTAAAACCGTAGGCGGCTCTATGTTTTGGCTGATTCACCGTATCTGCTGGAGTGCCCAGGCATGATTTATATCCAACCCACAAATGAGCTTGTTGAACGCACTGCCCACCGTCTTGACTGATTCGAGGAAGAGAGTCCGGACGCCAATTGGATTCTCTGCAACGAGTTTCTTTTCTGTCTCGAGCCCTGTTGTACCAAGTTGTGATTCCGTTTGGATGCTTTCGAATGTAATCGCACTCGCGCGCGCTAAAATGCGCAGTTTGCAAAGTCGAGAGTAACGGCCACGGCGCAGTGGCGAGAGAAAAGTCGAGTGGTGCTTGAGCTGCGCTCTTTAAAAGATTATCGAGAGCGGCAAGAGGACTCGGTTTGGGATCGTGTGCCGTTGGAAATTTCGCAGATCCGCTTATTCCACCCTCGCCCCTAAGGGCTGAAGCGAGTTTGCATTGCAAATAGAGCTCGTCGTCGTCTTGAATTTGATCATTCAAAATATCTGAGGTGGCGTTGAGTATAGAAGGAAAATTTCTGTATCTGAATGCCATGGCGAGAATGAGTTCGGCCAAATTATCAACGTCATGCTCAGACGATAGGTAATTCCGTAACACGCGAACGTGTCTCAACACGAATGGATGAACCGGGAATGCCAAACTATACAAAGATGTCCGAAGAGGCACATTCTGAGCCGTCGACGTAAAAGTTCCAGAAGTTTGACCGGTAACGTTGTTTATCCACTCGTAAATATCGTCGTCGAGAGGAATCGCGGTTAGCCTTTTACTAACTTGCTCGTTTGCAAAAATTACAGCGTCTGATAAATCGCTCGTCCATGTGGCGTTCGTCCCGTCTTCATTCATATCTTCTGTCGCCAGAAGCACTTTCTCCAGGAGTTCGGGGCGATTGTAATTGTGCAAAAATCCGCGCCGCATAAATACGTGCGATTTACCTTTCTTTTTGCCGCCGCAGCTGCAACCCGCTTGGCTTGACCCGCCTCGCGTCAAATGACCCATTTCGAAATGCCTTTTCTCGAGAAAATTGCACTGCCCGAGGAAAGCATTTCCGACGTATATGACTCCGGGACAAGCTGGGGTGCCAATACATCCAGCCAGGCAATCTTCGACACCCATTGCATTGAAACCTCCAGACGACGCGATCCCTTCGCGATTTTCCATCATTACAAAGTGACTCATTATATCAATGTCCGGAAATTCCTTCGGTATCCAATTTCTATATGGAAGTAAATCACCAAACGCACTTTTGAAAACATGCTTTGCATACTGATACGTGCAAGATTCAAGAGTAGCCGGTTTGCTCGCATTTTTACACGTGCCGAAACAATCGCATTTAACGTTTCGTATTCTCATTCCGGGTTCAGAGCAGGTGGGATTTTCACCTTCGTTGCAAGTGGCATCTTCTGATCGCGGTGTTGTAGGACCGCAATCACCCCATGATCCAATTACCCACGTTCCGAGACCCTCAGTTACCGTCGATGAACACGCCGGATCTCTCACATTGCAATTAGCGCCCGACCATCCAATATCGCAAACACACTCCTCGTTAAAGAGCCTCGGATCAATTTGTGAATAATATACGCGCTCGCAACTACCATTCTCTCCGCAGCCACTCGTTCCGCATCCTGTTTCTGTGCAATACTCGTGCATATTGCATGTTGCGGAATTTACAGGAGGCTCGCCGCATAAAATATCACTTGCGACGCTTCCATTTGTGAACATGCACACATTTTCACGATATCGCGTCGGATATACTTCAGCATCTGCATCGTCCTTATCGAAATTTGCATTCGCATCGTGGCAGTCTCGAGAACACGTGCCAAATGGTAAAGAAAACCATTCGGGGTAATCCGTGAGTGGTTGTTGGTAGCATTCCTTTTCTTTTGTGTACAAGCCAGCACCAGTAGTTTCATTAGCGACGACAGGATTGGCGAGGAAGCAGCAACCGTGCATTTCACAAGCCATTCGACGCACGCCAATCATAGATGATCTCCTCCTAGGATCGTTCTCATAAAGGGCACACGCGGTGCGACTGGAATCGAGTCGGCATTGTAAGTCGCAATGAAAAACGTTACAATGCTGAACTTCTTCAATCTTTGGAATGTCGTTGCAAAACTCCTCTGGCACTCTGTTGGCCAGGGCAGATTTGTTCAGTCCAGTAATTTCTGTTTTCACGTAAAGATCGGTATTTTGCTCGGCGCCACTGCACACTTCATCATTTTTTAGCGCGTCGCAGTACGCCCAACGCTGATCAGGGTCCGTTGTGAAGCACCATATCCCCCCGGGATCGTTATCCGGATTACGACAATAATTGTGTTTACCCAAGCCAGCCCCAGGCATATTTGTGGGTGTTGATGCGTGCCAATGAGGTGTTTGACTGTCCCAGCCTTGGCACGTTATTCCATCGACCGTCTTACTTTGGCATCCGCGATAACCGCTCTCGTTCTCTCCAGAAATACTCTCGTCGCAGTCAGACGTATCTGTGATTTCGGAAGGTATTGCGTTTTTCAAGATGCAATCATTTTCTCGTATTGAACTTCCAGAGCCCCCATGATAGGCTCCAAACTCGAATGAGTAGCAATCTACGTTTTCATTGCAAAGCAATTCGCAGGCGCGAGGAGTCAAATCAGCAAATCTACCATTCTCAATGTTCCTATTAGCGGGAACGCAACCAGCCGTAATTTTGTTATAAATATAAATTGGATCGTCGTTTGCTGCTGCTTCAGATTCAGTGCCATGAGGAGAACCACAGTATACGTACCGACTTTGAACGCCAGTTCCGCACGGTTTGGAGCAAGTAGTCCATGGCGTACCTCTCCAATTGAAGTAATTGTTCTTGAGATAAAATTCAGACTCCATAGAACTCACAGCAAATGATTGCAAAGAGTTCAATTCTACTGGGTGATCGTACTCAACCGACGTGTAAGGAGCAGTCTTACCGTGTTCAGCGTCCACATAATACCACTCTGAAGGTCCTTTTGTTACACTTCTACCAAATCCACCAGATTCTGAACTCAAGCAGTCTCCTTTATGCAGTATACATACCCCCGGCAAAGGTTTGAATTCAACCGCGCGACATTCGGGAGTTGAGTCGCAACGATTGGCACATTCGACCAAGCTGCTCTGACCCGTAACAGTTTCAGATCCACCGTCGCATTCAAGAGATGAGCACGACTGATGAAATAATTCACGTATCGCGACATGATCCGAAGTAGCTTTAACTTTTGAACAAATGAGCATGATCTCGCTTGCGCCATCTGAACTCCACGCGTAATCATACAGACCATCGCGAACCGGAGCTCCAGCGTAAGCTGCTCTCGAACGATCAACGTGTTCATTATCACGTTCCATATTGTCGTACACATCTGAATCCGAACCTTGGTCTCTCCACTGATCATAAGTTAAATCTCTAGCGTTCCAAAAAAATCCAATCGCTACTTCACCATCCGGACACGGCGTATAGTCGGCGTCGCTTTCTGATCTGTAGTACTTGATGCTCGAGTAATGGCAACGCGTGGCATTGACAGTATTATTCATGGCACTCATATCCCTGGTGTCATAAATGCAGTCGGTGTCCACTTCCCATGTGGAAGCTGGCACACCGCACCGTGGGACTAATCCGTGGGTCGGCTTTTCAGTTACCGCGATCCCGGTGAGCACCTCACCGATTTCACACACCACTTCAATCATCGATTCCGGGTGCATCTCCTTTAAAATGTTGTCTTCGATATTGTAAAAGTTTTTCGTCACATCAAATCCATCCCATTCGTGCCACTCGCCATACTTCTCTGATTTCAAGCAGAGTGTCGTATTTGCTCTAAACTTGCACTGAAATCCAGCATCGTATCCAGCATCTTCCTCACTATATTTTGTCCGTCCATTCGAGCAGGCTACCCCATCGAGAGGTGCGTGCAGATCGTCCGTGAGCAGAATAACATCGCTCTCTCTAAACTTTGAGTTGTGCAAAATTTCCCATTTGCCAAAAGGCCTCGACCATTGACTGTCTGAGGTGCAGTCGCAGTACCCCCAACGACTCCTATCCGCCGAGGTGTAACAAATTCTTCTGTCTTCGTTGATTGGTATGAAACACTGGGTATTGAGTAAATCTTCACTCATCGGATCATCGGTATACGATAAGTAGCATGGGGCACCGTCTGCGTTGCCACCGCACGTGGGCTTTTGAGTTGGCATGTATAATCCGCCGTCAAACGCCAGGCTTGCCGGAATAGGGCAAATCCCGTAGTGCAAGGTTTCAATGCCCATACCTTCAGAAAGCAAGGAAGACGCTAACTTTACGTATAAACCATTGCCAGAAAAATCAGACGACACTGTACAATCTCCATGATCGGACGAACTTTTTAACTCGCACGTTCCGAATCTCGTCACATCTTCGCTGCTAAACGCCACGCCAAATGGATTATTACTAATAATCTCGTCAATCGCCGCCAGAGTTTCGGCATCACGCGGAGAAGCCAGAAACGAAACCGCACGGCACTCAGAATTTTCCGTACATTTTGCCGTGCATTGCATGAGTGATAAATCGGTGAGTGACGATATGGTGCTTCCACTCACGCATTTATCCGAATGATGTTCATATCCAACAGAGGACGTATTGGTGGCGAGATTTAAATCGCGCGTCGTACTTTCCCAATGATTAATTATATCAGTTTTCGTTCTGCAAGTCGAGGAATCCGCGCTCGAATACGCAACCTTCGCACCGATTGGCTGATACACACAGTTTCCGTTCAAATGCGAGATGTTGAATCGCAACAAATAGCACCAATTTGTAGACGATTGGTGAGCGACGATATAATCCAAAGTCGTTTCAACCTCATCGTTTGACCCTGTCGAAGATTTCGCGCCTTGTCCCGAGCACTTTGAGTATCGAAAGGAAGATCCGTAATATCCACGCGCGGTATATCTGTCAGTCCCGCACCCACCGGTCGTTCGTATATTATTTAAAGATGAATCAGGACACATATTTTTCTTATTCGTTCCAGGATACGAGTCCCATCCACCCGCCTTTCTGCACGACCACCAAGAGTCTCCGTGTGTTGTTTTCAGCCGCGGATCGCCGCCAGATCCAGAATTTCCAACCCATCTACAATAATCTTGGCAAATCCCACACCCGGACGCGTCGTACCAACCGCGATAGGAATCACCGTAACCGTCGTCCCTAGTATCGGAAGACACTGGGCATGCGCTAGTGCTAAGCGATGGAAGTGTGGACCCTTCAGTCTCTACAATCGATGAAGATTCGGATGCTTGCACGACGTTCTGTTCAATCTTCGAACCATCCATTTGATAGGAGGGCATGGCAGTGCCGGTAAATTTGATGCCGTTAATTTCCACTTCCGAAACTTGAGCACATTTGCCGAGAGTGACAGGTTCTAACGAAAGACCTGAGATCGTGTATTGCTTATAACACGAACTCTGGTTTACCGACGACGGTGGAGCCTCCAAAATTTGCGTCATCTGTGAGCGCCAATTTTTCGGAAAGACTTTACCGTCCCCGCTGTGCATATCACCGTGCGCACGATAAGCAAAGCGATCATCCAAATAATCCGATTCACTCCCTCCGAACGTTCCTGGAGAAAAGAGCACGCGCAATCGATCAAACGTTACATTTTCGAGTGCATCCATGGAAAACTCCTTGGGATATTTCCACGTGTATTTGAAGTAAGGAGGAACATAAGAACTCCCCCAATTATTGTGTCCAGTCAAGTATTCGGGAATATCCTTCGACGTCAAACCTACATTGGTCAAGTACGGGAACCAATTCCACTCCTCGCGCCTGGGTTCCGTTTTCATGTAAAACTGATAGGCGGCGCCCGAGTCGGTTAATTTGTGAAGTTTGAGACCCTCCGCGCGAAATCTGCACGAGTACGTTAGCCCATCTTCGGGATCATCTTTAACCCAATCGTATCCGATGCAAAGAGGATCCTTTTGACACTGCTGCGCGCAAAATTCCTTGTGCAAAAAATTTCGCAAATCGAAGCGTTTTAAGCGCACCATGTCTGGATAATACTGTTCAATTGTCGCCGCTTCGAACGTTTTGAAGAGATCAAATCCGAAACCTACGACGTTTCCTCTTCCGATAGGCGCAAAAAATCCAGACGTACTCACGGGTTCTATGGTTAAACTTCCAAGATCGTGCCAATTCTCTGGAGTGAAGCAATCTAAAGCTTCGTCGCAAAGACACACCTGCGCGAAAACCTCTTCAAAACCAGTATCAAGAACAAGTCGCTTATCGATGTTGATATTCTTCCACTCGAGATAAGGTTGCGTATTGCTACTCGCTTCGTCGTCGCCAGGATTATAATAATCGTGTTTATCCCGTTTAAACAAAGGAACTGTAGTTTCAGCAATAATTGTTGCCGAACGATCCCAAACGCCCATGCATCCAGGATTCAACCCAGAAACTATTCTAACGTTCGATTTGTCCGGTATTTCAATTCTTCCTCGCTCTAAAAACAACATATCCGTAGGTATATTTAGAAACAGTTTTTTTGGCCAAAACTCGATTTGCTGCTCGTTATATGTCGGAATGCACGCGCTCCCTCCATCAATCATGCCGTATTTAGACGCAGCAAGCATTGCACACTTTGTTCCGAATTGGCAGTCCTTATCGTTGCGGCAGTGTCCTTCGTAGGCTCCGCACGGCGTGCTCGGATTGGTAGTCGTATATCCATCATCATTCTTACAATAATGATAATTCCCGAGTGATACGTTTCTGGAGAGGCGATTTTGTTCAACTTCGCGCGTGAAATTTGTCAACGTCAAATTCCAGTTTGAGCAGCACGCTAAGTTGTGTAGTTCCTCCGGTAACGCGCATTGTTTTCCAAGATTTTTCCCGTTCTCGTATATTGCCGCGGTAAAAAAGCCTTGGTTCCCTGGACCACAAGGTGTTGACGACCAGAACGTGCGTCCATAACCGCATGCTCGTTTGTAAACCTTATCTTCATCGAAGTAGTGCGGTTGCCCGGAGAGCAACTCGTCCAAACTGCATAGTCGCGCGCCCATATCAGAACATTGTTGACCAATGTCACTGTGGGTGCGCTTCGAATAATATGACGTCGTATCTGACCCACCACCGTGTCTGGAGGTTCTGTAAGGTATTGGGATATAACCTATTAACCCGCCGTTATTGTAAGTCTCTCCGTGACAACCGAGGTAGTTGTATCGTTTGATCCTGTGATAACGATATTGACCGAGAACAGACATCGAGCCGCACGACGTGTAAGAGCCGACGTAACCGCAATCTTTGGGTGCCCTACACTGCGAAGCCCTTTTGCGACTGTGCCACGCGAGTTCGTCGCACGTTCTGTTGAATCCGCAGGAACCAAAGCAAATTGATGTCTGTTGTGGCTTTCCGCCACCTCCCCTCATGCAAAAACTATCGGGATACGTTTTACCGTCGGAACCCTTGCAAACGACAGGGCGACTTTTAACGAGTTCGCAATCCGACCATTTCGTCGGAGGCGTAAATCTCCAATCTGAAGTAAAATTTGGCATATTCAAGCATTCGCCCCAAGCACCGACGTGAAATGTAAAGCATAGCGAATTCGCCCTGGCGCAAACTTCGTTCGCTTTTGTCGTGATCCACGTGTAAATTTCGTACCCGAGAATTTCTCGAGTACCCATTCCAACTTGTCTTAAACACATGTACTGTTTGCACATTGTATTTCTTTCGTGCCAATTTACCGTGTTGCAGTGCTCTCGAGCCGTACACTTTGCTTGACAGTCGCGCAGGGATCCCGCTTCCCCGGCGATGAGCGGATAACACGAAGTATCGCTAATCGCCTTATCGATACCAACATTCATCCATTTCGTCATATCTTCCGAAGGAATCGTGGGATCATTCGCCGCTCGAATGGCATTTTCATATCTACCACAAGGTTTTGGCTTTCCTGGTTGCGCATAGCCAACGAACCAACCACACATGATGTTATTTGAACCGTCCGTTTTCTCTCGGCAACACGAGTCGCCGCACATCGAAATCACATCACTCGTCGTGCGATTGTATTCTTCAAACGTATCACACCCGGGAGGTTTATCAACCAAACAGCCCAAACCAGCTCCGTCGAGAATGTCTGATCTGTCTTTATAGCACTGATAGCCTCTACTTACCGCATCGTTCGCCCAGCAGCAACCGTATTCTTGACACGTAGCCTTACGTATACTTTCAGAAAAGTAGCCAGATCGAGGATCTTCGAAATACGGTGCACATTGCACGCGCTGTTCGAGCGCAATCTTACATTTCTGATCGCAAGATTGCGTGTTGCATGGTTCAGAGATTTCGGGCATTTTACCGCAGCGATAGCGTGGAAGTTCAGTCCCGGTTGTGCTATTCAAACACAAAGCTGAGCGCACGCGCAGCCCGCCGCCGCACTCGACTGGACAATCGCTCCATGGAGTCATTTCCCATCTCGCACCCATGGGATCGTTTCCGTAACAGTCAACGTAACCCCATTTCCCGGGAGAAGTGGTGTAACACCACGGGCGCGATTCGCCTTCGATAGTTGGCTCGAAAAATTCAATGGCGACGTCGCGGAGAAGACGCGAGGTATCCGTCGTAAACGGAAATTTGCAAAACGCTCCATTTGCGGTGCCGTCGCATGTTTTTATTCCGCGCGAATAAACGACCATGTTTGTATTCGGAAGCAACTGTTCCGGTCGCGGAATGCCAGAGAGTAACATCGCGTTACTCGGTACGCCGAATATTGGTTTCAACGAGGCATCGAGATCCGTGTAATCCCCGTCGCCGTTGCCGAGGTCAAACTCAGCGTGTAAAGCCGCCATGGTATTCATGCACGTCGCGTTTGCATATCCTCGAGCGTCGTTAAATAAATTCGTCAAGTCTTCCGTGGATTGACCGAGAGTCGGATCGATTGCAATCGCGAGCTCCGTCGTATTCACCGTATCTGAGCACGTGTAAAAGCCTTGACACATGGAATCCGCGGCGCAAAGATTCTGAATGTACGGAATCGTACCATTCACCGGCCTCCAGGCATACACAGAGGGATTGTTCACCATCCTCTGATCGTGAATATCCCACGTCGTGGCCGACGGAACTTCCTTCTTTCTGTAAAAATCGCTCTCCGCCGCTTGCTTCAATCCAGCTCCGCGCCCGACGAGCGTGCAATAATCAGTTTGCGTTTCTTTTGTGAAACCCGCGCAGGCGTATCCCATCGAATCACACTCGCGCACGCATCTCGACAAAAACTCAATTCGTCTTCCAATGGGAGCTCCAATGGCAACTCTCGAACCGTGCCAAAAGTAATTCTCCAAATCATCCAGCGCCGAGAGTTGACGACGCCTCGTCGAAGCGTGCACCGAGGCCACCGGCGTCGTCTCCGAGTGCAACAAGTGCTTCAAAGGCGCCGCTCGAACAAAGACGAACACGTACGTCAACACCGACAACAAAAGCATCAAAGCCGTCCTTCTCTTCATCGTCATCGTCGTCATCGTCGTGCTGCAGTCGTTCGTTCTCGTTTCTCTGCAAAAAAGAGTCACGCGCCACGACACCACCACCACCGCCGCCGCCGCGCGCAAAAACGGTTCTTCTTAGTCACAGTGAGAGAAATTAAATTAATCGTCTGTTTTTTTTTTTTGTTTGTTTGTTTTCGTTCGTTCGTTGTCAAAGAATTTTGACAATTAAGGCGAGAGGGTAAAAAAAGACGAAAGGGTCGGTCAGTTTTACAGTTCAACAAAAAAGGTGCTTTTTTTGGAACACACGTCTTTTGGTCGACGAGAGAGAGAGAGAGAGAGACTCACCGTTGATACATTCCAAAAGGGTGGTTTGTGGATTTTCTCTCTCTCTCTCGCGCGCGCGAAGAAGAAGAAGAAGAAGAAGAAGAAGCGATGGACCGAAGAGGCCCCCGTCGCACACCTCCCGACGGATGCGTCGTCGTCGTCGTCGTCGTCGTCGTTTTATCGACCGACCGACCGAAAGGAAAGGAGAAAGAAAGAAAACGCGCGAGGAGATGCCTCGTCGACCGGAAAAAAAGATCGTCGTCAAATGGTCGCGAAGGGTATAATGTGCTGGCGAGAAAATCGCGTCGAATTCAAAAAGACTAAAATCAAAAAGGTCTCCATCGCATATCGTCGTCTCTTTTTTTTTCTTTTTCCGCACCTCGCTGTTCTTCTCTCGCACACGTCTGAGAAGACGAAGAAGACGAAGACGTGCCGCTCTCTCTCTCTCTCTTTCTTTCCGTCTCGAAGAAGCACTTTCGTCAAAAGCAATGTCGTTCTTTTAAACCCTCTCGAAGATGTGTCGTCGACCGAAAGAAAACGAAGAAAGCGCAAAGAGATATTTTTTTCAAACACATATAAAACCCTAAACTCAACGGCTTCTTTTTTTTGTTGTTGGTGTTATTGTTAGGGTTTAGAAAAAGGAGGGAAGGGTTTAGTGTACAGTCCCGATCTCTTCTCTCTTTATTTTTTGCGGCTCGAGAGAAGAGCGGTAAAGAGGTTTTGATACACACACACACACACACAGAGAGAGAGAGAGAGAGAAAGAAAGATGAACGAGAACACCACCGGCGGTTTTTATTACAACGACGACGACTTGGAGAAAGAAGAAGAAGAAGAAAACGAGACGACGACTCAAAATCGCTCTGGAATGGATGGTCGTCTCGATAACGCCACGGGAAGAACAACGATGATGATGGGAGGAGGAGGAGGAGAAGATGAGAAAGCGCTTCCTCTTCCAGCAGGTGCTGCCGCGACGACGACGACGACGACGACGAAAGCGGCGTCGTCGTTGGTTTTACCGAACGATCACGTCAGGCAATTCGTGTCGTTCTTACACAAACGCATCGGAGAGTCGTCGTCCTCGTCCTCTGTGTCGATGATGATGATGCACTCTAATGGTCCCGGGAGGAATAAAACCTCGCAGCACGAAATCGGCAACTTGTACGAAAAGTCGTTTCCAGCCATCAGCGAGAGGTACTTCAAACACGCGAACTGGCCGAAGAAAGAACTCGTGGTGGAGTTTCTCGAGAAAGAGAGAGAAGAAGAAGGAGGAAAGGAAAGGACGGCGACGACGGGCCCGACGGCGGCCGACGACGAGATTTTCCTGGCGCTGTACGAAGAGCTTTACTTTCGCCACGTGTACTCGCGAACCTCGTCGCCGTCGATCGAGGAGAGAGTGGAAAGTTGGAAGGCGTATTGCAGGTTGTTCGATTGCGTTTTGAATGAAGGGGAAAGAGAAGGAGTAGGAGGAGTAGGAGGACTCGTTTTACCGAACGTTTGGTTGTGGGATATGGTGGACGAATTCATCTATCAGTTTCAGTCGTTTTGCCAATTCCGAGGAAAGTTACAGGCGAAATCGGAGAAGGAAATTGAACGTTTGAAAGAGTTGAAGGATGAAGACGACGTGTGGCAAAAAGAGAAGGTTGAGGCGTATTTGGAGGCTTTGCAAAACAAGAGGAAGGAAAAAGCGGAGCGGGAACAGGAGGAAGCGACTTTGAAAGAAGAAGAAGAATCCGACGAGAAGAAGGTGAGAAGAAGCAACGTTTTGGACACTTTGGGATACTTTGCCATCGTTGGTTTGGCGAGAGTCCAGTGTTTGTCGGGGGACTACGAGTTGTCTTTGAAGACCTTCGACGCGCTGCCGGATTTGCAAGGCGGAAGAAGTTTACACGCGAGGATTCCGGGATGTCACGTTTCTGTCAATTATCACGTTGGTTTCGCGTATTTCATGCTCAATAGGTATAAAGACGCGGCTAAATTTTTTAATCGGGGTATTTTGCACGTCGAGCGATTGCAAATGAATTTGCGACGCAGGGAAAACGGCGGTGGAGGCGGGAAGAGTACCGGTTCGCATTCGCCCGGAGGGAGAATCGAACTTTTGCGGAAAAAATCTGAACAAATGCTTTCATTACTAGCAATTGGGATCCCGATGAGCTGTGGGTCTGGTTCCACTTCCAGTGGAGGCGTCATGAGATCTTTGGACGATCACACGCGTTCTGTTTTGAGAGAAAAGTACGGCGACAAGATGGCAAAGATGAACAACGGAGAAACCGACGCGTTTGCGGATTTATTCGCTTTTGCGTGTCCAAAATTTATCGCCACGAACGAAATCATTAAATCTACGGGGTCTGGAGAGTACGCCGCGGATCCATCGCTTAGTTATAATCAAGAGGCGTATAAGAAACAGCTCGCGGTGTTCGTGGAAGAGGTACAGCAACGAGCGCCACTTCCTAAGTTGAAAAGCTATTTGAGATTGTACACGACCATTTCGGTGCAAAAGCTCGCGCATTTGATGGAAGTTACCGAAGACGAACTGAAAAAGAACCTCGAAGTGATGCGAGAGAAGAGCAGTAACGTCGTCGAGTACAGAAGAGAATACTGTAAATCTCTTCTCGACGGCGTCGAAGTGTCCAAGTTGAACGCTTCTTCCGCCGGTGGCGGTGGCGGTGGTGGTACCGGCGCGACGTCTCACTGGAATAATTTCGACGCGTTTGACTTTGCGTTAGAAGAAGACGGGAAGACGATTAAAGTTTTCGATCATTACACTCAAAACCAACAGCACGAGAAGCACACGTCTTCGACCTCTCCTGCCGCGGCTCCTACGAAAGACGCAGAGATTTTCAGCAGGCACATTCACAGACTTTCCAAGCTGATGGAAGAATTGAAATAGAGAGAGAGAATCACGCGTGTAATCGGTGAATAATAATAATAATAATAATAATAATAATAAAAGGTTCTTTCTTTCGACCACCTCTTCGCGTTTTGAACGCGTTCGCGCCGCCGTCTCTCAAAAGTTCTGTCTCAAAGTCGTTTACGTCGTTTTCGTCGTTTACGTCGTCGTCGCGCTTTTTCTTCTTTTCTCTCTGAGAAGATTTTTTGGTCGACAGAAAAAGAATAGATATTTTATTGTTGTGACAAAAATAAGGGATTGGAATTCATTCTCTTCACACCAAAAGGCTCTCTCTGTCGTCGTTCGTTCGTTCGTTCGTTCGTTCGCAAACAAACAAACAAAAAAAATGCTCAAGTCGATTGGTTCGCTCAACAAGAGAGCGGGAGGCGCACCATCGTTACCCGCTGGTGGTGGTGGCTCTTCCGATAAAGTCCCGTCGTCGTCAAAATCATCATCATCATCATCATCATCATCCACTGCGGAAATTGCGAAATTGGAAAAGCGTCTCGACGACATCTTGGACGCCAAAAGCGGCGCTTTCAACGGAGACGCCGCGATATGCGTTCGAAGGTTTCGCGCGCGAAACGACTTGGTCCCGATGCCGTCGGACGCGCAGAAACGCTCGTTCAAATCGAGAAGCATCGTGACGCGAGGAGAAGACGAAGACAGAGAAACGAAACTCGCGCGAACGTTCTCGCAAACGCAAGGCGAAGCGCAGTGCTTCGGGTTTACCGTGTGCTCGTGCGAGAAGAATGCATCATCATCATCATCATCATCATCATCGCCGCGAGATGAAGAGACGACAACACCTCTGTTTGAATGCGAATTGTGGTTATCGCGCGGCCGGGAGAGCGAGGAGAGTGGACCCCCGGGATCGTGGACGGTCGTCGCGAAAGACGCGACGACGACGACGTTGGAACCCTTATTTATGGTAACTCTGAAAGAAGAGTCGACGATGGAGGAGCTGTACGATCGACACTCATACTCGACGCGTCGCCCGTTCCCGGAAATGGTGGTGAAGAGTTTACTCGGGTCGGCGGAGAAGGAGAAGAAAAAGAAGTTGGAGAATGCTCCATCCTTTAAGGCGGCGAAGACGTACAAAGGAAACGAGCAAATCGCGGAAATTGTTCCGTTACAACGCGATTTCCCGAAAGGAAAGTTGGTTGGAAAAGTCGAACGCATGCTTTCGATGTTGATTCGTAAAAGCGAAAACGATATGCAAGGAACACGAATGGTGCCGTACACGAGAGGTTTGAAAGGTAGGTTGTACACGATGATCACCAGTGCATTTTTAACGTTTGGTTTTGCGATACCGATAACGTACCCTGCGGCGGTTAAATACGAAATGCCTCTGGAAATTCACGAGAACGGTCTGGAAGGTCTCAACGGCATGTCGGATAAAGAGGTGAGAAAATATCGCGAGAACTGCGCGGCCTTCGTGAAACCGATTGGCACAGTCCGTGTCAAAAAAGCCGGTATGGGGCACTTCAAGTTGAAGAAAAACGAAAATAAAGACTACGACGAGTGGCCAAAACACACGAAGAGGCACTTCGTGTTCGCGATGATCGCGCACGTCGCCATGATCAACGAATTCGCAAAAAATGGAACGTATTCCATCCCCGACACGACGACTACCGTCGAGGTCTGAAGAGGATAACGAAGTACCTATGTACCTCACCTGTACATGTTATTATCATTATTTATTACTATTACTATACGTAGTTGTTGTGTATTTCATATGTTTTTCTACTACTATGTATGTCTCTCATTATGTATTTATGTATATATATACTGCTATTCCTGGTGGTGGTGATAATAGTGCTACTTTTGGCTAAACCTACTATGTGTGCGTGTTGGTGGTACACGACGTCATTCGTCTCTATTTTACATTATTACTCGTCTCAACGCGTCATTCCATCAGCCAAAAAAAGGCGCTCCACACGTGCACGTCTTCCTATTCCCCATGCACACCCCCTCAAATGTGGGAAACCTCTTCGCGAAACTTGGTTCCGGTGTGCCTTCCAACAATTTCTCCTTCTCTCGTTGCAACTTCTCCGGCGCGTGGTGTAATTCTCTCCACAACTGAAACAATTTCATCGATTTCACGCTGTCGCCTTCCGCGCAGTGTTTCTCGTTCAACTCCAACTGGCCTTGGAGCAGTCGTCTCACCAAGTGGTCTTGCGAGAACACAGAATACGTGCTAAACTTTGGATTCCAGGTTCTCCACACTCCGCACAAATCGACCACGCCTTTAAAGTCTTCGCCTTCTCGCAAACCTAACCACTCGATGTCTTTCGAGACGTTTTGGCCGACGAGGATGGCGGTTCGCGAAGGTAAAGATCGACGGACGAGAACCATGGCTGTTTTCATTTGTTAAAAAAGAGAAAATACGCGCGTCAGTGATTGAGAAAGAGAGAGAGGGAGAGAGAGAGAGAGGTACGTCGTCTCGACGTCGCGCTCGTCCTTCTCCTCCTCCTCCTCCTCCTCCTCCTCCTCCTACAAAACTTGGGAGAGAGAAAGAGAAACGAAACCAAATCAATCAAACAAAATCGTAAACAACAAAATCGTACCATCTCCGAATGGAATCCCTTCCTCGTCCAATTTTTCCCTCGTTATCCCCGTGAGCGGTTCAATCGTGGAGACTATCGTCGAAGACGTGGACGCGCCAGACGTTCCTTCGTTCGCAGCAGTCCCCGGTTTCACGAACACGTTCACTAAAGTTCGCATCCGCTCGTCCACGACGGCAATCTGCGCGACCGCTCTGTCGTTGTGCGTGTGTCCAGTCGCCACGCACTCGACGTCGATGGCGAAGTATTCGTCTTCCTCTTCCTCTTCGCGTTGCTCTCTCTGCGCTTCTTTCTTACGAAGAAGAGAAGAGGGAACGAACGTGGATGCGTTCGCGTTCATGCAGAGATGGAGATGCGCGTTTGATTTTTTTCTTGACAAATGTTTGTGAGGTTTTTACTCGAAACGACGAAACTGTATAGAAGTGTGCATTATACGTAGGAACTACTACTGGAGTATCGCTCTAAAACAGAAAGAACACAATAATCGATGGTGCGGTAATACATCTCTCTTTCTCTTTATAACAACATATACGTGTGGTAATGATAACGCGATGATAACGAATTTTTTACTTCGAGTGAATCTGCGTCCACTTACCGGCGACGCTTTCTTTCCACACCGAGACGCGGTTGTCGGCGTCGGAAACGGCGAGAACGTTCCCGACGACAGACCAGCTGAGACGCCAGACGGCGGTTTTGAAGTCGTTGAGGAGGACGGAGTGGTAGTCGTTGTTGTTACTATTATTACTGCTTTCGGTCCAGATGTACACTTTGCCGTCTTGCGAACACGAAGCAATTTGTTGGACGTTGGAACCGCCGTTGTTCGGCGCCCATTGGACGTCTCTTACCCAATCCGCGTGGCCTCGAAGCTCTTTCTTCAGTCGCCATTGTTGTTGTTGATTATAATTACTACTATCTCCTCCTCCTTCGTTGGTAACTCTCGTCCAAATCTTGCACAAGTTATCGCACCCGCAACTCGCAATCTCGTCGTTCTGCCCCCACGACACTCCAGTGCACCCAACCGCGTGCGCTTCGTTCGAAATCTTCTCGCTTTTCCACCCTCCTCCCGCCATGTTACTACACGAAATAATCGCCACGCTCCCGTCGCTCGAGCATGCCGCCACGGCGCACCCAAACTCGTGCGGCGCCCACGAAATCGCATTCACGCTCCCGTCAAAAAAACCTTTCGGCGTCACGTACACTCTCGAAAACACGTTCGAGCTCGTCTCCTTCCATATCATCACCGTGTGATCGAACGAGCACGACGCTAACAACGCGCCAAATTTCGGGTGCGCCCACGACACTTGCCACACCGGGCCTTCGTGACCCGTCAGCGTCGTCGCGTTCGCCGTTTCGAGACCTTGTTGGTCCGCGGCTGGTCCGTCGCTCCCGCCGCCACTACTCGTCGTCCCGGTATCGAACACTTTGATCGTTCTGTCCGAAGAGCACGTCGCCACTCGCTTTATTATTATTATTATTATTATTATTATTATTATTAT
>CEPW01142824.1_pt1 | contig 19067 bp, 10 predicted proteins | sample 356211 | NCBI WGS metagenome assembly CEPW01 (sample SAMEA2620021, study PRJEB7988) | marine metagenome | biome: marine biome (ENVO:00000447); feature: deep chlorophyll maximum layer (ENVO:xxxxxxxx); material: "saline water (ENVO:00002010), including plankton (ENVO:xxxxxxxx)" | depth 25 m
TGGAGGTTTGTGCATTGCTGACGAAGTACAAATAGGTTTTGGAAGACTTGGAACAGCTTTCTGGGGCTTTGAATTTCAAAAAATTGTACCAGATATAGTCACCTTAGGTAAATCAATCGGGAATGGTCACCCATTGTCAGTAGTTATTACAAATAGAGAAATCGCAGATAGATTTAATAATGGGATGGAATATTTTAATTCTTTTGGAGGGAATCCTGTTTCTTGTGCAATTGGCCATGCGGTATTAAAAGTAATTGAAGAAGAAGAATTACAACAAAATGCATATAAAGTTGGAAACTTTCTAAAAAAAATGCTTGTAGAGTTAAAAGATAAGCACAGTATTATTGGTGATGTTCGCGGCGGAGGCCTTTTCTTAGGTATAGAACTAGTAAAAGACCTGAAAACGCTTGAACCATCTAAACAAAAAACCCATTTCTTGATTAACCAAATGAAGAAAAAAGGTATCCTTTTAAGTTCTGACGGCCCAGACCATAATGTAATAAAAATTAAGCCTCCAATGGTTTTCAATAGTGAAAATGCTTCTTTTTTAGTCGACACATTTGATTCAATTTTAAAAAAAATATAATAAAAGATTTTAAAAGTTAGTGGGTAATACTTATCTTTTATTTTCATTAAATTATCATGTAAAGAACCGTGAAGATGTATTGATTCATAATGAGTATGAAAGTCTTTGTTCAATAATTTAATAACTCTGAGGTTTCTCAATGATAAATCTAATGGTGATTATCCTAATTATAGGAATAATATCTGCCGTGTTTGGTTGTCTTTTTATTTTTGCCCCTGCAATAATATTGAAAGCAGAAGAAAAAGCTAATAAACTTTACATGACTGATATGGTTCTGATAAAAAATAGAATCCCGCTTGGGGCTACCATGCTAACCGCATCTGCTTTCTTGGCCTATGTATACATGACTGGACCCTTAAAAGAGATAATCTTTCTAGTAATTGCAGTCACTGCAGGTATTTTTGGCACCCTCCTTTTAGTATCACCAAAAACAATTTTACTTGCTGAACGCAAAGCAAATCAGCTCTATATGACCGATGCATTTTTTCTAAAGCATCGTATGATTTTAGGCATAATGCTCTTAGTAGCATCTGCATTTATGATACGCACCTATTTTACATTTTCCTAATTCAGTAGGATTTTAATTTGAATCTATTTGATTCAATCGGACTCAGTTCTGACCCTTTTTCAACATCTCCAAATGTTGATTTATTCTATCCTGCTGTAGAACATCGTCAATGTTTAGAAGGACTAGAGTTGGCTATCCGCATGCGACGAGGCCTATCAGTAGTAAAAGGTGGAATTGGCGTTGGTAAAACAACCATTAGTCGCAAGCTAATCCAAAATTTTAGAGATGAATCGGATGACTATGACTTCTATTTAATTCTAGATCCAAAATTTGAATCTGAGATTATTTTACTAAAGCATATTATTGAATTATTTGGTATTAATGATTCTGCCGAATCAGTTCAGGATTGTCGAAACATCATCGAGAACTATCTATTAAAAGTAGGTGTGGAACAAGGAAAAACATTAGTACTAATAATAGATGAAGGACAAAATTTACCTGGAGAAATGCTAGATGTTTTCAGAACTCTTTTGAATTTTGAAACAGATGATTTTAAATTGCTTCAACTAATAATATTTGGACAACCTGAAATGGGTAAAATGATTCATAAATACCCAAACTTTGAGGACCGAATCTCCTTTGATTTTGAAATTGGGCCAATAAATCTTGAAGATATGAAGGGAATGATTGATCACAGAATCCAAATTACAGGGGGCGAAGCAGGGAGTTGGTTTACGGAAAAAGCTATCCTGAAAATTCATAAAAACACCCAGGGTTACCCTAGAAAGGTAACCCAACTCTGCCATCAAATTCTTTTAGCAATGATTAGTGAGGAACAAAATAAAATCGATGAAGAAATGGTGCAGAGAGTCATCTCAGGAAAAATTGATACTGGAGGACTTTTAAAGCAAAAAAAGAAAAATTATAACCAAATAGCAGTGAATAAACTGTTGGATGTTCTTCGAAAAGATGATCCAGAAAAAGAGGTTAGCACTAGTAATACGATTCTAGAGGATATTGATGATGAATGGATAGGCGCTTCTCCTGCAGAAAATAACATTACCCCATCAGAAGTTCAGCCTTCAATAGTAAAACCTGATCCTCCAAAGGAACAAATAAACTTAAAACAGGAAAAGAAACAAATCTTATCTAATGTGATTACAGAAGATGGCTCAAAGGATGTATCAACCGCCAAGACATTGTATGAAATTATTGATGATGATTTTTTACCAAATCAAGGAAAATATCCTCGTGGAGTTACCCCTAGCATATTAAACCAATTACCATTCGATAAAACGTACATTGGCATACACATTGACTATGGTAGAATCTTTGCAACAGTTATCCAAGAAAAAAACTCTGTGAAAACTTTATTGACACACAATTCCATATCAACCTCAGCCGAGTACGTAGAATCAATAGACAATGCAGAGGAATTCATAGATATTTGCTCTGAATTAATAGATTTATGCATCGATGATCTTTTGGATTATGGGGAATTATATAAATCTGCAACTAAATACCTAGAAAATAAGGCGCCCGTAGCACTAACCATCAATCATGATCAAATATTACTACTATTAGTTAAGGTACCTAAGGAAAATCAAAAAGAGAAAGGGAAAATTATAGAATGGACAATTAGTAAAGATCTAAGCTTTCCCATTGAGGATTGTATCATTGATCCAGTTAAAGGAGAAAACGATAGTTTTTTGGTTGGTGTTGGTGATAAATCAGCTTTAAATAATGTGAGTAAACCGCTAATAGATGATGGATGGAACATTCGAAAATTATTCCCGATTAACCAGTCTATCTATAATGCCTTTATTTGGAATTACCCTGAAAAAAAGAAAAAAAATACTATCATCATTCACATCGGGGAAAAAACTGGAAGCATACTAGGATCGGATAAGTCAGGTTTAAAAATAATTCGTCCTCTTTATGTCGGATTTGAGAGTTTGAAAGATGCCTTAAGAGATAATGGATATTCAGATGAAAAATTGAAAAGCATACTTACATTTCAAGTTCCTGCATCTCTATTAACAATGTTTGGAAAAACCGTTGCCAAAGGAGAGCATGATGATATTTCCAGAGCGGTTTTTGAAAATTGGAGGCAAGAAATAGAGCGCACCATCAATGGGATACGAAAAGATTTTAAAATTATTGATGGAACAGATATTTTACTTAGCGGCGCCGTTGGAGATATAAAATATTTAGATAGTTTTATTGAAGGAATTACAGGGCTTAGCACAACTTATTTAAATCCGATAAGAAACCTATCAATGCCGCCTGATTTTGATATAAATACAATCGAATTTCATCCTTCAGTTTTCACTGCTTCCATCGGGTCTGCCCTTAACATTGAGAAATCTGTAAGTATCTTACCAAAAGATCTACAGCAGGAGGAAACACTGAGATGGGTCAACCGAGCTGGCATTGTTTTCAGCACCTTATCGTTAATTACTATTCTTGCAATTTCTATCAAAACCAAACTCAATATTGACTCTCTACAATCTGAAATAGAGCCATTGAGAATTGAGAACAATAAATTTGGGAATGTTGAATCTAATCATACATTATTGAAGACTAATAAATCAAATGTGGAGCAACAACTAGAAATATTAAAGTATGATACTGATTATTTTAATCGAATTCTTGCAATCAATAAATTTCTTAGCTACTATACTCCAAAAGAAGTATTAATTGAAGAGTTAAATTTCCAGGAAGGTTGGGATGTGAAAGGGTATAAGAAAGTTGGACGAGACTTAGTGAAAGTTGTTAGAAAAGAAGACACACATTTAAGGATTGTAAGACTGGCTGGAAGCGTACAATCCAATACAGCCCTGTTATCATCTCATTTTCGTAATTTTTTATCATCTCTTGAAGAATCTGGACTATTTCAAAACATTGAAGTAATGAACGAATCATCTCAAGAGGAGCTCGGTAGAGATAAAATTCAATTTGAATTAAAGTGTATAATTTGATGCAACAGTTTTTTAAAAGTCAAAAAAATGTGTTCATTATTCTATTTGGTAGTATCATAGTTGGATTTTTTACTTGGTATAGTTTAGTACATAAAAATTTGTCAAAAGAATATGAAAGTATTGCTCGATCTAAAAATCAGCTTGATAGAGATATTGCAAAATATCGTAGCATGCAATCCCAAATCTATAGTTTAGAGAGTGAATGGGCTGGTCTTAATAATAATTTCAAAGACACGATGACAAAGATACCCAATAAAAGTCTCTTTGAGAACGTAGCAGATTATTTATATTCAATGATTATCAACCACGGTCTCAAAATTGATAACTTTTCTCCTTCGAATAGCGCAATTGATAAAAAAATAATTTTCATGCCTGAATCAGGTGACGAGTTATTAGTTGAAAAAATTCCAGTAGATATAATACTGCAAGGATCCTTTATCAATTTTGGACAGTTACTAGAGTCAATGCTTTCAAGTCAATATAGGCTGACCGTTTCTGATATTGGAATAAATAAAAGCAGTGGGTCTTATTCCCAAACTATAAAATTGATATCTTACATATACGTACAATCAATCAAAAGTAGGAAACAACCTGCAAATATTGTCTCCTCTAACCAAAAAATCAATGCCAAGCCTATAACCGATGCAAAAGTCTCTGAAAAAGAGATCAAAGAAGCTGTGAAATCAATTGATAAAAATATCAAAATTGCTGATTCTTTAAAAGATGTCCCAGAAATGTGGCTCGAACCTGCAACTGAACCAATCGATCAATCTGCACAAATTGAAATATCTAGCTCCATTGAAAAGGATAATAACAAGAAAAAAACAACTCAAAAAAAAGAGAGTAAGAAAAAAGTAGTTTCCAAAAAAGAGAGCACAGGAAGTACGATACAAAAAAAAGAAGAACAGAAATCAACTACGGCGTCAAATTTGACCAAATTTGAAGATTTTTATGATATAAGAGTCATTAAAAGTAAAACTTGTGAAAAAGTAAAAAACAACCTACCCATTAATCCAAAAAATCGATTTCTATATGATTCTGGGAAAGTGTATTGTCATTCGCTATTGAATAATAATTCAGGAAAGCATATGGATATATATCATATTTGGTATATGAATGGTAATCTGAAAGCAAAAGTACGTATAAGAGTTCGTGCTGGAAAAGAGATACCTGCAATCTCACACCGTTCAATCGAGAGCGCAGATGTTGGAATGTGGAAAGTTGAAATAACTGATAGCGATAAAAAGATTTTAGATACTGTAATTTTTGAAGTAGTTTAAGGGCAAAATATCTATGACCCCTCGACTAAAAATATTATCATTTTTTCTACTCCTTTCGATTGTCTACGCAGTTTACGATTATATTGATAGAAATAAGGATGACAGACCCGCTTACGCAAAGAAACAAAAAACCAAACGAGCTCGTACAGCTGGAGTGAGTAAACAACGAGCGATAGATCACCAGAAAAAAATGGAGGCTTTGCTCGCAGAGGCAAAGCCAAAAGAGGAAATAATTGTTAATGACGATTTTTTACCCCTATCAAAAAATGTAACGAATCTGAATGGTTGGTCAAGAAACCCTTTTGTGAAACCAAAAAAAAATAAACCTATTGAAACAAATAATTTTTTAGATCAAAGAAAAGAAAAAACTGAAATAGAAGAAAAGAACCTCATCAACACCTTAGATGGATTGATCATTGAAACTGCTGTACGAATGGGACAGAAGGCATTCGTTACTATTAATGGACAAACCTTTACTGAAGGCGATTTGATCAATGATGCAATAATTGAAAAAATTGAAAGAGAAAAAATAACTTTTAAAGTTGGAGAAACTAGAATCATAAAAGATGTTGGTACCTAGAAACACCTCTATATTTTATTGCTTATTTTTTATGATGGTGTGGTCTAAGCCCATTGATGAATTTACGCCCCTTGATCGGAATGGGAACCGTTTTGACCTAAATCAAAAAATGTCCATTAACATGCAAGATTCAGATATTAAGAATGTCCTTATGTTAATTGGCGAGCTAGCTGGATTAAATATTGTGGTCAGCCCCGCTGTAAAAGACACTATAACTGCAAATCTTGAAAATGTTTCTGTGAAAGCTGCATTAGATGTGATCTTAAAACCGCATGGATATAGTTACTTTGCTCAGGAAAACATAATTATAGTAAAAGGATCCGATAGTGATATTGTCCGAGAACTTGAGACAGTAGTATTAAAATTAAAATATATCAGCGCGGAAGATTTATTTGGCCCCCTTGAAACGGTTTTCTCACCCCAAGGGAAAGCTCAAGCTTTCACACCAATTGTTACTGCTGGTGGTGTTACTCCTGGAATATCAAATATGGTGATTGTCTCAGATGTACAAGAAAATATCCCGCAAATAATTAGCATGATTGAAAAACTCGATAAAGCTATATCTAATGTTAATATTGCAGTAAAGTTCATAGAGTCTGGTGTAGACACAGCCAAAGGGAGCGGTATTGACTGGTCAAAAGCTAATCCTATCCAGTTAGGTTCTGTGAGCGGTGATACTTCTTCACTCATTCCGTTTAAATTAAATAATATCACCATAGCAACTCTAAATCCAGTGCAGTTTGGTGCTGCATGGAAATTAATGCAAGCTCGAGGCGAATCAAAAATTTTGGCAAGTCCGCATATAACGACACTAGATAATCATTCAGCAGAAACTCAGATAACTACAACAATCTACATTGAAGGAAGTGTCAGCAATAATAATCAAAATAATAATTTCAATAGAAATCAAAATTCAGGACAAAATTTTCAAACGAATCCAGCAACAAATAGTAATATGTACATGAATACTGGGAATCAAATTACAGAAAAAGATGTTGGAATTACCTTATCCGTCACGCCTAGAATTAATGATGAATCAAGAATCACTTTAGTTGTTAATGCTACGGTCGAGGCGCTATTATCTGCAGCTGAAGTTTTAACAGATAAGCCACGCTCTACTACCAGAACTGTACGGACTCAAGTTACTGTAAATGATGGTGATACAGTTATTATTGGAGGCCTCATAGCTGAAAATGTTATTGAAAACAAAAAATTTGTCCCCGTGCTCAGCACTATACCATTTATAGGAAGAATGTTCCAGTCTACCATCATCGATAAAGAACAACGTGAGCTATTGATTTTTATTACTCCAAACGTAGTAGGATAAGAACCTTATGCAAAAAAACTTACCGTATATATTGATTTCATTTGGTATCGCGATTTCGATCTGCTTTCTATCTTTCTTTGATATTTACGATAATTTTGAGCATAGTCTTCTAGATATGAGATTTAAGTCACGAGGCTTAATGGAAACACGGGAAGATATTGCAACAGCTGATATTGATGTAAGAGCACTTCAAACAGAGGGGAAATGGGATCCTTGGAGCAGAGAAAAACATATACCAATGGCACAACTAGCTGCAGAACATAGATTAGATGCATTTATTTTTGATGTTTACTTTATAGAAGAAAGTGAGCGCAAACTAGAGTACAAAGCCTTAAACGATGTAAAAGATACTGTTTTGAGCGTAGAAAAAATAAAAACTCTTTTCCCTGACCCTGATAATGATCTTGCAGACGCAGCAAAAAAAGCAGGTAATATTATATTTGCTCAAAGTTTTAAACCTCAAGGAGAAAAAAAACTACCTGTTAAGGAACGCTCTGAAGTCATGGATAGGAGACTAAAACTATTAGAGGAAAGAAATTTATTTCGAACTATTGACCCTAAAAAGTACTCTACTTTATTTGATTTCTATGATATTGAAACGGCAGTTGATACACTTATTAAAAATTCTGCTGGTGTATATTTTTTCCAGTCAGATCCAGATCCAGATGGTCTCCAAAGAAAATATCCCTTGGTGGGATTATATGAAAATAAACTCTTTGCTTCTGCCTCTCTTGCTCTTGCATTGAGACACTATGATGTATCTTTTGATAGTGTAGAAATTATTCCTGGTAAACACCTTAAGTTTTCCCTTCCAGAGCCAGATGAGTATGGCAGATCTGAAATATCTATCCCCATAAACAAAAAAGGGCAAATGCAAGTAAACTGGGCTGGAAATTGGGAAGATAAAGAAACTGGTGAAAAAGACCTTATGCATTATCCTTACAATGTGCTCAAACAATTCAGAGAATATGAATATCAAAATTATGTTCTAGCTGAATTTAAAAAATTAGTAAATCTTTCTTTTAATGGAAATGCGAAAGCCGCATACAAACCTGCATTAGGTGCTATTGATGCACCAAAAAAAGATATTCTAGGTGCTGTAAAAAAAGTCATGATGATGAGCGCGCTAGAAAATTGGATTCAAAAAAACCCTGATGGAACTGCTGAAGATTTTAAAAAAGCGCCTCCATTTATTTTTAATGAAATCAAAAATAATAATATTATTGCAAACAAATTTTTAGATACTAACCGAACAAAGAAACCAACTCTTGATGAATTGTTATTAAATAGAGACGTTATCTTTGATTTTGGACTAAAAAATTATCAATTTACTAGTGTCAAACAGCTGATGACTGATCTGGAAAAAGCTGAGTTGAAAAAAGTACTAGCAAACCTAGCTACTCTAGAACGGAATTTTATGATAATATCTAATCTACATAATCATAATTTAATTGATGAGCAACGTCCTCTCTCTTTCTTCCCTAACTCAGTAAGATTAACATACGGAGATGAAAAAAAGGGAGAATTTCGTCTATTGGTCCCATTTGAATTTGTTGGAAAAAAATTATACTATGGACTTACAGCAACTGGTACTTCTGATCTGAATCCAATGCCATTTGACCCTAGATATCCCATGGTAGGTCTACATGCAAATGCGTTAAATACTATCCTTGATAATAAAATTATTCATGAAATATCTAAAACTCAGGTTGCTATAATAATCATTATTATCGGAGTTTTACTTGCTTTTGTTGTTCCTGCAATGAATGCATCCCTCGGAGGTCTTTTGATTGGAGCTGTGTTAATAGCCTATGGTTGGATTTCGTTTTGGTTGTTTTCTAATCACTACATTTGGCTCGACATGGTAGGCCCACTATCCACAATGGCAATTGGCTATCTTGGAATTACTGTATACAATTATATACAAGAGGAAAAAAATAAAAACTTTTTGAAGGACTCATTTGGAACATATGTCTCTCCAGAGCTAATTGATCAAATGTATGAAAGTGGAGAGGAGCCTTCATTAGGAGGAGAAGAAGGATACCACACTGCCTTTTTTACTGATATTCAAAGTTTCTCTGCTTTCTCAGAAAAATTAACTGCTAGTGAGCTAGTGGCTTTATTAAACCAATATCTCACTGATATGACAGATGTGCTACTCGAAAATAATGGAACCTTAGACAAATATATTGGTGATGCAATTGTTGCTTTTTATGGAGCGCCTATTGAAGTTGATGACCATGAACTCTGGGCATGTAGAACTGCTATACAAATGCAGGAAAAATTAGCGATTTTACGTGACGGGTGGCGCGGAGAAGGAGATCGTTGGCCTGAAATTGTTCACAATATGCAAAATAGAATTGGTATAAGTTCAGGGCAAATGGTAACAGGTAATATGGGTTCAGAGTCTCGAATGAATTACACAATGATGGGTGATAATGTAAATACGGCAGCTAGGTTAGAATCGTCAGCAAAACAATATGGCATTTATATCCAAATCGCAGACAGCACCTACCAGCCCGTAAAAGACAAAGTAATCGTACGTGATTTAGATAATGTGAGAGTATTAGGGAAAGAAGAACCTGTGAAAGTATGGGAATTAATTTCTGAGATAGGTCAAGAACCAGAGCCTTATAAAAAAATTCTCCCTGCCTACAACGAAGCTCTGGATCTGTACAAAAATCAAGAATGGGCTAAAGCTATTGAAGCTTTCAAAGCTTCCGATGCTCTAGAGGATATGTTTGCTGGAAGGAAAACCAATCCAAGTAGAATTTACATACCACGATGTGAGCATTTTATCGATAATCCTCCAGGTGATAACTGGGATGGTGTTTGGACACTAACGAGTAAATAGTTTATCGCCCCAAGTGAAGCGGCAAAAACATATTTTAATAAGTCTGTTAATAAGTGGAATTTTCTCTTGTGTGCTTGCGCAGGATCCATTTGAATCTGACTCTACTCTATCTTCAATTTTATCTCAATCCATTGCTAATTCAATTGAAATAGCAGATGTAAATAATGATGGTTATGATGACATTCTACTTTCTGGTTATGACTCTACTCGTTTTGGGATATTTATCGATGTCTTTTTAGGGAACTCTAATGGTACACTATCCCGAGGTTTTCAAACAAATTATATTACTTACCCAGATACCATCGCAGAATACTTTGGTGGGATTGGAAATATTAGTGTTGCAGATGTAAACCTTGATGGTGGAATAGATATTTATATGAATGGTTCTGCAAGGTCTTCTCTTCTACTTAATAATTCTTCTGGTTCATTTTCAGAATCTTCCTTGCTCCCTAACCTATCTGTTACCTACAGTAATGGTGGATGGGGAGATGTAAATATGGATGGACGTCCTGATCTATTTTTAATGGGGGTGAATGAATATGCAGATAATATTCTTAATGAGCTCTATGTGAATAGTGGAAACAATTTAGATGAAGACCTGACAACAATTTTCCCATCTTTGTTTACTGGTAGCAGTACCTGGGGTGATTTTGATAATGATGGAGATCCAGATTTAATTATTTCTGGCCAAACAGCAAATCCAAACTCATCTGTATCAAGACTGTATCAGAATGAGCCTATTGGAAGATTAACAGAAGTGACAACAGCGGATGCAATTAATGGATTAAAGGCTGGTTCCAGTCATTTTGTTGATTTGGACTCTGATGGTGATCAGGATCTTATTATGACTGGATGGAATAAGATTGAGGGCAAACTAGTAACATGGATTCTAGAAAACGAACCTCTTGGCACCTATTCTTTAAGCTCAAATCAGATTGATTTTGCAGTCGCATACGGGACGATTGATGCTATTGATTATAATTTGGATGGATTTCAGGATTTTTTAATTGCTGGAGCTGATTCCGTTCGAAATTATGCAGGGAAAGTTCATTCAATGTCAGGCAGGGTTTTCTTGAACAATCATGATGGATCTTTTACCTCTATCAAAGAAATTCCAGGTGCAAGAACAGCCCGATTTGCTGATATAGATCTAGATGGGAAACCTGACATTGTAGCTAGTGGAACCAGAGAAATTGGTAATGACTCATTATCGTTCTCTCATATATTTATCAATACTATTTCAGACACAAATGAAGCACCACTCCCTCCAGCTGCACTCACAGCTTTCGCTGTGAGCACACGAGCAATTTTTTCATGGGGAGCAGGTTCAGATGATATTGATAATACTAATAGTTTATCATATAATATTCGTATTGGATCATCTTCTGGTGGCAATCAACTAATGTCCTCAGCTATACCATATAATTTTTCTAATGTTGGGAAGAGACTTATACGAGAATTTAATGAAATTCCACATGGGACATACTATTGGTCAGTCCAAACTGTTGATGGTTCTGGTCGTGTTTCTGATTGGTCACAAGAAGATACCCTATTTATTCCACGTTTAGTTGCTTCAACTCAATCTCTACCTGGGGTTTACTATTCGTCTGCTGGGTGGGCAGATTACGATGAAGACAATATACCTGATCTGGCTCTTACAGGAGTGACATTCTCAGGAACAAGTATAACAAGTTTATTTTCCAATACAAATGGACTACTTTCTCAAGATTTAAATCAAAGTATAGACGCTGTTTTTGGTGGACATCTCTCTTGGGTTGATTATACAAATGATGGTCATCTTGATTTAACAATGACTGGTTTCCAAATCAATAATTTTTTTGGTGGCTTTGTAACAAGTTTTTATAAATGGGAAAATGGTATCTATATACCTGATAATGATTCTGAAATCCATGAAGATCTAAACTTTGATGGAATAGGAGACAACTGGGTTAATGGTGGTGTCAATGGTCATCACTGGGGAGACTATGACAATGATGGAGACCTTGATTATGTCCAAGGCGGATTTGATAATTATTATAGGCGGCACCTAGATATTTTTTACAATGACAATGGAATTCTTCGACTTGATACCAATCAAAGTCATCTGATTCCAATTAACCCTGCTATTGTACAATGGGTAGATCTAGATAAAGATGGAAACTTAGATTTAGTTACCATAGGTGCAGATGATACTGAATCTATCAGAATGCGCGTTTATTTAAATAATTCTAATCATATTTTGCTACCAGGAATTAATTGGGAATCAGAAATTTTTGGTGTAACAGCTGGGTCCATTGCGTTTGCTGATTATAATGGTGATGGATACGATGATTTTGCCCTCTCTGGCCTCAATAAAGATGGTGAACTCATAACTTATATTGCAATGAATGGTGTGAACACATTTATTGTTACTCACATACTCCAAGGTGTGTATTATGGAAAAGTGTCTTGGGGAGATTATGATTCAGACAGCGATCTTGATCTATTGGTTACTGGGCAAAGTAGTGCCGAAGGGTCACTAGGGTCTGTTCCAGTCACAACAATTTATTATCAAGAAAATGATGATTTTTATATTGATCAGACATTATCAATTGATAGTGTGGGTATAAGTTTTTCGCAATGGGGAGATTATGATGTAGATGGAGATTTGGATCTATTTTTATCAGGATTTAAAGCTAATCAAGATGTAGTTGCGCAAGTCTATGATAATTTAGAAGGGCTTGATAATCCAAATAAAGCTCCAAATGCTCCTTATTTACTGGATGATTCAAACATTAATAACAATAGAGTTACATTAACCTGGAGTGCGCCAGTTGACCCTCAAAATAACAACGGGACTTCTACTCCAGAGATTGGCTTAAAATACCATATACAAATTGGCTCTGACGATCAAAATAATGCTCATGCTATAAGTACTGGTCATTATGGGATAGGAGAAATTGGACTAATTGGAGATACGAAAAAAACTATAAAAGGCTTAGAGGAAGGGAATTATAGTTGGCGTGTACGTGCTCTTGACTATGGTTACGCGGCCTCTAATTGGTCAAGTACAGATTATTTTTATATTGATGTTACCGCTCCAACAATTGATACAATCCGTGCAAATTATGTAGCAGATAACCAAATAATACTAATAGTAAAATTTAAAGAAGATTTTTATTTAGATGTAAACAAAGAACCAACAGTCCTTGTAACACATCCATTTTATCCAGATTTAGGCGGGCCAGGACCAGACGATGATTCCCTGCTAGTGGAAAAACAAAGTTTTAATGGCGATGAGTGGACGGGAATTTTACTACTTCCTGATTCCTACTCTGGCAGAGCGATAGAGGTACATGTGTATGGCGCAGAAGATGATAGGCAAAATATTATGACCCCTGTCTCCATTTTCAAAACTCCAGAGAGTATCATATCACAAAATGGTGGAACTGCTATTAGTGAAAATGGTAAAGTCAATCTCCTTCTGCCTCAAAATGCAGTCTCAGGGGATATATCAATCTCAATTACGGAGCAAGGTGTGCCTCCCGACTCTAGCTCCTATATTTATGAAGTAGCGAATGGGATAACATATCTAATCTCTGATCTTTATGATATAAAACCAATGAACCAAAGTCTCAAGAAACCTGGTATTTTAAGAATTAATTTTCCTGATAGCACTTGTCTAATCACAGAAGAATTGAACCAATTTTTTAATATTAATTGCGCTAAATCTACTTGTAATGAACTCAATGGAGAATGGATTGCTATCTCTGATTCAAATATGACACCACCCTTCATAGGTATGGTAGATACATCAATTAGTGGAGTTCTACCAGTACTAAAACTGGGAGGATCTCAAATATCAATTAGCGGTAATAGTTACATGCAGGTTCAGATTGATACTTTCGGCACATACGGCGCATTTGTTTCTATGGATACTACACTACAATCTGATTCAATAGATATTGAAAAGATTGTTTGTCAGCCTAGAATTTTTTCACCAAAAGGAGGTCCTTCATCTGTTTTTGAGTTTACAGAAACAAATATTATTTATTCGCTTGAGGAAGCTCAGAACGTCACAGCAAGAATTTTTAATCTTTCTGGACGTTTAAAAAGAACGATCAAGCCTGAGTTTTCATCACAGATAGGCCATCAAGTAATGAACTGGGATGGCAAAGATTCTAATGGAGACATCGTTCCTAGTGGGCTTTATATTATCACTCTAGAAAAAGATAAAGATAACAAAATACTTAGAACTACTGTAGGTGTGCTTAATCGATGAAAAAACTCATCTATAGTATATTTATTTTATCTTTCATTTTTGCTCAATCAGATCAACTGTTCATTGGGACACGACCTTTGAGTATGGGTGGTGCATTTGTGGCTGTGTCAGATGATGCGAATACAATAACATGGAACCCTGCGGGACTACCTATTCTCAGAAGAACAGAATTTACATCTACCTATACAGATCTATACACAATGGGTATTAGCCAATCTTATTTGGGGTTTGTTCGACCTTTTTCAGATCGAATCGCACTTGGGCTAGACTGGTCTAGCATTGGGTTTGATGATGGTGAATTAAATTATTCAGAAAATAAATTGAACTTTGCCATAGGTATACAGCCTCATAAACTTTTATCATTTGGCCTCACATTAAAATATCTTATGAGAGACATGCTACTAGATGAGACGTCTTATGGAAAAAGTAGTGGGGTTGGTATTGATGCTGGACTTTTGATTCAGCCATTAAAAAATCTCAAGCTTGGTATTGGAATCTATGATATTAGTGGGACATCCGTTTCCTACAACAAAGATAAAACAACTGAAACGATATTGGCGCAAGCTTTTCGGCTAGGGATAAGTTATATGCCGATTAATGGTCTTACCTTAGCAGCAGATTTTGGTGATAGATTTCATTTTGGCGCAGAATATATTTTAGCAAGTAGATTAAGTTTTCGTGCTGGACTCCAACAGGATTTATCAGGAGATGAAAAAATTATGGTCCCTTCTGCTGGACTATCTCTTAAGTTTAAAAGTGTTATTGCTGAATATGGTTATGAAAGTCATCCATACTTAAATCCTACTCATCGATTTTCTCTTGCACTCCAATTTAGCCCAGCGGTTGTAAGTATCACAAAAACTACCATTTCGCATAATCCAATTTTTCGATCTTTGCATCGCTATTATGAATCTGAACCATTTGTAAATGTGGGGCTAAAAAATATTTCTGATGCAGATCTTCCAGTCAACGTATCCCTATTTGTACCTACTATGATGGATAATCCCCATTCTGAGACAGTGACCTTACCGCCAAAATCAGATGAAGAATATGAAATAGGGGTCTCATTTAGTAGCGATGTACTAACATCCAAAAAAGCTACATTTGACAATCTTGTTCAACCAGAAGTAAAAGTCACCTACAAACAAGGTGGTGAAGAGAAAATGGCCCAGAAAAAAATGGAATCCTCTTACGTTCTTGGAAAGGGGAAACTAACCTGGAGTAATCCTGATATGATTGCATGTTATGTTACGCCTGCGGATGCTGTAGTAGATAAATTTTCAAGAAATTTTATTCAATATTATACACCCGTTTTAAATGATTATTTCGGCCGTAGCAATCTTGGAAGAGCAATCATTCTTTTTGATGCTTTGGGGACTCATGGACTGGTATATAATATAGATCTTGAGACTCCTTTCTTAGATATTGCTGATGATAAATCAGCATTTGATACAGTAAAATATCCTGGAGATATGCTCAGGGATAAAATTGGAGACTGTGATGATTTGACTGCATTATATGGATCCTTGTTAGCAAATCTTGGCATCGAGACAATGTTCTTAGATGTTTTTAAGCCTGGAGCAGGCCATATTTTTCTGATGTTTGATAGCGGTATTAAGCCAGACAATGTTAGTAAATACTTTTTGGATGAAAATGAAGTTATAGTACATAGTAATAAGGTATGGGTACCTGTTGAAGCTACCTTAGTTGGAAAACCTTTTTTTTCAGCTTGGAAACAAGGAGCCCTGAAATATAATGAGATGAAAGCAGAAAACTATGTTAATGAAATTTCTGTAAAAGAGGCATCCGCAAAATATCTGGCAGGTTCTCACATTACCCCAGATATGCCCATGCCTACGATTGATGGGATTAACGACTTGCTAAAAGAAGATATTAAACAATATGGCATGTGGTTGGAGCAAATAGTCTACAATGCCGTAGGCAGTAGACTCATTGCTGCGGAGGACTATTATGATGCTGGCGTGAAATACATGGAATTCAAACGATTTAAAGAAGCAATTGAAATGCTAGAGACTTGCATCAACATGAAACCAGTATTCCCTGATGCTATTAATACTTTAGGGGTGTGTTATACAAAAACAGAACAGTATGCAAAAGCAATAGAATTTTATGAAGAAGCATTACAACAGGCTGGTGAGCATTCAGGATATATGTTGAATATTGCGATTACCCAATTCATGATGGGAAACAAAGGACTTGCAAAACAAAAATATGATGAGGTAGTGCTGATTGATAAAATGTTTGAAGGAAAACTAGATAAAGTTTTTGGGGCTGCAAAAGCAAGTATGATTGCGGGAGATTCAGATGGGCCCAAGGTGACAATTTCAGAAGACTTAGAAGCAGAACTGGCGGAAGGATCTTCTAAAGGTTTAGTGGAAATAAAAGATGCACCTAAGGATATAGAACCAGATGATATTAAAAAAATCGATTTCAGAAAAAGGCGTGCCCGAAGCGATAATACTGTGGGCATAACATTTGCTCGACTTGGGAATTATTCAATGGCAATCGATTATTTTAAAAAAGCAGTGCAAAATGACCCCGATGAAATGGACTATAAGGTTAATCTAGCTGTTGGGCTATACAGGATGTATAAATACGAGGATGCAATGGATTATTATGAAGAAGTTAAAAAGGCAAAGCCTGAATTGGTATCCCAACTAGATTTTATTGAAAGTATGGGTGAAAGCACACCAAAGTTTGATAAATTTGACTAAATTAGTGTAAATTACCAATGTGATGAAGAAACATTTTATTTTCGTAACAACATTTATATGCTTACAAGCTGTTTGGTCTCAGGATGAAGATCTTGATCTCGACGCAATGTGGGATAACACCGTCTGGAATGAAATTGAAGAAGTTACTACTGAAGCATATGAAGTAGAGAAAGTAACGGCTGTTGCTGGCGTTCGTGGCGCTGAAGCAGAAGATGAAGCATTGCATCACCTATACTATAGACAGTCTATGAAGGGTCCAAGTAAAGTTGAATTAAATAAAGCACTTGGTAAACTATTGAATACGCTCGGTGCACTAAAGGATAAGAACCCAGATCACGAAAAAATTCCTGAAGTCACGCATTACGTAATACAGATTTACAAAAAAATGGAAGAAAACTCTAAAGCGAAACAATATGAAAAAGAATTGCTCGTTTTAGCACCCGAATCAAAATGGGCTAAATATTATAAGTAAGAATCATTAAAATAAGACAAGCAAAAACCAACTATAGTTGGTTTTTTTATTTATACACGCGTTTGTTGCCTTCTGGATCTGTGAGAATCCATCCCCCTCCAGGAACTTCACTCCTTACAATACCTTCCCCGCGAAGAGAGCCATCTGGAAACCAAAATTTAGCCCTTCCTCTTGGGACTCCATTTACGTAACCAATTTTCATCTCTTTTCTTCCATTTGGATACCACTGTTTCCAAGTACCATTTTCCAATCCATCAATGTATTTTATTTTAAGTGCTTTTTTCCCGTTGTCATGCCACTCTCTGTATACCCCTTCTGGATTGCCATTAATAAATTTTGCTTTTAGCGCTTTTTTTCCATTTTCATACCATTCTGTATATTCACCATTTTCTTTACCATCTATGTAAAAACCTACTATTGATTTTTTTCCATTTTCATACCATTCTTTATATTCATCAACATATTTATCCATATCAAAAGTAGCAATCAACTCTCTATGTCTTTTATCGCCGTCATCATACCATTGTTCAAATTTCCCATGCTTGCGTCCATCCTGAAAGTGTCCAATCATTATAGGTTGACCAATTTTATTCAATGTCTGCCAAAGCCCGTGTTTTAATCCAGCCTTAAATTCACCAGTGAGTAATCCAATCTCTAACTGTTTTACTACGGGACCCGAGTAAGGGACTTCATCCAAATAATAGACACCTGCGAGAGAGTCTAGATATCCCCACTCTACCGCTACAGGAGTGTCTTGCTTTTCTGTTTTTTCTTCTTCGTAATATATTTCCTTGGAATTCTTGCCGCGCCATGGATTACCACTATCACGGCCATCACTCTGTCCAATGAGGATACCACAGAATAAAATTGCTATAACTAAATAATGTATCATAATACGATTTCTTGCCTAATGTATTATTTGGCAATCGCGAAAGTTAAATAAAATAGTGAATTTTACTAAAACTAAAAAGGGGCTTTAAATAAACCCCTTTTTAGCCTAGAATAGATACTATTTCAAAAAAATTAATTTCCGCAGATCTCGATATTCACCTGCTTGTATAGTGTACATATACACACCCGCGGCAACAGAATAGCCCATACCATTTGTTCCATCCCATTGAATGAAGTGATACCCTACCTCCTTTTGACCATTCACCAATTTGGTAATCTCACGACCCATCATATCATAGATAGTTATAGAAACATTACCTGCCTCTGGCAGATCGTATCTGATCGTCGTATTTGGATTGAATGGATTCGGATAGTTCTGATGAAGTGCAAATGTTTTTGGAAGCCCATGTACATCTACAAGACTCAAAAGTGTCACATTCACCATTTCAGAATGCTCTCCTTCATTTTCATTTATATCCAATGCAGACACAATATAGTAGTGTTCACCAATCTCATCAACGTTATGCTCAAAAGTAGGCAGCGAATGTGTACCAATCATTGTCTCTTCGTTTGGAATAAAATCAGCCTGCGT
>CEPW01157270.1_pt1 | contig 19044 bp, 28 predicted proteins | sample 356211 | NCBI WGS metagenome assembly CEPW01 (sample SAMEA2620021, study PRJEB7988) | marine metagenome | biome: marine biome (ENVO:00000447); feature: deep chlorophyll maximum layer (ENVO:xxxxxxxx); material: "saline water (ENVO:00002010), including plankton (ENVO:xxxxxxxx)" | depth 25 m
TGGGTTTGATGTGGCCAACCCAGCGGATCACCAGGAGAACCAGGGAGCTACGTCCCGTTGCATCGATGCCTGCCGCGACTGACGTCGACGTCCATCCAGACAGGCCGAAATGCAGCGCAAGAACCGCCACGATCGCGACCGTCACCAAAGCCGTCAGTCGCCACCCCAGGCGTCCCATTAACACTCCCCTAAATCTCTTTTAAACACACCGTTCAGCATTGCCAACGGCGAATTGAAAGCACCACCGAGAAGGCCGGAGAGCAGAAAGTGGCTTTGCTGTTGTTCTGCCGATCAGAACTGCTCAAGGAAGCGAAGATCGCTGGTGTACAGCCGCCGGATGTCATCAATGCCGTGGCGCACCATGCAGAAACGCTCGACCCCTAGGCCAGCAGCAAAGCCGCTGTAACGCTCTGGATCGAGTCCCAGACCCTCCAACACTGCGGGGTCGACCATGCCGCAGCCCATCACTTCCAACCAACGGCCGCGCCACTGCACATCCACCTCCGCAGATGGTTCCGTGAACGGAAAGTAACTGGCGCGGAACCGCACCGGTAAATCACCAAAAAAGGCCTTCAGGAAAGCCATCACCGTGCCGCGCAAATGGCTGAAGTCGAGGCCTTCATCGATGGCCAGCACTTCAACCTGATGGAAGACCGGCGAATGGGTGGCATCCACGGCATCCCGGCGATAAACACGGCCAGGCGCCACGATCCGAACCGGTGGTGGATTCTTCTCAAGATGACGGATCTGTACTGGTGAGGTGTGGGTGCGCAGCAGCAGATCGTTTTGCAGATAAAACGTGTCTTGCATATCCCTGGCCGGATGGTCCTCAGGGATGTTCAGAGCCGTGAAGTTGTAATGGTCTTGCTCCACCTCGGGCCCCTCAGCAACGCTGTACCCCAAACCAAGAAAAAGATCGACGATCTCTTCGGTGGTGGTCATGAGAGGGTGACGGTGCCCCATCGGCGTGCCAGACGCCGGCGCTGTGACATCAAGGCTCTCTTGAGCAATCCGCTCCGCCATCGCAGCCTGCTTGACCGCCTGTAAACGATCGGCCAGCAGGGTCTGAACCTGCGTTTTGAGCACGTTGGCCCGCTGACCAACCACCGGTCGATCGGAACCCGGAAGTTTGCCCATGGCCCCAAGAACGGCAGAGATCTTGCCTTTTTTGCCGAGCAACCCAACGCGCAATTGTTCAAGCGCCTGGGAATCTCCAGCAGCCGCGATCTCAGCAGCAGCCTGTTGCTCCAAGGCATCGAGCTGATCGGTGAGCTGCTGCAGGGTGACTGTGGCGCTCACTGGGTCGATGCGGGGGCAGCTGACTGTAAGCAGGCGTCCCGCTTAGGTTCCCAGCACCGAACCATGAGGCCATGGCTCCGCTGCGGATCGTGATCAGCAATGACGACGGGGTGTTCGCCGATGGCATTCGAACACTGGCCGCCGCCGCGGCAGCCCGCGGCCATCACGTCACAGTCGTTTGTCCCGACCAGGAACGTTCAGCAACAGGGCATGGATTGACCCTCCAAACCCCGATCCGGGCTGAACGAGCCGATGAACTGTTTGTCCCTGGCGTCACAGCCTGGGCCTGCAGTGGCACTCCTGCGGACTGCATGAAGTTGGCCTTGAACGAGCTTCTTCCGGAACCCCCGGATTTGGTGATGTCGGGAATCAACCACGGGCCAAACCTTGGCACCGATGTGTTCTGTTCTGGAACCGTCGCCGCCGCGATGGAGGGGACCCTCGAAGGATTGCCATCCATTGCTGTCAGCAGCGCCTGTTTCCAGTGGCGCCAATTTCAGGCGGCAGCAGATCTCGCCCTCGAGGTGGCCGAAGCCTCCTTGAAGGATCAATGGAAGGACAATCTGCTGCTGAACCTGAACATCCCTCCCTGCTCCAAGGCAGAAATGGGGCCACTGCGTTGGACCCGGCTGTCCGTGCGGCGATACGAAGAACAGTTCAGCCGACGGGAAGATCCACGGGGCCGTGCTTACTACTGGCTGGCCGGAGAGGCTGTGCAAGATCTGGAATCCGCCGGTGAAGGCCCCCGCGACTGGCCCAGTGATGTGGCGCAGATCCACCGCAACGGCCCCTCTTTGACGCCAATCCAACCGGACCTGTTCTGGCGTGGACCGCTCAAAGATCTGCCAAGCCTCCCCACCCCCTGACCCGCACAGCCTGAGCCGCTTCTCGCTCAGCTTGTGCGGTAAACGCGCTGCAGCAACCAGAGCGAAAGGATCAGCCCGATCAGATGGGCGAACAACACCTGGGTGTTGCTCAGCACCGAAAGGATTTCCAGGGATGTGATCGGCAGGTTGTCAGCCGTCCCCTGTCCGATCACGGCCAGACCCTGGGTCTGCATCGACGCCTGGATGAACAGCGGCCCCACCAAAGCCTGGTAACCGACTGCAGCCAAGACCAGCCCAAACAGATCAGCGATGAGGCCACGTTTGATTAACCGTGAGGTCTCCCCGCGAGTTGGTTTGGCCTCGCTGTTCAGGGCCCGGCCCGTCCTCACGATCAACCAGCCGTGCCAGAGGCTGTAGAGCAGAACAAAAAACGCCAAGGTGGTGAGCGAAATCCCTGGCCCGAGACCAACAGCACGCTCGGCATTCCTAGCCAAACTTCCGCCCACCGCCGTGAACAGCAGAACGCCGAGCACAACGACGCCCAGAACAACCTGAATCCAAAAGCGAATCCAGCCCATCCGCCGCAGTCCAGCGGACAGCATCTGGAAATCAAAGCGGTCGGGCATGCACGGGCGGAGCGTGGTCGTTCAAACTTGCCACCTGATTGCGCAACGTGCACAGCCTCTTGATTCCCCTCTGTTCCCCTGAGGAGGCCCGACGGCCAACGGCGCTCGCGCTGGGGAGTTTCGACGGCCTGCATGCCGGCCACCGCACGGTGATTCGTCACGCCATCAATGCAGGGATCGGAGTTCCCTCCGTCGTTAGTTTTTGGCCTCACCCCAGGGAGGTGCTTTTTGGAGAAGCCAGACTGAGACTGGATTTACCAGAAGAAAAGCTCTCTCTGCTTCAGCCCTTAGGGGTCGAACAACTCGTCCTGGTTCCTTTCACCAAAGATCTAGCCGCCCTCAGCGGTGAAGCCTTTGTCCAATCAATCTTGCTCGACACACTGCAGGCCCGTCATATCGCCGTAGGCGCCAACTTCCGGTTTGGCAAGAACCGTGAGGGCGATACCGACCTGCTCAAAAGCATCGCCGGTGCAGCTGGGGTGGGCGTGGATGTCGTTGACATTGTCGAAGACCATCAGGGCCGGATGAGCAGTAGCAGGATCCGCGCAGCGCTCGATGATGGACATCTCAGCCTGGCGGCCGAACTGCTCGGTCGTCCCTACCGATTCCAAGGAACCGTCGTTCATGGGCGGGGACTGGGACGCCAAATCGGCTGGCCCACGGCCAATTTGGAAGTGGATGGACGCAAATGTCTGCCTGCTCTAGGGGTCTATGCCGCCTGGGCCTGGCTCAAGGATCAGGCCGAGCCGATGGCGGCTGTGATGAATTTGGGACCTCAACCCACCGTGGATCCAGCGGCGCCTTCTGCCGTGGAAGTCCACCTGCTCGACCGCTCGATACAACTGGATGGTGAGCAGCTGCTGGTTGAGCCCGTGCAACGCCTACGCGGCCAGAAAAAATTCAGCGGCCTTGACGAACTCAGCACGCAAATCGGAGTGGATGCTCAAACGGCCCGCGATCTTTTGTCGACAGGCCGTTAGCCGACCGCTGGATAAGCGCTCAGCAATCCCCAGACAATGAAAACGCCAATTCCACCGAGAAGCACGATGCCCCAAACCAGCACGTGCATGGTGCCCTCGGAACCACCGTTCTCCATGAACTTGGACAATACGTCTCACGTCAGACTGCCATGGATCTGAACAGAGGGGATGCCGGCCTGGATGCCAAAGTCGCCAGGCTGCTAGACGCCAACTTGGACCGCGCCAGAGAAGGGTTGCGCGTCGTTGAAGACTGGTGTCGCTTCGGTTTGGATCGCGATGATCTCGTCATCACGTTGAAAGATTGGCGGCAGCGTCTTGGAGCGTTGCACCGGGAGGAGTACAAGCAGGCCCGGTCCACAGAGACCGATAGCGGAGCGGGGCTCGACCATCCAGCGCAGCTGGACCGGCATCGTCCCGACCATGTGGTGGCAGCGAACTGTGCACGGGTTCAAGAAGCCCTGCGTGTTCTGGAGGAATTTGCACGAAACAACACACCATCACTCGCCCAAACAGCCGCCACCATCCGTTATGGCCTCTACGACCTTGAGGTCACCTGCCTGGAGGCGACCCGAGCGGGACGCCGTCACTCACGGTTGAACGATGCACAGGTCTGTCTGCTCACCTGTCCTTCAACGGACCTCGTTCCAACCGTGGAACAAGCACTTCGCAGTGGAGTGCAAATGGTCCAGTACCGAGAGAAAACGGCAAATGACCGACAGCAACTTGAGCAAGCCACAACGTTGGCTGAGTTGTGTAGGCGTTATGGGGCACTCTTTATCGTCAATGACCGCATTGATCTGGCTCTCGCGGTGAATGCTGATGGCGTTCACCTGGGACAAGACGACCTGCCCACCGACGTGGCTCGACGCTTGATCGGGACTGAACGTCTGCTCGGACGCAGCACCCACACGCTCGACGAGGTGAGGCGAGCTGACGAAGAAGGCTGCGATTACCTCGGGCTGGGACCGGCGTTCTCGACGTCTGTCAAGCCGGAGAAAGCACCGATCGACCTCAACCTGCTGACCGAAGCGACGGACGTGACCCACCGACCGATATTTGCGATCGGAGGCATTGATGCCAACAACGTTCCAACCCTGATCGAGCATGGCTGCCGCCACATCGCAGTGATCGGCGCAATCATGAAAGCCAATGATCCAGCAGCGGCCAGTCAGGCTCTGCTTCGGCTTCTTTCACGCCCCCATTTCTGACGAAAGCGCAGCAGCCATGACCTTGGAGCTCACTGTGAATGGTGCCCCTCAAAGCATCGATCAACCGACCACAGGCGCAACCTTGGTTCAGGTTCTGCAGAGCTTGGGACATAACCCAAGCCTTGTGGTCGTGGAACACAACGGTTTGATCGCCCCAAGAAGCCGGTGGCAGGAGCCAATGATCAACCCAGGCGACAATCTCGAGATCGTCACCATTGTTGGAGGCGGTTCCTAGATTCTGTGCAGTTCTGAGCTCGCCGTGATCGTCATGGTGTCCCCCCGGCACAGGTCCTGGATGCGTCGATTCCTGGCAGGTGCATTGCTCCCGCTTGTTCTGGTCGGTCTGTTCCTGATTCCAGCGCAGCCTGCTGATGCAGCTCGCGGCGGCCGAATTGGAGGTGGCAGTTTCCGAGCTCCAAGCATGCCCCGAGGCGGCGGCGGCGCCTATCGCGGTGGTGGTGGCGGTTATCGCGGTGGTGGTTATCGCGGCGGTGGTTTCGGCTTGCCCTTCTTGATTCCCTTTGGATTTTTTGGCGGCGGCAGCCTATTCGGACTGCTGATTTTGATGGCGGTCGCGGGTGTTTTGGTCAATGCCGTACGCGGGGGATCCGACGCCATTGCTGGTGGGTCCCGCGAGGTGATTCCTCCAACACCTCGAAACGTGAACCTGATTCAGGTGCAACTTGGCCTTCTTGCCAGTGCCAAATCACTCCAGGATGATCTTCGTTCCGTCGCCTCCGCCGCTGATACATCCAGCCCGACCGGACTGCAGCGCGTTTTGCAAGAAACGACCCTGGCCATGCTCCGTCAACCTGATCTTTGGGTTTACTCCAACCTTGAGAGCGGCCAAGTTCCGTTCAACTCGGCTGAATCGACGTTCAATCGTCTCTCGATGAGCGAACGCAGCAAGTTGGATGCCGAATTGACGACCAATGTGTCCGGTCAACGCCGTGATCTTGGTTCCAATGCCGGTTCTGGAGACGCTGACGAAACCAGTGAATACATCGTTGTCACCCTGCTGGTGGCCTCCACAGCAACGGCCAAGTTGCGGGGAGCTGAGACTGGTGAAGCCCTTCGAGAAACCCTGCGGATTCTTGGATCCACATCCTCCTCTGAGCTGATGGCTCTCGAAGTGATCTGGCAACCTGAAGGCCGAGGGGATGTGCTGAGTGCAGAAGAATTAATTACGGCCTACCCCAATCTTCAGCACCTCTGAAGCCTTCACAATCTTTTTGGCTGGCAGACCGAAGATCGGGCTGTCAGCTGAGAATTTATTCCTAGTGTTGAAGCCGAGAGAGTTTCGACGTTGGCCCCGGATCCCCGTTTGATGGCTTGGAGTGAAAACGGTGAGCTGTCCGGGTCAGACAGACAAGCGTTGGTGAGGGCTCTGAAGCGTTTTGAGGCCGACACCACCATTCAGGAACTACATCGTCTTGATCAGGACTGCTGCGACAGCGCAAGCTGACCTCGAAGGATCCTGAGCGCGGCCATCGCCGCTCCATAGCCGTTGTCAATATTGACCACGGTCAGGCCCGGTGCACAGCTCGCAAGCATTCCATCAAGGGCACAACGGCCTCCCTGACTGACTCCATAACCAACCGACACCGGTACACCAATAACAGGCTGGGCAACCAATCCAGCCAGAACTGTGGGTAACGCCCCTTCCATGCCAGCGCAGGCAATCAAGACTTTTGATGCCTGCAGCTGGGGCAAGACATCGAGCAACCGATGCAGTCCTGCCACTCCAACATCCATGAAGGAGTGAACGCCAACCCCGTGCCATCGCAACGCGAGGCTGATTTCAGCGACCACTGACGCATCGCTGGTTCCACCCGACAGCACTGCAACATCGGCCGGAGCCGTCTCTAACTCAGGGAAGCAACCAAGGGTGAGACACCGCGCATCGGGGTGATAAGCAGCCGCAGGCAACAGCTCTTGAACCGCAGCGGCCTTCTTCGGCTCAACGCGCGTCACCAATCCCAGCTCACAGGCCTGATCAAAGCCGCGCAACACAGAGGCGATTTGATCGGCCGATTTGTGCTGTCCCCAGACGGCTTCGACCATGCCAAGCCTCTGACGGCGTTTTAGATCCAAACGCGCATCGGTCATGGCAACGTCAGTGGCTGCCGTTGAAGCTCCCCTTCAGCAACCAACGGGAAGGGGGATGGAGCGTCATCAGCAAGATGCAAAGCCGTCTTCACAGCAGCATCGAACGTTGCCTGAACGCTCTCGACGTCCTGATCCGTGATGGCCTTCCACTGCTCACGGCTGGCCCAACGGATCAGCAGCAAGGCTTCTTCACGATCTGGATCCCAATAGAGATCGCGGCCTAAAAAACCAGACTGAGCTTCAAGCCAGGGTTGCCATGTGGAGCGTTCAGCGCTCAACCAGATCTCCCGTTGGTCTGAGGGCACATGCAGCCTCAGCTGTTCCACCACATCAGACACAGCCATCCCGGGGTTTGCCAACACCAGCAGGATGGCGAGGCAAACAGTGAAAACGCGACTCATTCCCGTGACAGCAACGTGACGGCTTGGCAGCTAATGCCTTCCTCTCGGCCCTCTGGACCCAGTTTTTCATTGGTCGTTGCTTTGACGCCAACGCAATCGGGATCCAGTCCCACTGTCGCAGCAAGATTGCTGCGCATCGCATCGATATGAGGTTTGAGTTTGGGCCGTTCAGCGATGACGACCGCATCGATATTGACCACCGCCCAGCCACGTTCCTTCACCAAGGCCACCACCTGTTTCAACAAAACCAAGCTGTCTGCACCCTTCCATTGCGGGTCTGTCGGTGGAAAGTATTTACCGATATCGCCTAAGGACAGAGCACCGAGCAAGGCATCCATCACCGCGTGAACCAACACGTCGGCGTCACTGTGACCATCAAGACCCAAGCCAGCGGGATGATCGAGCCGAACGCCTCCAAGAATCAACGGCCGTTCAGGCACGAGGCGATGGATGTCATACCCATTGCCAATGCGCAGTTGCATCGTGGACTCGCTGTCTGACTCCATTGTTCCGGTTAGCTGTTGCCAACGGCGAAACAGATCGGGGCGGCGCTGCTGCGTCCGGAGTTCCCGTTGCTGCTGCCGCCAGGACTCGATCGCGGCATGGTCCCCGCTTCGCAGAACCCCAGGAACAGTACGGCCCTGAAACTCCGCAGGCCTCGTGTAATGCGGATGCTCGAGGAGCAGCGTGCTGTGACTTTCCTCCACCAAAGACGCGGGAGTTCCGACCGTTCCTGGCAGAAGCCTCACCACGCCATTGATCACCGTCATCGCCGGCAGCTCACCACCGGTCAGCACAAAATCACCGCACGACACCTCTTCATCACAGAGGGTGCGAATGCGTTCATCAAAACCTTCGTAGTGGCCACACAAAAACACGATCTGGTCGTAGTCCGTTGCCCAGCGTTGAAAGTCGGCCTGTCGTAAGGGTTGTCCTTGAGGGGACATCATCAGAACCCTGCAACGGCTGCAGCGGGGGATGGAGTCCATGGCGGCGAAGACTGGCTCTGGCTTCAAGACCATTCCCGCTCCACCGCCGTAGGGGATGTCATCCACCTTGCGGTAGCGATCCGTCGCAAAATCCCTGGGATTGTGGAGATGCAGCTCAGCAATTCCTGCTGTAAAGGCACGGCCAATCACCCCCAGATCCAGCAAAGGAGCGAAGGCCTGAGGGGCCAGGCTCACCACATCAAGGCGATACGGAGCCATGGCGCCTAAGCCGCAGGCTTGGACACTTTCCGGATATCAGTCGAGAAGCTTCCTTGCACAGGCTGTCCGGACGAATCGACTGCCGTTGTGCTGCGTAAACGCAGGTTGGGACGCGTAAACCAAATCCGTTCTTGCACTTCAAGACCATCCGTCTGCTGGAGGATCAGCTCAAAACTGCCGTCTGGCCAAAAGCGCCAAAGGCCCGTTTGGAGGTCTGATCCGTGCTGAATACTGAGAGCACCTCCTTGCTCGAAAACAAGGGACGTGGTCAAACCACCAGGAGCCTCAACCGAAAGACGGCCCAATTCGCCTGGTTCGGCTGGAGCTGAACGCACCATCACGGTGCCGCGCTCGCTGCTATGCCAATCGTCGTCACCGGAACTAGAGAGTTCAAAACCACTGCGCAAGCTCATCCACTCCCCAGAACAGAGGGCCAAAAACGCTGCTGGATCCGCAGGTGGGAAGGTGGGTTCGCTCATGCGTTCCATTCTCTCAGCCGAGTTCACCAGGTGATGGGCAGAAATGGATAGGGACGATTCCAGCCATAGATGGCCAACCGTTCTCTCCCTGGGAGGGCGGCCCCACGCCGGTGGAAACCGAAAACATCCGCCAACACCAAGGTGTTGGCTTCACAAGCCACAGAGACAGGAGGGGGAAGGTCTAAAGCTGGAAGATCATGGTCCTGGATCCGAAACGATCCTGAGGAATCCGGTGGACGACGACTCGCAATCGCTGCATTGGCCTTGGCTTGCTCCCACTCAAGGCGTTTTGGCGTCAAGCGATGGCTGCCGGGAACATATTCAAAAGGTCCATCCTCAAGAGCAACGGGTCGAAGGAACAACCAAAACTTGATCGCCCTGAAAAACGTGTCTCGATGCAGCTCCTTTTGCAAATCAGGAGTCTGCGTTTCTTCACCATGAACGGTGAGATAAAGCTCCAACTTCCGCGGATTCATCGGCAAACCGATCACTTCGCGAGAACAGGAACTCAGTCGTTGGTCGTGACAAAACCGCGCGGCCTCTGGAAAGACGGTGGGATCAAGGGTGAGAAAACGATTCAACGTTCCACCATCAAAACGGTCAAATCCACCTCGAAAGGGCTGCTTCGGCATAAAACCCTCCCGCTGATTACGGGGAAGGGGATACTGCGACGTTGCAGCGGCAACTGCTGTCTCAGCCTCCTGACGCAATCGCAAAAACTCCAGCTGAGGCAGAACGTTGTTGATCACAACGAAACCGTCTCGCCGCAGACGCGTTAGAGCACCATCTGCCCAATCAACACCTGGCCTCAGCCGTCGCCGCCAACCACAAAACCGTTCCGCCAACAGCAAACGGCGACGGTGGAGATGCCAACGCTGGTTCAAAACCGGATGGCCAACCCAGGGGTCGCGAAAGCTCTTCGTTCGACTCAGCAGGGAAAGCATGAGCGGGAGGTTAAAGCCTCCCGGGAATGGCTCACCCCAGTGCAGTTAGTCAGGAATCACATGATTTACGAGGTGCAATCCGCACCATCTGCGATCGCAACGGACAAGCCAACGCATGAATAGGACGGTGAGATCCGTCGTCAATTAGCGTTCCCATTGGCTGGGCGTTGGCACTGTCGTATCTCATGACTAAATCAAGTTCACAGCTGTTCTAGTCACTCAGAGGAGCTGCGGTCGATAGGTCAATGAACTGATTCGCATGACATTCGGCCCTGATATCTGCAATCACTGACAAACGGAGACATAAACATATGGATGACAACAAAGCACAAACACATCCGCTGTACGCCACCGACCGAGAAGACGTTGATGCTTTGCTCGGTCATCAAGGAGATCCAGGCCCTGAACAGCTCACAACCGCCGCCCGACTTGCGATGCGCTACGGCGATTTTCCCGGTGCTGATGATATTAAAGAAGACCTGCAAAAAGCAGTTCAAAGCTGGGGGCTTGATCGGGACCAGCTCCATGCCAAGTGCCGCGACATTTGGTCAAGCGGCTGGAGACCTGGACAACAAATCGGTGGGGACGTTGGATCAGGAGCGGATGTTGATGATCGTGAAGGGTGAACCCACCAACCCCTCAACGGAACACAATGTTGTTGTCAATAACAACACTGCCTCAAGGTCAATCGGTTAGTCCAAAAGACCGGCATCGCGAAGAACAGGGAGCAACCAACCGGGGATGCCATCTCGATTCCAATCCCATAGACCATGTCGCTTGCTAATGAATACATTCTGTCGTCGACTAAAGGACTCAATAACAACCGTACGGTCGACCATCTCAAGAGCATCTTCCCGACGAATCTTCTCCAATCTCTGACGTGCCGTAAGGTTCAAACGCAGCAAAATCACTTGAGTAAATAATACAACAAACCAGAATCCCAACACACTCAAGCTAGCCAAAACTTATCAACAGGCGAATAACTCAGGAGCATCAGGACAACACCTGTAAGGCAAACCTGACAGGATGAATCACAACATTCAGCACTATCGAACCAGTCAACAAGTTAAAAAGATTGATCCAAAGGGCAATCACTCCAATCAGGAGGACTGTCCCCAGTAGCAATCAACGGCAATCTGCCCCTGATCGGGCAGAGCTAATTTACGAGTTGTGAGATTTTCAACAATGGGATCAGCTCCATCTTGATGGACCAAGAATTTGTAATTCACAAAACTTCCCGCGGACGCATCGAATGGAACTGTTGCCAGCCACGTGTTGTCATTCACGTATTCCATGCCAAAGGAGCGGGCATGGTCCCAGGCCCCCAGCTCTGGAGACGACCCCGTGATGGCCAACCGTTGTCCAGGCTGGGTTGCGAAACCATTCACTTGAAACACTGCGACAACCTGTCCGGACAATGGATCTCCCTCAACACTGATCACATGTGCCGTTTGTCCATGCACCAAATAATTCTGCAGACAGCCATTGCTGATCGTCACTGGGTAACCAGTGAGGTGACAGGTATAAGAACCATCAGGCATCAGAATATTCTCAACATTAGCCAAATGATCTGAATCCGAACGATTGATCATCACCATGACAGCCGAATCGCGAAAGTTTCTTGTATAGAGATAAAAGGATTCATTCACCCAGGCCGTATGGTGAGCACCAAATGCAAGAGCTTGATTACGTTCACGCAAGGACAATAAGACCTGAACAAACTTAAAAGATGGACTCATCTCATCCCATTTTTCCATCATCGGCCGGTTGTAAGGATCCTGACCACCATTGGTATCGTTACGGAGATATTGTTCAGTGCCATAGAACAAACAAGGCACCCCGCGCAAGGTCAATAAGAGAACCATGGCAAGATCGAGAAGCTTCTCATCCGGAACAATCGAGAGAAATCTCGGCATGTCATGGTTATCAATAAATGTCACCAATTCATTGGCTCGGTGATAGACATGGTCGTAATCTAGAATTCTTTCAACCTGATAAAAACCACCTGGCTCCTGACCTGAGAAGCAAAACCGAATCCCATCACATAAACCAAAATCAAGGATGGACATCCCGATATTATTTGCATAGTCAACAGATCGCTGCTCCCAAGGCTTACTAAAACCATATTCACCGAACATAAACAAACCAGGCTTGTGGCTCTTCATTTCAGTGGTAAATTCCTGCCAAAACCAAATCGGCATATGCTTGAGAGTATCAACCCTTAAAGCATCTACACCCACATCCAACCAAGACTTGATTGCCGATTTTATATAATTTCTATACGCAATATTTTTTTCATTGAAAGTCGCCAATCCCATCATTTCAAGATGAATTAGCTGATACTCATCCTCCCAGTCAGTAATCTCACCTTCATGATAATAAAAGCCAATCGCATCATCATTGAAATCTGCCAGTGGCGAACCATCGTCCCAAACAACACCCTTACTTCCATTAATATCTGGAGAACTGTGATTACACACAATATCCAAAATTACCTTAATACCAGCCTCGTGACAGCGATCAATCAACTGACGCAAGGTCGTCGATTCCGCCAAACGCGTCGATTCATCCTTTTTTAAAAATCTTGGATTCAGACGCTTAAAATCTCGTGTCCAATACCCGTGCATTGGAGCACGCTCGAATTGGAGATCACTCACCTGCTCAAACAGAGGTGACAACCATAAGGATGTTACTCCCAGCGACTTAAGATAAGGAATTTTATTAATAACACCCTGCAGATTACCTCCCCAATACTTTCCCCAATCCTGACGAGAACGATCATAGAGCCCCTTACTCTCTTCCTGCTCAGAGCCTTCAAGTTGGGAAGCATCCTTGGAATGCCCGTCACAGAAACGGTCTATGATAATAAAATATATAACCTCCGACCTAAAATCCACAGGCTCATTAAAAAACCCCCGTTCAATCTGATTAAGACGTTGATCTATAGCTGAAGACATTGCTAGATACCAATGGCACTTACTCAGGATGGCAACACACCGGAGAAAATCGAAAAAGTAGACAACTCTTTAGATTTGAATATTGAACTCAAGCCTGTTGATAGACCATCCCAATCAGCTGGACACTAGGGTCAACAGACGAAACGTAAAACCATCAAACGATCCATGATGAAATTGTTTCTTGTGGTTTTAGGGGGAAGGCTCCCTGGTTGTCATATTGAATCTCACGATGTGCGCTGGGTTGCAGCAGAATCAATCGAAGCCGCCATTCCAGAACTGAAACGTCAATGGATTGGCCCCAATAAAGGGCTTCATCTCGACAGTTATTGCCAGGTAAATGTTATCGATGGGCACCATATTTCTATTCAAAATGGAGCCATGGTCGCAACAAGTAAGCCGATACTTTGGTTTGTCAACTTAGGGGCATACCACCCAGAACACCTAGCGGAACAACATCATTTCGGCTTGATCGTGGCCAACAACAGACAGGCGGCAGCATCCGCTGCTAAACAACGCTGGCTACAACAACTCAAGCAGGTTCATACCGACGACCTTTTTAATATTGACAACACGTCTGACATTGACACCTGTCTACCCATCGATGGCGATGGGCATTGGCATGTACAGCTCACCCCCACAGCGAGTGCGGCAAATGATTTAGGGCACCCAGATTGGTTTGGTTATCGCCCAATCTAAACAATCAGGCATATCGAGTCACATCCCGGAAAGAGAACAGACACGGTCGTGATCAATCTGATCGATACGTTGTGAACAGTTGAGCCGCCTTCGCATGTCAACCAGACAACACCTTGTTTTCAGCATGCTCACCATCGGAAGTCTTGGACTGATGCTCACCCCTTCTGCCCATGCCCATCAGAACCACAAACACCACCACCATCAACACAAAAAGGCCAAGGCATACAACAAGGGATACAAGCAAGGTTTGCGCACGGGGTATTACCAGAGGCCCTACAGATATGGATATGGATATGGATATCGCCCCTATTCACGACCAATCGTCGTTGCACCAACACCCTGGGGAGCACCACCTGTACAAGTTAGGCAACCCAGTGTTGGCTTTGGCTTCTACTTCTGAAGCCAATCACGCATCACTCAAGCGGGAATCGCTTCCATCTCCCTTTGCAATAAAGCGTCTTTCGCCCGGTTGAAACGCGTCATGGCCTCAGGATCTCCACCTTTGTCGGGGTGATGCTGAACAGCCAACTGCTTGTGAGCACGCTTCACTTGCTGCTCTGTGAGACGACCAGTCAAGGGCAACCCAAGCGACTGACGAGCAACAATCGCCTCAAGGTCAGGGTCACGTCCCAGTGGACACTGTTCACGCTGATGGTTTGACGTTCCCGGCTTGCGCTTCCGGCTGCCACTGGTACGACGTTTGCGCTGATCAGCTTGTGAATTGCCGAAACCACCTTGGGATCCAGAATCTTGTCTTGTCATAACTCGGTTAACGAGCCGACACACTACTCAGAGGCCAAACCCAAGCCATCGACTGAACGCAAACATTGGCCCCGTACGAGACACCAGCTACAGCAAGTTGCGCAGCTAAATTCATTCACGTCCAGCCGACGAAAGCAATGGGCAAGCAACCGCATATACCCTATTAAGATAAAAATGATACTTGCCCTCGCCATGTCTCTCGAAAAGTTTACAAATAAACCAATAATTTTACATTGAACGACAATCACACATGCTAATTTTGCGTGCCAATTTCAAATCTTTGCTGTGATTAGTGAATATCCCTTTGCATTCTACTCAGGACGAATCAACCAGATCAAGCGTGACGAACAAGATCTTGACAACTTCCTAATCCTCATCAAGCAAGACTGGGAAATAAGGCAGAAAATCAATAAGAGCAACGACGAAGATGAAGTTATCGAAATAGCCAAATCAGCTGGATTTAATTTACCTAAAGATAGTTTCTGGCTTCTAGAGTCAAAAGACTTCAAGAGATACATCAGCAGGCGCGGATGGTACGCACAGCACTAACGACAGGCTGCCGACCACCACTGATCAACCTGATTGTCTGACCCATACCAAGCAGAACCGAACAGCCCCCCATGGGCCGTGTCTTTGAGGGTGACAAAATGCGCATCGTGCAAGAGAGCAGACTCCAAGGGAACCAGTCCGTCCCCCACCCAGGCTCCATCACCATTGATTTGACGGTAAGAGCGTTGAGCTGAAAAACGGCTAAACCAAGAAGCCGTCGGGCCAGTCAGATCAAGCATGCCAGCGACCGCGACTGTATCGACCGCCTCGGGCTGAGGGCAAGCTGGAAAACGTCGATCCACCTCAGCGCGAAGAGGAGTGGCACGTTTTGCCTGATGGGGACTACCCAATGTGATGAGTCGGTTGCAATAGCGAGATCCTTGATAACAACGGCCGACAAAGGACTGATTGCTGAGATAAGGGCGCAACATCACCCCACCAGAACTATGGCCAATCAGTGTGATGCGACCGGTCACAGATTCGGTTTGCAAACGGCGAACCAACACATCGACTCGATCCAAACAATGGCGCCATCCAGATGCACGACTGGTGCTTAGCCAATCAAACCGAGACATTGGAACAATCTCGACATGTGCACCACTCGTCGCGTGAATCCTGGAAGCCATCGATGCATAGGCCTCGTCTGTAATCAGAAAACCACCAAGGATTAAAACGGGTTGTTGTGCAGACACCTGCATGCCCATTGAATCAGCGCATCATGCGAACGCACTGTGGATGCGCGATCAAACCGTACGCCGAATGAATGCGACTGGCTAAAGGGTCAAGGATTGTGCTCAGAGTTTGATCTCCGTTAATCGCTTCAAGAATCACATGTTGCCCGATCAGCACGATTCGAAACGACCAAGTAGGAAGGTCTGGAAGGGTAAATGGCACAGCAAACTAATCTCTGTCTGTAGAGTGACGCAAATCAGTGGATCGTCCATCCCCCAATTGAGGGAGCAAATGTAAAGACAAGTTCAAAAAAAACACAAGACTTTCTTCCTATTCGACGCACCTAAGAGCAATGCCTGAACTGGTCAGCCAATATCCTCGCCCACCAAAGCTAGAGCTAAGCGATGAAACAATCAGGGTTATCGCCCTTGGTCATTTGCTGATTGAAACCACGAAGAGCATTCGAGTTTTAGAGACATTCCACCCTCCTACATATTATTTCCCACCAGAATCAGTTAATCAAGAGTTACTCGATCCTTCACGGGGGAGAGCCACTTTTTGCGAATGGAAAGGGGTCGCCAGTTACTTCGACATCGCAACGACGGAACAACGCATTAACCGATCAATTTGGTGTTATCCATCTCCCACTGCTCGTTTTGCCGAGATCGCTGGATGGTTCGCTTTGTACCCGGGCCAGATGGACAGCTGTTGGGTCAATGATGAAGCAGTGACACCCCAAGCTGGTGGATTTTACGGAGGTTGGATCACCTCTCGTGTTCAAGGGCCTTTCAAAGGTGATCCAAATCACCCTGAATTGGTTTAGTGCTTCAAAACATTCAAGGACGGGCCTTATGAGCGATCACCGCAAAAAAAGGATCTCCACTCACACCAAATAGACCGGCAAAACCAGCGGCTTTAGTTGGTTCATCAACGCGCTCAGGATTGATCCAGCCCTGTGCAGATAAAACAGATTCGACGTACTCCAAATGCTCTCCATCGGAGGAATCGGTCCAAATTTGTGGCGCCTTTGTGAAAAACATCCGATTGCTAAAGGCCACGATGATCAATCCACCCGGTCGGGTAATCCTCAACAACTCTTCTGCAATGGCCTCTGGCTCTGTCCAATACTGCCAAGCGGCTACAGCACAACACACATCGACCGATCCCGCCTCGAGAGGAATGATCTGATCTCGGTTGAAATCCTGGAGCCAATAATCGTCAAGGCGAGGATTCGCCTTCAACTCAGCCTCGTTCATGCCATGGCCAATCACCCGGTCGTATCGCACCTCCTCAGGTAAGTGGCTCACCCAGGACGAGCCAAGGTCTAACACCGTGGCGCATGGAGGGATGCGATCGCGGTACAGCTTCGTTAGGCGAAAGCGAAACCCCTCATCTAAGTGGTGAACGAATCGAGGGTCGCGATAAAAGACACGATCGTCTTCACGATCAAGCTTGAAGCGCTGATTGTCAGACAACAGCTTTGTCGCCATTTGTGTCGTGAACCTTGGCCGTGAGTCTGTCGATTCAATCGAACAACTGTGGGTCAACCAAGCGATAGGTACCAACGAAGAACGCCACTGAGCTGACCAAGGATTCCCTCACCCGTGAACCACTCACCCAGAACAGCCGCTGTAAAACCGAGCATGGCAACACGCCCATTCAGCTGCTCCACACCAGAAAGGGCATGACGATTCCAAGGGCGCGCGGTGGTCAACGACTCGCCAAAACGCTCCGGCTGCTCGTATTGATACTGGGGCTTCGTCATCTGGAGGCAACGCCTTTGGCGCCCCAGCCTATGGCTGATTAGAGGATTGAACCGAACAAATCCAAGCCACCCGATCAGCGGAACCTGGACGAGCTGGATAGGTCTCCCACTGTTGATCCTCACCGAGACGTTGAAGAACACCATCCCCACAGAGCGCCCGCATCGGCAAGCTGCGAACACGCCAAGGACTCGACCCCCGACTCAGCATCAGCAGTGCTTCGAACTGGACAGACCCGTCCTCGGAACGACGTCGGTTACGCAGGTATTCAGCGACACGACGGCTGTCGGTCACATCGGCATCCATAAATCGCCATCCATCAGCAAGCTGCGGATAGCTCTTCACCAAAGAGATCCGTTGATCTCGCCAAATTTTGGGCTCAGATTCAGGCTCCCAAACGGCTTGGGCCTGAGCCAATGGACCAAGAGCACTGCAGCACGCAAGGCCAAACAACCAACACAAACGCATCACAACCAAGCCTGAACCTTGACTGTGGCTCAGCCACCGCTATGACGCTGCTAGTACATCTGCACTATCGTGAACACGTTGATGCATCGAAGCGCGCAAGTCGGCGATCTCGTCGTTGTGGGAGATCCTGATGAACTCAAGAACAACCCCAGCTGCACCAACTGGTTTCTCGGTGAAGTCATTCAGACATCAACAAGGGTATTAAGCGGAAAGAACGGGGCCTTAAAAGTATGGAATGTTGACAGCGGAGTGATTACTTGGGAACGCGCTAATCGTGTCACCAGAGCCTTAGGAAGGCGCCCTTCAACGATCGAACAATGAGCGATAACACTGATTGCAGCAACGTCATCCCGGAACAACACTGGAGAAAACCAACCGAAGGGATTAATGGAAGCCGCCGTTCCACCTCAGTAGTTCAGATATGCACATCTCAACGATGGCCCAAGCCAAGCGGTTGTCAACGAGATTTGCGCACAACTGATTCAGACCAACAACACATCTGGAGATCGCATGAAATTCGTTATGAAATGGTTTGGTGAAGCATTTGCCCACGCCATGGGAGCGTTTGATGTTGAAGACAAGCGCAATGTTCCGCCTCCAATCGGTACGCAGCCTTACCGAGATACCCCAATGAAACGCGGAAGCCACGATTGAGGCGCGCGTCGTTCACAGTTCATCGAAAACCTCCGTCGATCTGCTGAAAGCTGAGATCGGCGGAGGTTTTCTGCATGCATCCAACAGAAGCCACGACTCATGCGTCTGGATCGTTGGCTGACTTACTGCGTTCAAACCAAACAGCAACACCGAGCGAGATGGCAACGGCGATCGCAGCACCGGCAAAAACAAACGCGAATTCAACTGGCATGGGGATACATCCAAGCGGCCTGCAACAAGGCACAGTATTGAGCCATCCGTTAATCCTGACAGCAGGAGTCACGAACCATCCATGTCAACTCCTCAAGCATTGCTAGAGCGCATCAAGGCCTATCCAGAGATGGGAGAAGGCCATACAAGATTGGTGGTAATTTTAAGCCAATTGGGAGATTTTGATTCACTAGAATATGCTGACGCCTTAGTCAAATCCTGGGATAAAATC
>CEPW01070893.1_pt1 | contig 19027 bp, 15 predicted proteins | sample 356211 | NCBI WGS metagenome assembly CEPW01 (sample SAMEA2620021, study PRJEB7988) | marine metagenome | biome: marine biome (ENVO:00000447); feature: deep chlorophyll maximum layer (ENVO:xxxxxxxx); material: "saline water (ENVO:00002010), including plankton (ENVO:xxxxxxxx)" | depth 25 m
ACCCACAGTTTTAATTTTATTATTTTCAGATTCTAAATATTTTATTTGATTATCATTATTTACATATAGATCAGTAATTGCTTTGTAATCCTTTCTAATTTGATCTCTAGTTTTTATCTGATCTGACAATTTTTTTTTATCTTTAATTAATTGAGAATTGAATTGTTCAATTTCATTATTGTAATTTTCAATTAAGTCATTTTTTGAATTATCATCTATTTTCGATTTACAAACAGGACAAATATTATCATCAAATTTAAGCAAATCAATTTTTTGCAAAAAATCTTCAACAATATTTTCTTTCTTTAAAATCTCTTTATTTAAATTTTCTATATTTGAATCGTATGTAACAATTTTCATATCAAGTTCTTTAGAATCACTACTTGCATCTATTTGATCGTTTTGTAATTTAGTAATCGTATTTTTATTATTTGTATAAGTTGATTTTTCTGATTCAAGTTTCTTTTTCAATTCAATCAAATTTGCTGAAATATTATTTAATTCCAAATCATTATTTTTAATTACTGAAGTTAAGGTAATTTTTAATTTGTCAATTTTAGAATTAATTTCCTGATGTTTTGAAAATAATTTGCCTAAATCATTAAACTCGGCATATTTTAAAAGTATTTTCTCATAATCTAAATTAATTTTTTTCAAGTCAATCAACAACTTTTTATCACTCATTATTTCATCTGAAATTAATTGTATATCTGTGTTTTTAGATTTTAGATTTTCATCTAATATATTTTTCTTATCTATATCTCCTTTTATTGCATTACTCAAATTATTAAACTCTAATATTTTTGATTCGTTATCTTTTTTTGTTTGCTCTTTATGTGACAACATTTGTTCAATTTCTTTTAATTTTTTCTTGTGTCCATTTAATCCTATTTGTTCAGGGTCTAATTGTAATAATTCGTCAGATATTCTTTCATTTAACATAGAATTAAATCCTATCTGATTTTTTATATCATTTAATTTTTTTTTACTAAAATCAGATAATTTTTGCCATTCATTCAGGTTTAATATTTCAGACAATATTTCTTTTCTTTTTGTAGGTTGAGAAGTAGAGAATCTATCAGCATTTCCTTGCATTAGATAAGATGTATTAACAAATGTTTCATAGTTCATATTTACTATTTTTTCAATAATTCTTTGCGTTTCAGAAACAGTATTTCCAGATATTGAATTAAATCCTGTTCCATCAAATTGTTCAAAGTTGAGTTTTTGTGATCCTTTAGATTTAATAGATCTAAGGATTCTGTATTTTGTATTTGACAAAGATTCTGTAGTAATAAAATCAATGTCAAATTCAAGCTCAGCAAACATTTCATCCTCACCTTTAGATATTAAATCTTTAGAACTTTGAACTCTAGTTTTTCCCCATAACGACCATGTAATTGCCTCCAAAAGAGCAGATTTACCATTACCATTATCGCCAGTGATACAAGCAACACTCCAATCATCAAAATCTAAAACATCAGTCTTACCTTTATAAGACATAAAATTATTTAATTTCAATTTTGAAGGAATCATAAATCTTTAATTCACAACATCGTATTTAAAATCACAATAATCATCACCCTGCATTAAAGTTTTTTTACGAGTTAATTTTATATTTTGATTAAACCCTTTCACCAAATTAAAATCACGATTGCAAGAAAGATCAAATCCCAATTCCTCCAATCCCATAGATTTATACATTTCTGCATACTTACATCTCACTACGTTATAATGATAACTTTTATCATCTTTTTTTATAATCGAAGTTTCTAAAGATCCGTCTCTTGTCCATGGTTCTTGTCTGTCTATAAATGCTTCCAAAGAATTTCCTTTAATCTTTGTTAGTTCATATCCTTGTTCAATTGCTATGCCTTTTATAACTTCTGTAATGATATGCCGGGTTTTTTTAGTACCTAATTCCCCGGATAAATAATCTTTAAATTTCATAATAAGCTTAGCTTCTATTTCTCTTCTAAGTAGTATGCCTACTTTTTCGTTTATTTCATTATCACTTTTTGGAGCCATCACTATCCTCAATATATTTTGATAAAGGACTAACATTATACTCAAATTTCTTACTATTCACACTAAGTATGGCAGAGTAAGCCCCATCAAGAGACGTGAAACATGGGATGTTTTTTTCGGCGGCTGCTCTACGAATATCAAATCCGTCCTTTATCATTTCACTTTCTCCTGTAACTGTATTAATTACTACATCGACTAATCCATGATTAATAACATCTACTACATTAGGGTGTTTTCCGGTAAAAACTTTAGGAATGAAATTCACGTCTATACCCATATTTTTAATAAAGTCTGCCGTACCTTCTGTAGCAAGTAAGTTAAATCCTTTTTCATCTAACTCTAAAACTATTTTTTCAAAATCTGATTTATCTCTGTCAGCAATACTGACTAAAACCGTACCTTTGTCTGGTATAGCCATACCTGAAGATATAAGAGCTTTATACATTGCTTTATTAAATTCTTTATCTATACCCATAACCTCGCCTGTTGATTTCATTTCAGGACCTAAAGTTGTATCAACTCCGGTTAATTTTGACATGGAAAAAACCGGAGCTTTTATAGCAAATAAATCTTTATTTTTATTCAATCCTCCAGGATAACCTAGTGAAGATAATAATTCACCTGCCATAACTTTAACTGCAATATTTACCATAGGAATATTGGTGACTTTTGATATAAAAGGGATAGTTCTACTTGCTCGTGGGTTAACTTCAAGAACTAATACTTGTTGTGTTTTTTGATCTATAACATATTGTATATTCAACAATCCTTTGACATTTAAATTCAAAGCAATTTTAGTTGTATAGTCAATAATTTGATTAATATGATCGTCAGACAAACTGATAGGCGGATACACTGCCATTGAATCTCCGCTATGAACTCCTGCTTTTTCAATATGTTCCATAATTCCTGGTATAAATACATCTTTACCATCACAAACAGCGTCAACTTCTATTTCTGTACCTAAAATATATTTATCAATCAAAACAGGTCTACCTTCTCCAGCTTGAAATGCATCTTTTAGTAATGAATCTAATTCGCTCTCTTTATATGCGATATCCATAGCTCTGCCTCCTAGCACAAAGCTAGGTCGGACAAGAACTGGATAGCCTAATTTAACTGCAATATTCCTTGCTTCTTCTTCATCGGAAGCAGTAAATCCTGGAGGATTTGGCACATCGATAGTTTTTAAAAATTGTTCAAACAAACCTCTATCAGATGCAGTGTTAATAGAATTAACAGGAGAGCCCAATATTTGATATTTATTCAAGTTAATTTGTGAAGATAAATTAATAGCAGTTTGTCCTCCAAACTGTACTATTGTTTTTGTATCACTATTTAAATTTTCATTATCAATAATATCCGCAACGGATTCAAAATCTAATGGCTCAAAATACAGCCTGTCGCTAGTATCAAAATCTGTTGACACAGTTTCCGGGTTTGAATTTATCATGATACTCTTATAATTTATATCATTTAAAGCCCATGCTGCATGCACTGAGCAATAATCAAATTCAATTCCCTGTCCTATTCTAATAGGTCCACTTCCAAATACTGCTGCCTTATTTCCTTCCATTGATATAGCTTCATTTTCCTGTTCATATGTACTATAAAAATACGGAGTTAAAGCTTCAAACTCTGCTGCACATGTATCAACCATTTTGTACACAGGAGTTATATTTTCATCTTTTCTGTAGCCTCTAATATCTTCTTCTTTTATGTTTAGTAAAGTAGAAATCATTTTGTCACTAAATCCAGATTTTTTGTAATCTAACAAATTTTCCTTATCAAGCTTTGATTCTTTAATAGTTTTTTCTTTATCAATTATTGATTTAAATGCATTAAGAAACCAATAATCTATTCCTGTAATTTTATTAATATAATCAATATCAATACCTTTCCTAAGTGCGTATAATAGAGCCCATAATCTTTCGTCAGTCGGTTTGTAAAATTCTTTTTGATTTAATAGATTGGTTGTCCATTGTTCATCTTCCCAAAACAATGATTTTCCTGTGATTTCAAGTCCTCTTATAGCTTTCAAAAAAGCTGTTTTAAATGTTCTGTCAATCGACATAACCTCTCCAGTAGCTTTCATTTGTGTACCTAAAGTTCTGTCTCCATAAATAAATTTGTCAAATGGCCACCGAGGTATTTTCACAACACAATAATCCAAAGCAGGCTCAAATACAGCTTTTGTTTTTTTTGTTATAGCATTATCAATTTGATCAAGTGTTTTTCCTATAGCGATTTTGGCAGCAACTCTAGCAATCGGATATCCTGTAGCCTTACTAGCCAAAGCAGAGCTTCGACTTACTCTAGGATTTACCTCAATCACATAATAATCATCTTTTACATTTTGCTCGGCAGGATCATTGGGTTTAATAGCAAATTGAACATTACATCCTCCTTCTACTCCAAGATGTCTTATTATTTTCAAACTTGAAGATCTTAGCATTTGATATTCTTTATCTGTAAGAGTTTGGCTAGGAGCTACAACTATACTATCACCAGTATGCACTCCCATCGGATCAATATTTTCCATATTACAGACTGTAATACAATTGTCATTAGAATCTCTCATAACTTCAAACTCTATTTCTTTCCATCCAACCAATGATTTTTCTATAAGAATTTGATTTATAGGGCTAGATTTAATTCCTGATTCTGCAATCTTTTCCAATTCTTCTAAAGTGTCTGCCATTCCTCCTCCAGTTCCTCCTAAAGTATAAGCTGGACGAACAACTACAGGTAATCCAATAGATAATGCAATTTCTTTAGACTCTTGAACAGTTTCTGCTACCGCACTAGTGGGAACCGGTTCTTCTATACTTTTCATTAATTCTTTGAATCCTTCTCTATCTTCCGCTTTTTCTATAGTATCAATTGGAGAGCCTAGTAATTTTAAATTATATTTTTCATATATATTCTCCTTATGTAATTCCATAGCCAAATTTAAACCGGTTTGACCTCCGAGTGTTGGAAGCAATGCATCAGGTTTCTCATTCTTGATTATTTTTTCAATTGTACTAACTGTCATTGGTTCTATATAAACTACATCAGCAATATCCATGTCAGTCATGATTGTGGCTGGATTAGAATTTAATAATATTGTTTTAATGCCCTCTTCTTTTAACGACCTGCATGCTTGCGTCCCAGCATAATCAAACTCAGCTGCTTGACCTATAACTATTGGCCCAGATCCTAGTACTAGTACTTTCAATTATTATCCTTTTTTGAATTAATTAAGTTTATAAATTCATCAAATACATATTCATTATCATATGGCCCTGGTGATGCTTCCGAATGATATTGAATACCCATAATAGGTAATGTCTTATGTTTAATTCCTGAAACAGTTTCATCATTCAAATTAACATGAGTGATCTCAAGATCGTTTGATATTCCATTTGATTCGACTGCATAACCATGATTTTGAGCTGTTATGTATACCTTTCCTGAAATCAAATCTTTTACCGGCTGATTACCTCCTCTATGTCCAAATTTCAACTTAAAAGTATTAGCTCCAAAAGATCTAGCTAATATCTGATGTCCTAAACATATTCCAAACATAGGATAATCATTTGTTAAATTTGCGATCTTCTCTACAAGGTATTCCATATTTTTGGGGTCACCTGGGCCTGGTGAAATTAAAATTCCGTCAGGATTATATTCTTTTAATTTTTTCAAATCAAAATTTGAAGAAAATATTTCTATTTCACAATTTCTTTTATTTAATAACTTTAAAATATTTTCTTTTACACCACAGTCTATTACTGCTATTTTATATGAAGAATTCGTAATTGATTTTCCATATTTTATATTTAAAGATTCTTTATTTGAAACACCTTCAGCTAAATCTAAGGAATCATAGGATGGCACTGATTCGAGGAATTTAATTCCTTCTTCTGGGTCTAACCCTTTGTATATAACACCATTCATAACACCCTTAGATCTTATTTTTTTCACTACCGATCTTGTGTCTAAATCTGATATTCCAATTATTTTTTCTCTTTTTAAAAATTCATCAATAGTAGTTTCTGAAGTGATATGACTTGGAATTGTTTCATGATGACGAACTACATATCCAGCAACTTGTATTTTATTTGATTCACTAATCAAATCATTAATCCCATAATTGCCAATCATTGGATAAGTTTGAATTACTATCTGCCCTCTATAAGAAGGGTCAGTCAATATCTCTTGATAACCGGTCATAGAAGTATTAAAGACAACTTCTCCATAAGTCATTTTGGGATAACCAAAAATTTTACCTTTATAAATTGATCCATCTGATAAAATCAAATATCCTTCATTCATTAAACTCTCCATTAATAGAATATATAATTTCCCCATCGACTAATGTGGTCGTAATTAGGCCTGTCAATTCTGTTCCATTTATTGGTGTATTTTTGCCTTTAGAAACAAAATTGTTCGTGTCAACAATCCATTTTTTATTTAAATCAAAAATAGCTATATCTGCTGGATAATTTTTTTCAATTCTTCCTATTTTTTTATTTAGAAAACTAGCAGGATTAGAAGTCATACATTTCAATATTTTTGTCAATTCAATTTGCTTCAAATGCACTTTTGCTAAAACCGATCCTAAAGATGTTTCAAAATTACTTATACCAAAAGCTGCCTGATTAATTGTTGTCATTTTATCTTCAAATCCATGAGGAGCATGATCTGTAGCAATTATTGTTATAAGATCATCATTTATACCTTCTATCATAGAAAGTATATCTTTATCTGTTCTCAACGGTGGAAATACTTTTGCATTAGTATTGTAGGCATTTTCTCCAATTTGTTTTTGGTCACCTTCAAACGCACCAAGAATAAAATCTTCTGTTAAAGTAAGGTGGTGAGGTGTTACCTCGGCTGTGTATTTAATTCCTCTAGATTTCGCCATTTTTAAAATATCCAATGATTGTTTAGCAGAGATATGACAAGCGTGATAATTACCTCCTGTCATTTCCGCCAAGAGAATATCCCTTGATAACATAGAAGCTTCTGCAGCATTTGGAATTCCCGCGCATCCTAGTCTTTGAGATAAATAACCTTCATTCATTACACCTTGCCCTTTAAAATTTATTTGCCTATCATCACAATGATTCATAATCGGCCTGGAAACCATCTTGCTATACTCCAAAGCTGTTTTCATAATATTATTATCAGACACGGGTTCTCCGTCGTCGCTAAATCCTATTGCTCCAGCGTCAGCTAATGATTTCATTTCAACTATCTTCTCTCCTTCTCTGTTTTCTGTTACAGCTCCTATAGGCAATACTTTAACTTTAGCTCTGTCTGCGCATATATCTTTTAAATACTCAATAGAATCATATGAATCTAAAGCAGGAATGGTTGTTGGCATTGAGCATATTGTTGTAAATCCACCTTTAGCGGCTGCCTGAGTTCCTGTTAATATCGTTTCTTTATACTCATATCCCGGCTCTCTGAGATGTGAATGAATGTCTATAAATCCAGGACTGACTATGTAACCTTTTGCATCAATAATTTCCACATCTTTTTCATTAATCTCAATTTTGCCAACTTCTTCTATAAATTTCCCATTGATTAATATGTCTACATTAATCAGTTTATCTGATATCCCATCAAATACTTGCCCGTTTTTAATTATCTTCTTCATGCTAATCTCCTATATTTGATCTAGTGAATAGTCACCAATTAACAGTAATAATAATGCCATTCTAATTGCCACACTATTTTGGACCTGATCATTTATTAATGATCTTTCAGAATTTGATACATACCCGTCGATTTCAATACCTAAGTTTACTGGACCAGGATGTAAAATCTTAATTTCTTTCTCGCAACTTTTAAGAGAATCCTCATTCAACTTAAACAATCTAGTATACTCATTTATATTTGGAACTACATAATTTGACTTTCGCTCAAATTGAGTTCTCAAAGTCATAACTAAGTCTGCATTTTTCAAGCTGTATCTTAAATCATCACTATATTTAATTTCAGGCCAATATATTTGATTTCTTTCTACTGAATTATCACTCAAATATTGAGCATCCATAGTTGTTGGTGCGCAAATAGTTATTCTTGCTCCCATAATCGAAAATCCTATAATTGTGGACCTTGCTACTCTGCTGTGTACATTATCTCCAAGTACAGTTAAATTAAGACCTTCAATATTCCCTACTTTTTTATGCACAGTGTATAAATCAATTAAATTTTGTGTAGGATGAGCATGAGATCCATCTCCTGCGTTAATAACAGGAATGCCGATATTCCTCGCAACAAAATAAGGAGCCCCTGCGTCAAAATGTCTCATGACCAAAAGATTTGCACCAATAGATTCAAGAGTTTGAACACTATTAAAAAGAGATTCTCCTTTCTCGTCACTACTACCGCTTGAGGACATATTTATAACATCAGCCGACAATATTTTGCCTGCATTTTCAAAAGATACTCTTGTGCGCGTACTAGGTTCAGCAAAATAATTAAGAATAGTTTTTCCTCGAAGCGCCGGGATTTTTCTGATTGAGCCTTTCGCAATAGACTGAAGTTTGTCAGCATATTCAAATATATAATTTATATCTGATTTATTTAATTGGTCAACATCCAATAAATTACGAAAATTGGTCAATGGTTTAATTTTATTAGTCATTCTATTTCCACTCCATCTACCCCATCAATTTCTTCAACTAAAACTTTTATTTTTTCATCTTTAGAAGTGGGTATGTTTTTACCAATAAAATCAGGAGAAATAGGTAATTCTCTGTGCCCTCGATCAATTAAAACAGAAAGTTGAATACTAGACGGGCGGCCATAATCCATTAAAGCATCCATCGCTGCTCTTATACTTCTGCCAGTATATAAAACATCATCTATCAAAACAACATTGCAATCATTAATATCTATATCAATTACAGTTGGATTAATATCTGTTTTGATTTTGGTTTCAATATCATCTCTATAAAATGAAACATCTAGTTGAGCAATAGGGACAGTTAATTTTTCAAAATCTTCTATAAAATCAGCAATACGTTTTGCTATTGGAACACCTCTAGTGTGCATGCCAATTAGAACTAATTTTTCAGGTCCTGAATTTTTCTCAAGTATTTCATGCGAAATCCTTTTGAGCATTCTTGAAAAGCTATTTGAATCTATAATTAGTTTACCCAATTATACCAAAGCTTTAAGAGTTGTATTATTCTTAAAAAGATTAAAATTATACAAGTATATAGAAAACATAATTAACATCCTTTTCAGTATCTCAGTACTAATTTAAAGGTTAGTAAATATGATTAGATTATATATAAATATGAAAATAATATCAAATTCAATTTTTATATAATAATTTAAACGTAATCATTATATTTATTTGATATCATATATGCGTTTGTTTGAAAAATATCAAATATTAAGAATGATTATTGGAATAATAAAAGAAATAAAAAACAACGAAAATAGAGTAGCTTTAATTCCCGAAAAGGCAAAGTTACTAACAGCTAAAAATCATCAGGTGTTAGTAGAATTCGATGCAGGAATTGGATCTGGATATACAAATCAAGATTATGAATTAGCAGGCTGTAAAATAATACAAAGCTCAAATGAAATTTTCTTAACTTCTGATATAGTACTAAAAGTAAAAGAACCCTTAGAATCAGAGTACAAATTACTTAATAACAAAGCGACTCTTTTTACATATCTTCACTTAGCTGCCAATAGTAAATTAACTAATTCTTTATTAAATGCAGGAACAACTGCTATCGCTTATGAAAATGTGTCTCCAGATAACAAGAATTTCCCTTTGTTAAAACCAATGTCAGAAATAGCCGGCAAACTTGCTCCTCAAATTGCATCAAATTTCTTGCAAAAACAAAATGGGGGACTTGGAGTACTTATTGGTGGAACTGAGACAGTTCCTGCTCTTAAAATTGGGATTATAGGAGCTGGCACTGTTGGGTATAATGCAGCTTCTATTGCTTTAGGAATGCAAGCCAATGTTTATGTATTTGATATAGATGAAGAAAAGTTATTAAATTTAAATAATAATTATCCTAATGCAAATACTGTGTTATCAAATAAGCAAAATTTAAATGATATATTACCTTTGATGGACGTAATTATTAATGGTATATATATACCGGGAGCATCTGCTCCAAAAATTATTGATCAAGCTTTATTGCAACAATTAAAAAATAATTGTTTAATTGTCGATGTAGCTATAGATCAAGGAGGAAGCGTGGAAAACCTAACTCCGACCAGTCATGATGATCCAATCGTAAACATCAATCAAGTTTATGGATATGCAGTACCCAACATGCCAGGAGTAGTTCCTAGAACTGCAAGTAAAGCCTTAAATGAAGCTACTTTTCCGTATATAGAATATTTAGCAAACAATGGGTTTGAGCATTCAATAAAGAATAATAACGAAATAGCAAATGGAGTTAATACCTATAAAAACAAACTAACCTCCAAGCCTGTTGCAGACTCACTAAATCTAAATTTTTCTCCGCTTGACGAATTGATTTGATTGATTATGAATAAAAATATTTTTGTAATATTTGGTGTTAGCGGATTAATTGGTACAGAATTAGCAAAAACTCTTCACAAAAATAACGAATACACTATTGGTATTACAAGAAATATTAATAAAACAAAAAAGAAACTACCTTTTTTAAACGAATTACTTGATACAGCATACATAAAATCAAATACTTTTAACACAAATACTAATAATTTCATTTTCATTAACTTATCTGCAGAGCCATTAATAGGATTATGGACAAAAACCAAAAGTAGACGCGTGTTGGAAAGTAGGTTAGATGGAATAAATAAATCCATATCATTAATAAAAAAATACAATCTTAATAATTCCACAATTCTGTGCGCAAGTGGCATAGGAATATACGGGAATAACTTCACTGAATCTCAATCTGAAGATTCCAAAACTTCGGATGATACATTTGTTTCACAAATGTCTAAAAAAATAGAACAAAAGCTAAATTCTTCTGAAATTAGTAAAAATATAAATATGCGTTTTGGAATAGTATTAAGTAAAAATGGTGGATCTTTAAAATACCTAAATTTAATTTATAATATGGGAATAGGAGGTCCAATAGGGAAAGGGAATCAATGGTGGTCATGGATACACATAGACGATGTAATCAATTCCATTTTACACATAGTGCAAAACAAATTAGAAGGTCCTATTAATATAACTTCCCCTAATCCTGAAAAACAAAAAGATTTTTCAAAAATTCTAGCAAAGAATCTGCACAGACCGTCCTTAATGTACACGCCAGATTTTGTATTAAAAATAATTTTAGGAAATTTTGCCACAGAATTATTGGATAGCAAAAAAATTGTTCCAAAAAAATTAATTGATTCAAATTTTAAATTTAAATTTGATTATTTAAAAGATGCTTTAAATAATATTTACAATGAAAAATAGAACATTCATATACAATACAACTATTAGAAGATCTATAGATGTAGTATTCGAATTTTATTCCAATCCACAAAATATCAATCAGTTAACCCCTTGGTTTGTATCAGCTCAAGTTTCTCCAAATACCAAAGTAAGTTCTGGTTCAAATTTTAAAATTAAAATTAAAATATTGGGGATCACAGTAAGTAAATGGCAAATATTAATACAAAATTACAAAAACAATAATACTTTCACAGATATCCAAGTTGAGGGTCCTTTTGAAATATGGCAACATAGTCATACTTTTAAAGAAGGTAAAAACAATACTCTAATGGAAGATAAAATCATCTACAGATCTAAGATATCTATTTTAAATAAATTAAATATACTCAAATACATATTTGCTCTTGTTTTTTATTATCGTAAACGTAAAATATTGAGTATATTTAAATAAAAAACAATAGGATAATGGATAACTTATTAAATAATGAGTACTACAATAAACTAGGGGTCAGACGAGTAATTAATTGCGCATCATACCTTACAATGCTAGGCGGGAGTATAATGCCACCTGAAGTTACAGAAGCCATGGATAAAGCATCCGAATGGTTTGTAGATATGAAAGAATTAAATATGGCCGCAGGTGATGTTATTGCAAAATTTACTGGAGCTGAAGCAGGATTAGTTACTGCCGGAGCAGCTTCAGCTTTAATGCTTCAAACCGCAGCTTGCATAACCGGGACAGATCCAAAAAAAATAAATCAACTTCCAGATACCAATGGTTTGAAAAATGAATTTATAATACATAGATCTCACAAAACCAATTATGACCATAACTATCGAAATGCGGGGGCAAAATTAATAGAAATAGGAAATACAGGAGGAACTCATACTTGGGAGTTAGAATCAAACATTAATGAAAAAACTGCTGGCATAATATACGTCTATGGTCCCAAGCAAAATGGAGCCATAGATATAGAAACCACAATAAAGATAGCGCATAAAAATCAATTACCTGTAATTGTAGATGCTGCTGCACTTTTACCTCCTGTGGAAAATCTAATGAAATTCACTCAATTAGGCGCTGATATGGTAGCATTTAGTGGAGGAAAAGGCTTAAGAGGTCCTCAGTCTACGGGAATATTATGCGGAACAAAAGAATTAATCAATGCAGCCTATTTAAACGCTGCTCCAAATAATGAAGGAATAGGAAGAGTTTCTAAAGTTTCTAAAGAAGAAATTATAGGACTGATAACTGCATTAGAGTTATTTATAGACCGTGACCATTCAACTATCATGAAAAAATGGGAGCAAGACTGTGAATTAATTATTGATCAAATAAATTCAAAGGTCAAAGATGTAAATATAAAATATATTAAATCACCTAAAGATCCCAATTTAATTATCGACGAAGACTCAACCCATCCCTCAATAATAATATCTTCAGATAAATTTTCTGATCAAGAATTAGAAGAAAAGTTAGCTGAAGGGAATCCCTCGATTAGGGTTAGAAATACTTTTGAGTATAATGGAATCAAAATTGTAACTTCAAATTTTCATTCAGATGAAGCTCAAATAGTAGCTGAAAAATTAATAAAAATATTATCCTGATAAGTGGCTTAAATATTGTGAAACATAATCAAAACCAATAGAATCTATAAATGCTTCTTGTAATCTCTTAGTTATTTTCCCTGGAATATCTCCATTTCCGATTTGCCTACCATTAACAGAACCTACTGGTACAATGCAAAAACTTGTAGATGTAACAAACATTTCATCTGCGGTAAATGCATCGTAAGAATCTAAATCTTTCTCAACTACTGGCATTCCTAACCCTTTAGCAAGATTCATTGAATCAGATCTGCCTATACCTGCTAAGACATATTTTTCTTTTGGTGTAAAAATCTGATTATTTTTTACAATAAATATATTTGCACCAGAACCTTCAGTAAGATTACCATTTTCATCTAAGAGTATAGCTTTGGCATCTTCTCTGTAATTATGTGCTTCAATGTCTGCCAAATTAAAATTAATATATTGATTAACTTTAGCTCTTGGACTTAAAGCTTCGTGAGAAGTTCTTCTTATAGAAGAAATAATCAAAGGGATTCCTGATTTATAATACTCGCATCTTTCAGCTAATGGTAAAGGAACACAATGGATAATCACATTAGGAATAACGGGGCCATCCGAAGTTCTTTTTGATCCTCTAGTTATTCTCAAAAACACCCAATAATCATCTTTTTCAGTGAGTAAATGGTTGTTTAATTCTAATAATTTATTAGTAAATTCTATTAATTCTTTCTTGTTATATGGAGATTCAATTTGCATATATTTCAACGACATAAATAATCTGTCTATGTGTTCTTCTAATTTATAAATCTCTCCTCTGAAAGTACGACATGTGTCAAAGACAGCATCACCCCTGGTAAAGCCACCGTCGTGAATTGGTATCACAGCATCTTTGTCAGTTACATACTCACCATTAATAAACGTATACAAATCTTGTACTTTTACCATAAATATACCCTATAAAATTTATTTTAGTGATTATACTGCCTTTTATAGTGAAAAAGAAAGTGCTGTATAATTCCTGAATAAGGACCAAAGTGATTTTGTGCCCATTCTCTTTTTTTTAACATTGATAATTTCTTGTTAACACCATAATCATCAACAAGTACTCTTTCGACCCATAAATCAACCGGGAAAGCATAAGATTTTTTTAATGAATATACCAAAACACAATTTGCCACTTTGTCACCAACTCCTGGGAATTTCAATAAAGCTTTAAGTGAGTTTTCATAGTTATAGTTAAATAAATCATAAATCAAATCTAAATTATTATTTAATAATTTAGATGTTCCTAAAACATATTTAGCTCTATATCCCAAAGAAAAATTTCGTAGAGATTTTTCATCTAGATCAGAAAGGATACCCGGAGTTGGAAAAGTATGTCCTACTTCTGTGTCTATTTTTTTTTCTACACCTAGTTTCAAGCTTAAATCATTAATAGATTTAGATATTTTGGGAACATTCGACCATGCTGAAATAATGAACGAAATCAAACACTCCCACGGATCTTGATTTAAAACTTTCATGCCTTTAAATCTTTTATATGCTAAATATGCATTATGGTCATCAAGATTTTCAAAAATCTGATAATAATTATTGTTCAAATCAAAATATTCAATAATTTCTGATTCAAACTTTGTATTTTCAGAATTCGTATATTCAATACAATTGTTATATTTTCTTAACTTTATAAATGTATTCTTAATATAACCATAATACCATTCGTTTTTTTTATACCATCTAAATGCCTGCCCACTAAATAAAGTGCTGTCTAAATCTAAATCATGTATTAATTTAATTTGATACATATTGTTTTAAAAAAAATTATAAATAATCTTCTTCCCCAAAATCCAATTTTCCACCTGGTAGTGATTCAAGAAAAATTTTACCATATTGTTTTGTTATGACTCTTGGATCTAATAATAGTACTTTCCCTTTATCATTTTCATTTCTTATCAATCGTCCAAATCCCTGCTTGAATTTAATGATTGCACGAGGAATTGCATACTCAAAAAAAGGAGTTTTGTATTGTTCTGATCTTGCCTGGAATAATGGATGAGTAGGGACATCAAAAGGTAATTTCAAAATTATTAATAATTTTAAAGAACCGTCATCAATATCTACACCTTCCCAAAAACTAGACGTACCTAAAATTAAAGATTGGGGATTTTTTTTAAATCTTTTAAGAATTTGATGTGGAGACCCATCTAAACCTTGAGCTAGAACATTAATATTATATTCATCTAATTTATCTTTCAAAATTTTACTTGTTTCACGTAATGCTTGATGAGATGTGAATAGAGCCATAGAAAACCCTTTCATATCAGTTACATTTTCAAAAATAATTTTACTTGTTTCTGTTAAATAATTTGACGAATTTGGTTCTGGTAAAAATTTAGGAATTACAATATTTACTGATTCGTCATAATCAAATGGAGACCCAAAAGACATTGTCAAATCCACTTTTAATCCCACTGTGTTTCTTAAATGCGTAAAATTATCGTTTGAGTTTAAAGTTGCACTAGTAAGTATTGTACTTTCTAAATTTGAAAATAAATTTTCATTTAATAAATCTGACACATTAATCGGCGCTGAAAAAAATTCGTTATTGTTAAATCTTTCATTTTTTTCAATCCAAAAAACATTTGTTTCGTTTTTATCTAAAAACATTTCGTCTAAGTTTGATTTAGCAGTGTTATAATTCTCTGTCCATTCAGTGATTAAATCATTCAAATTTTCTACTAAAGATTTATTTTTATTTACATTATCTTTTACAAATTTAAATATCAATGTTAACTCTTCCAACAATCTATCTAATTTGAGTTTGCAATCATTCCATTCAGTAATAATTTTAGTATCAAACTTATTATTCTTCGTTACTCTCAAAGTCTTTATACCGGCACTTTTAGTTGCATTGGAATTAATAACAATGTTAACTTCATTAATAAATTCTTTAAGGGTTAACACTGATTCCTCTGATTTTTTGTTTAATTTATTTTTTCGTTGATTATAGTCAGAGTCTTCGTCAAAGATATCTGTTTGAGTTTTAAATTCAATAGATATAATTCTTTCAATAATTTCAAGTATATTTATTTTACCCAAATCTAATTTGGACAAATCCCTTAGAACTCTTTCGTCAATTCTCCATCCCAAATGCTGTGAAGCGACATCTTCTAAATTATGTGCTTCATCAATAATCAAAACTTCATGATTTGGGATAAGTTGATTCAGTGATTTAACATCACTCATCAGTAGCGCATGATTAACAACAATCACGTCACATTCTTCTGCTCTTATTTTTGAATCATTAAAAAAACATCCTGAGTTTTTCCCAAAACATTTTCTATTCTTATGCGTTAGTTTAGACCAAAAATTTGAATCAACATATTTACTTAATCCTAATTCAGATTTGTCACCACTGGTGGTATTATTAATCCAAACTAGAATTTTAGCAAGAAATCTAGCATATTCAATGTCTTCTGTTTTTTCAAGCAACTGATTTCCCAATGAACTTAAACACAAATAATTATCTCTTCCTTTTAAAGTGCAATAGTTGAAAGAATTATCAGTAGATTGAATTTTATTTAATATTTCATTCACCAAAGGTAAATCTTTTGAATAAAGTTGTTCCTGTAAATTTATTGTATTTGTAGATACAACAATTTTTTTTCCTGTATTCAGCGCATATATTGCAGATGGCAATAAATAAGCAAGTGACTTCCCAACACCCGTACCTGCCTCAACGGCTATATTTTTATTTTCATAAATTGATTTCAAAACAATGTCTGACATTTCATGCTGTTGAGATCTGTATGAAAAATTACTAAGTAAAGAATTCAAAATTTCACTTTCGTCACTAAAAACTTGGTCTACAACTTCATCTTGTAATGTAACATTTGATTTTGTGTAATTAATATTTTCATTTTTAGTAATTAATTCGATTAAGGAAAAATGTTCAGTTGTTTCTTCGTACTCAAAAACCAAATCATTAAATAAAAAATACAATTCTTCATCTTCCTTCAAAATTAAGCTTTTTATTAAAGATTTGACTCTTATATCTAATTTTTCAAATTTATTTATTAGATATATAAACACTTGCATAGTATATTCGGCATCAGATTTGGCTCTATGTGCGTTTAATTGATTTACACCTATGTAATTACATATGGATCCTAAAGATAAATCCTGTAATTCAGGTAACATAATCTGAGCAAATCTCCATGTATCTATAAAAATATTATTTAAATCCATTCCACTTTGATAAAGAAATCCTTTGTCAAACCCAACATTATGGCCAATAATTACAGAATCATTTAAAAAACTTTCTAATTTTGGAGAAATATCATCAAACATTGGAGCATCATGCAGATCATTATCTGTAATTCCTGTCAAATTTTGAACAAATGAATTTATAGCAACACCGGGATTTACAAAAGTTTCAAACTCTGATTCTTTAATTCCAAAATGATCATACTTAACTGATCCTATTTCAATAATTTTATCTTTTTCTTGTGATAATCCTGTGGTTTCAAGATCAATTGAAATAATAGATTTATTAAATGTAATGTTATTTTCTAAAATCATATGCTATCAATTGTAAAATAATTTTCATTAACTGGGATCCATCGGTTTTCAGATTTGTAAACAGGAGTAACTTTATTGCTTTGCAACTGCAATACTATGTCATCTAACTGATCAGTTTCGTAATCAAATTTTGTAGCAAATGTACCTACTCCTGATTCAGAATGAGCATCACTCCCTGCTGTCATAACTTTATTATTCATAGTAGCAGCAAGAAAAGCAAATCTGTTTTCTTCTATATTATTTCCTCCATTTAAAACTTCTACGCCATCAACTTGATCAAATAAATAGTTAGATGAAAATTCATTAATGTCTGGAATATATTCTTGTCCTTTATATAACAAGTTATGTTGGAATTTTTCTTTACCAAATAATCTTCTTGCAGGATGCGCTGAAATTAAAAAAGCATTATTTTCTTTTGCAAATTGTTTTAATAAATCAATATCATGTGAACCAGGTAAATATTTATTAAATCCTATAGCTACAACATGTCCGTAATTTGTACTAATTTCTATGCATCTAAAAATTTTTAATTTATAGTAAGAAAAGACATCTTCGATCAATTTTTTATCTTTTTCCCAAATACTACTATGCTCAGTTAAACAAGCGCCATCTAAACCTCTGTCAATAAGCTTTTCTGCTGCATCTTCTATTTTCAGACTGCTATCACTGCTACCTAATATTGTATGTAGATGTAAATCTAAAATCATAGAATCCTAAGCATTAATCATAAATGGTAATAACCATAAATTTAAAATCAAAAACCCTATATATCCTACTAAAACTATCTTTAGAATTTTAAAAATTAAAAAGCTCCCAAACATGAAAATCAATCCTAATACAATTATCAATAAACTGTAAATTAAGGTGTTATCAATTAGAACAAAAATAGATCCAATTACAAAAGATAGCCCCGCGCAGACTGGGTAAGTTAGCATTACACTAATAAAAATAAATTTCGGATTAACTTTACTAGGAGAAGGTCCTGCTTTTTTTAAATTTATAAATGATGCAGCAAGGAATAAGTTTGCATATAAAAAAGCTAAAATTATTCCACTAAACAAACTCGGTACTAATATATCTTGCAATTATTTCCTCCAAGGAAAAGCTAAAAATTTTTTATAATGTTTAACATCTATATTTTCATACACATGCTTTGCTTTTTGAACATCATCATAAAGACAAAAAAGAGAACTTCCACTCCCTGATAAGTAAATCTCATTATCAATTTGTTTATTTAAAAAAGCTTTGAAATCTGATGCCTCAGGGTATAAATCATTTATATAATTGTCGAAAACATTAAAACATTTAATTGAGCCAAGTCCAAAAGAACGTCCCACAATACAATTGATTAATTGATTAGTATTTTCCCCTGAAGAAAATTCCGAAACTTTAATCATATTATATGCTCTAAAAGTTTTTTTTGGAATTCTTAAT
>CEPW01006777.1_pt1 | contig 19021 bp, 18 predicted proteins | sample 356211 | NCBI WGS metagenome assembly CEPW01 (sample SAMEA2620021, study PRJEB7988) | marine metagenome | biome: marine biome (ENVO:00000447); feature: deep chlorophyll maximum layer (ENVO:xxxxxxxx); material: "saline water (ENVO:00002010), including plankton (ENVO:xxxxxxxx)" | depth 25 m
GACAACCCACCGTCAGCTTGTGAGACCAATGAGACCAGCATTGGTTAGCTCCGGTGTTCAAGCTGCGTCTTTGTGGCCCGATTCTTGCGGCAACCACGTTGGTCAGTGTGGTGACAGCCACTCCGCTTCAAGCGTCGAGCTGGGATCAAATCGGTCGCTATTTGGGCCTGTTGAGACAGATTGATGTGAAGGCTCTCGTGGCCAAGGATTGTCCACAGGGACTCCTCGGTGCGTTTCATCAATCTCGTCGCAGTTTGCTGCTGTGCGGTAACAACTTGCCCAATGACCCTGAAGTGGTCTGGGTCGTGCTGGCGCATGAGTCAGCGCACGTGATGCAGTTTTGTAAGGGTGGTCCGTTGATGCCGCCTGGTTTGTTTAGTCAATCCCTTGATCGGGCGCGCCGGAAGGACCCAGAGATGTTCCAGGAATTGCAGCTTTATCACTCCAGTCAGCACCAAGTTGAAGCGGAGGCTCGGTTGGTTCAGATGCTTCCTCCTGTTCAGGTCGAAGCGTTGTTTTGGCGGCATTGCGGTGATCGGATCAACCGTTGATCACTCGTTTGTGGAGTGTTTTCGGGATCCTTGGCTCCTGGTGATTGATAAGCCGGCCGGGTTGCTGGTTCAGCCAGGTCTTGGAGAGCATCAGCAGGATTCTCTGATCACACGCTTGCGATTGCACGACAGCGATCTGCATCTGATTCATCGGCTGGATCGGGATACCTCGGGTTTGCTGATGGTTGCTCGTGGAAAGGAGAGTCTTCGTCGTTGGAGTGCCCTGTTTGCCCAACGGCAAATGCGCAAGTTGTATTTGGCTCGGGTGCACGGCTGCCTGAAGGGATCCGGCAGCATTCAGTTCCCCCTAGCTCGCGTGTCGCGCCACCCTCCGCGTTATGCCGCCCATCCTGAGGGTCGATCAGCACTCACCCTTTGGCGCTCTGGACGATCTGGCACGGGATGGACGCAACTCTGGCTTTCACCTCGGACCGGGCGCTCACATCAGCTTCGTGCCCATCTGGCGGGGATCGGACACCCCATCCTTGGTGACCCGATCTATGGCTCTGACCACCAAGGGCGCCTGCATCTCCACGCGATCGGCCTTTCTGCATGCCATCCGTTCACGGGAGACTCCCTGCGTCTGCGCAGTTCCCTCGCGACACCCTGGTAGCAACGATGTAGTGCTGATCAGAGGCGACGGGCTGGAATCGGGTAGGGGATGCGCCGATGTCGCATGCGTCGCCACACCTGCACAAAAGCGCGGATCACTAGTTCGGTTTCAGACCGACTCAGACCACTGCGGCGGAGTTGACCATCGTGTTGGCGTGACATCACGATGCGACGCACCGTGTCCTTGGCTTCGGCATCGGATGTCTCGGGGGGCAACGAGCGAAGCGCGGCTTCGCAGCCGTCGGCCAGCATCAAAATCGCTGTTTCTCGCGATCGAGGAGCAGGCCCTTTGTATCGAAAACGTTGTTCGTCGACGTTGGGATCTGCTTGACGGGCTTTGTGCAGGAAAAAGCCCATTTTCAATGTGCCTTGGTGCTCGGGAATGAAGTCCGCGATTGGGAGGGGTAAGCGGTGGCGTCGGGCCAACTTCAAGCCTTCATCGACATGGGCTTGCAGCACAGCAGCGCTTGCTTCTGGATCATCCAGGGCGTCGTGAGGGTTCGGTCCATCCTTTTGGTTTTCGATGAACCAGTTCGGGGCATGCAGCTTGCCAACGTCGTGATAAAGCGACCCAGTGCGAATCAAATCGACATTTGCTCCAATGGCCCGAGCCCCTTCCTCGGCCAAGCTGCAGATCATCAGAGTGTGTTCGAACGTGCCAGGTGCTTCGCATGACAAGCGCCTCAGCAGCGGGCGCTCCTGATCTGCCAATTCCAGCAGCCGTGCTCTGGTGAGAAGCCCAAAGAATCCTTCCAGCACTGGAATCACCAAAAGCCCCAGCATTAACAACAGGCCGAGCAGCAGTGATTCAGCGACGAGCTCATCAAGGCTCGGGTTGTTCCAACCCCAAACCCGCCAGGAGGTGACCGGCTGGAAAACGAGTAGCAGCCATTGAAGAATCAAGGCTCCCATCGGTAGGAGCAGAGCCATTTGCAGGAGCTGTCCTCGACTGCGTTGCCGCCCCGCCAACAGGGCTCCGGTGGCAGCAACGACTGTTGCTACCACCAGGCGCCCCTCACTCAGTCCATTTACCGGCACTGGCCAAATCATGCTGGCGACAGCTAGCCAGATCAGCCCACAGCCGGTGCCCAACCCTTCTGTTAGCACCAGGGTGGGTGGCACCAGAACAGCGAGGGGACTCACCGTGGCTCCGAACCAAATTTTGAGCCCCTGCACGAGAAAGAGGAGGCCTAAGGCAAGGACCGCGTGACGAACTTCCAGGCCAGGCCGATCACGCCGCATCACCAGCAGCAACACAGCACAACCAATCAGGCTTTCCAAAAAGCGTCCGAGCCACACCGTTGGCTGAGGTTCGCGACGCACTTTTCCGAAATGATCCAGTACGTCGTAAGCCTGGGGACTGATTGGCTCACCTTTGCGTGTAATCAGATCCCCTCGGCTGACTTCAATGGTTGGAATGCCTTGCTTGGTCAGTTGCTCTTCGATGAGTTGACGGCTGAGGGCGGGGTCCGTCCGCAGATTGCTGCGGCCTTCCAGGCTGCTCGCTAAAAGTTTGCTGCCAAGGCTTCGGGCTTCTGGATCCTCGAGGGGGATGGCATCCAGTTGTAGTGATGCTGCTTCCCTCAACTGAGATCCGGCCACCGTGCTGACCAGCCCTTGGCGGAGCATGCGGTCGGCGCTTTTGCGGATGGCCTCTTCCCAGAGATTCAATTCATCTGGCTCGAGTTGTTCCAGCCAGCGCTGTTCTGCTTTGGTCAGGTTGACCGGACCAATTCGGGCTGCAGATCCGGTCTCATTCAGCTGGTGCAGTTCCGCCAGTTGGCTATCGAGCCGTTTGAGCAGCATGCGTGTCTGCTCTGGATCGATGACTTGGACAACCGAGCGGGCGACGAGATTGGAGCGGCGTTGCTCTAACGCCGTGGTGTCTCGGACCAGAGCATCCTTCGGAGCAACGGCATCAAAGGGCGCCAGGGCACCGGGTTGGAGATCAGGTTTGAGTAGCCAGGGCAGGCTCGCCGTTGCGCTGACGGCAACGCAAAGCAGCAACAGGCCCAACCGGTGAAGCCCCTTCCAGCTCAGCAGTTTCCCTGCGGGAGCTTGATGACGAAGCCAGCGCCGCCACAGGCTGCGCGCTCGCTGGAGGCAAACCACGGCTTCAGGACTGATTCCAGCAAACTAGCTGCTCCGCCCAGGCATGCTGGTTGAAGCGGTGATTCCAAGGCATGGCCCTGCGTCTCGATGGCAAGGCACTGGCAAAGGAAGTGGAGGGTCGACTCGGCGCCGTCGTCTTGGCCGCGGCGTCATCTGTCGGCCGGCCGCCTGGTCTGGCTGTGCTTCGTGTTGGTGATGACCCCGCGAGCGCGGTTTACGTCGCCAATAAAGAGAAAGCTTGCGCGCGGATTGGGGTTGCCAGTTATGGAGCCCATCTCCCAGCCAAGACCCCTCCTGCGGAGGTGCTGAAGACCATCCAGGAGCTCAACGCTGATCCAAGGGTCGACGGGATTTTGCTGCAGCTTCCCTTACCGGATGGTTTGGATGAAACGCCCTTGTTGCAAGCCATCGATCCGGAAAAAGATGCAGATGGTCTTCACACCTTGAACCTTGGTCGGTTGCTCAAAGGAGAGCCCGGCCCTCGCAGCTGCACGCCGGCCGGCGTCATGGCCTTACTCAAAAGCAACGGGATTGACCCGGCCGGCAAGCGTGCTGTGGTGATTGGCCGCAGCATCCTCGTCGGGCAGCCCATGGCATTGATGCTTCAAGCGGCCAATGCCACGGTGACCGTGGCGCATTCGAGAACGGCTGATCTGCTCGCCCACACCCGCAATGCAGACATTCTTGTGGTTGCGGCTGGTCGTCCCGAAATGATTGGCTCGGAGCATGTGCAGCCTGGGGCTGCGGTGGTCGATGTCGGGATTCATCGCAAGCCAGAGGGTGGACTCTGCGGCGATGTGCGCTCCGCTGACGTGGAGTCCATTGCGGCAGCTCTATCACCTGTTCCGGGTGGTGTGGGTCCGATGACCGTGACGATGTTGTTGGTGAATACGGTCGTCGCCTGGTGTCGTCGTCATGATCTCGAGCATGGTCTTGACGATCTGATCGTCTGAATTGCCGATGGTTGTGGAGTGGCTGTTTCCGACACCGGTGCTGCATGCGGATCTTCAGCCGGATTCGGAGATTGCGGCCGGTATGGAGGCCGAACTCGCCTGTTTTGACCAAGAGGTGTTTGGTCAACAGCAGTTCAATGACCGCAACAACCTCACCGGTGATCTGTTGGGCGCGGCGGGATTGGATCAGCTGCATCGATCGCCATCGTTTCAATGGCTCAATCAGCAGCTTTCCCTGCACGTGTCTCAGTACCTCGAATTACTGCTGGGACCGGAGCATGGCCTCGAGAGTCATATTCAGAAGGCTTGGCCCGTCGTCTGCGCTCAAAACGGTGGCGAGGTTGAGTTGCACACCCATCGCAATGCTCAGTTGAGTGCGGTGTTCTATGTGAAAACGGAAGCCGAAAATTCTTCTGGGGAGTTGGAGTTTCGTGCCCCAGATGATTACTTCAGCCATGTGATGGCCATTCCCTTCAGCGATGCGGCCGTCTCCGGAGGAGTGTTCGCTCCCAAACAGCATCGACTGTTGCTTTTTCCGTCGGATCTAAGGCACCGGGTCACGCCCTATGAAGGCGGATCTCCGCGCTACTCCGTCTCCTACGACATCGCCATCACCACCGCCTCAGGACGGGGCCATGAAATGCGCGTGCCCCATCCAATGGATTGGGTGCCGATGTCGTTGTTTCACTCACCTTGAGTTGCGTAGGGGCTGGCCTGAGAGAATCCGGCCAGTACCGGTTCATTCATGACCGCCGCGGCGACTTCTTCGAACCACGTCCCGTCGCAGCCGGACGTTTTTGATTTCAAGACTTATCTCAAGACGTCTAAGGAGACCGTTGAGGCCGCTCTGGATGGATCCTTGGGGCCGGAGCGACCTGAATCGCTCCGAGAAGCGATGCGGTACTCACTGCTGGCGGGCGGTAAGCGTTTGAGGCCAATTCTTTGCTTGGCGGCGTGTGAGCTTGCAGGCGGCACCGTGAGTCAGGCGATGCCGACGGCGGTTGCGTTGGAGATGATCCACACAATGTCGTTAATCCACGACGATCTCCCCGCCATGGATGACGACGACCTTCGACGGGGTCGTCCCACTAACCACAAGGTGTACGGAGACGCCGTCGCCATCCTGGCCGGTGATGCTCTACTGACGCGCGCGTTTGAGATGGTGGCCCTTCGCAGTCCTGGGGTTCCACCGGAACGGCTGCTTCAGGTTGTCGGTGAACTGTCGCTTGTTGCTGGAGCACCTGGTTTGGTTGGCGGCCAGGTGGTGGATCTGGAGAGCGAAGGCAAGGAGGTGACTCTGGAGACCTTGGAGTACATCCATCTCCACAAAACCGGGGCGCTGCTCAGTGCCTGTGTGATTACCGGAGCGATGATCGCTGGAGCTGATGAGGCCTTGATCAAGGCCTTGCGCGTCTACGCCCGAGGGATTGGTCTTGCCTTCCAGATCATCGACGACATCCTCGACATCACCGCCAGCAGTGAGGTGCTCGGTAAAACCGCCGGAAAGGATCTGATCGCAGACAAGACCACCTATCCCAAGTTGTTGGGTTTAGATGAATCACGGCAACGGGCCGACGCTTTGGTGAAGGAGGCCAAGGATGCTTTGGCACCTTGGGCGGATCGCGCCATGCCTTTGCTGGCCTTGGCGGACTTCATCACCAGTCGCGATCGATGATTGACCCCAACGTCACCCATGACGTGCTGCGTGAGTTCTTGGACAACAGTTCCCTGGCTTGGGGCTTGATTGCCTGCGGTGCTGCACAGCTTTCCAAGCTGGCGATTGAGCTGGTGGTGCACCGCCGATTTCGACCTGCTGTTCTGATCGAAACCGGCGGCATGCCATCCAGCCATTCAGCTTTGGTCACTGGCACATCAGCCTGTATCGGCTGGACCCTGGGCTTTGATCATCCCTTGTTTGCTTTGGCGGCGATGGTCTCGTTTGTGGTCATGTACGACGCCAGTGGCATTCGTCGGGCCGCAGGTTTTACCGCCCAGCGCGTCAATGCTCTGCCTGATCAACTCTGGCCTGAGCTCCCTGCCAAACCCTTGAAAGAAAGCCTCGGCCACAGTCGCCTTGAGGTGTTGGTCGGCAGCCTGATTGGTCCAGCGTTAGCCCTGCCTGGCCTTGTATACCTCGGCTCGCCTCTTCACCTGCTGGGCTTGTTTGGAGTTGGTCCCGGGTGAGTCCCACTGCGGAGCTCACCGCTGATCAGGCCGCTGCTGCCGAGGCCTTTGCTGCGTGGCTCGAGGGGTCCGCCGATGGAACGCCATTTGTGCTCAGTGGATTCGCGGGAAGCGGAAAGACGTTTCTGTCGATGCGTTTTTTGCGTCAGGTCGAAGCCAGCGGATTGTGTTGGACCGTTGTGGCCCCAACCCACAAGGCGGTTGGCGTGTTGCGTCAAGCATTGGATCTGGAGGGTTTGAACCCCACCTGGTATCCCTCAACGATTCATCGCTTGCTGAGGCTGAAGCTCAAACGTTCGGGCGATTCTGAACTCTGTGAGCCCACGGAACAAACCGCCCTGGCCCTGGAGCATCTTGGCTTGGTGCTGATTGATGAAGCCTCAATGGTGGACAGCACGTTGCTCGGGATTGCTCTGCAGTGCGCCCATCCCTTCAAGACCCGTTTGGTGTTTGTGGGTGACCCTGCTCAACTTCCTCCGGTTGGTGAGCAGAGCAGTCCTGTCTTTGCCATGCAACGGTCATGCCAGGCCTCCCTCAGCCAGGTGGTGCGACACCAGGGACCGGTGCTTCAACTCGCCAGTTGTTTGCGTGATGGACGGCTCCAGTGTCAGCAGCCTCCACTGCTGTCTCCAATTCGTGATGAACGTGGCCAGGTGCAAGCGTTGTCGCAGAAGGAGTGGCTAAATCAGGCAAGGGTTGCTCTGCGGGATGCATCCCTGCAAGACAATCCGGATGCCGCACGAATTCTCTGTTACACCAACAGAACGTTGGAACGCTTGGTGCCCCATGCGAGGCGGGCCATCCATGGTGAGATGGCTGATCAGATGCCGGTGTTGCCTGGGGAAGTGTTGATCACTCGTGCGGCTGTGATGGCGCCGGCCTCCCGAGATGGTGAGGAGGCTGGAGAGGAGCCAGACATGGTGCTTGGTTCGAATCGAGAGGTTGTGGTCCGCGATGTGACCCCTGAATCCTGCGACCTGGCGGATTTTGGGATGAGTTCAGCTGATGGACCGGTTCCTGTGATCGAGACCCTCTCTGCCGAGGTGAGTTCGGGGGATCTCAATCTGACCTTGCGGCTTCAACCCCCCGTTGGCAGTGCTGCACGTCAACAGCTGGATGCAGTGATGCAGCGCTTGCGTTTGCAGGCTCGAGAGGCGGGGAAGAGCAATGGGCGCGCGATCTGGCGACGCTTTTTTTTGATTCGCGATGCCTTTGCAGCGTTGGGACCAGCGGCTGTTCTAACCGTGCATCGCAGTCAGGGCAGCAGTTTTGGCGAGGTTTTTGTTGCACCTGATGTGTTCCGAGCTGACCCTCAAATTCGCCAGCAACTCTGTTATGTAGCGGTGTCTAGAGCCCGCACAGGGGTCTGGATGATTGGTGGACATGCATCCTCAGCCCTGACATCGCGTTGGAGGTCTGAGTTTGGCCTGGAGCCCTGAGACGATTACATCTTCAGGATCAGGGCGGCAAGACCAATCGACACACCCAGGCTTATGACGCCCAGGCAGGCGCGCCAAAAGGTGCGATTGCGGGGGCTATAGGGATGGCTCACCTGTTGTCCTGGTTCTAGAACTGAGTGTCGTCCCTTTGGGATTGAAAAGGAAATCGATGTCTGAGTTTGCGATGAAGCGCATCAAGAGGGCGGCTGTAGTGGGCACCGACCACCACGCTGTAGCGCTGACCTAAAACCACCGGTTGGTCGAGATCGATTTCGCAACTTCGAATCTTGGTGTGCTGACGCTGTGTTGCCGATCCTGTGCTGAATAATCCTTCCTGTTGTTGCCACTGCTGACAGGCGGCAATGGCCGCTCCCGCTGATGGGTAGAGCGTTTCCACTGGGGGACGGTTTGTGCCCATGACATTCATCGCCAACAGGGGCGTCGCCGTCAGGGTGAGCAGGATTGGGAGACGGAGCACGGTCTCATTGGAGAGCGGCTTGTCTCAGCAGTAGCCACTGTGAGACCGACCCCAATAGCTTGCTCAGGTTCTCTTCAGAGATGGATCAACCACGCACTTCGAACCAGTCATCGCCGGTGACCGGAAGTTGTGAGGGTTTGACGCGTAGCACCTGACTTCGGGGTGGTCCCTGTTCGCACCAGGCCCGCAGTTCTGCAATGTCTTGAGGAGGTCCTTCAGCTTGGATTTCAAGACTTCCATCTGGGCGGTGACGAACCCAGCCGTGCAGCCCCAGCTCCAGTGCTCTTCGGTGACAGCTCGCCCGGAATCCGACGCCCTGCACACGTCCCTCAACGATGATTCTCCACCGCTCCATGAACGGTGGCATCCTCTGGGGCTGCTGACGGGTTACGAACCGTTTGCTGAAACTGGCTTCCCGATTGCGAGAGCGTCGTGCCATCGGGAGCAAATCGTCGAACAGCTGGCCCAGTGCAGGTGAACCCAGCTGGCGTGAAGCTTTGGATGAGTCCATCCTTCCGCTCGTCTATGCGATCGCCAGCCCTCAATGTCCCATAGGGAGGTGTCATGGGTTTGATCAGGGCTGTGATTGAGCTCCCAGCGATGGAACTCATGGCCCCGTAACTGGTCTCCGCGTCTGGTCAGCAGCCCATCACGCAGTGGGTGCAGGCTGCGGTACCCCACTTGAAGTCGTCCCCGTTGAGCCGAAAAATCGAGGATGCTTGCCATGGCATGCGGCCGTCCGTCGAGATCGCTGAGCTGCCGACCGAGTAGCAGCATGCCGCCGCATTCCGCATAGAGCGGTCGGCTTTTGGCGAAGCTTTGCAGGGAGTCCAGGCTGGTGCGACAACCTGAGAGTTGCTCGGCGTGTTGCTCAGGAAATCCGCCGGGGAGTATCAAGCCACAGGCCTCCTCTGGAATGGCCTCGTCTGCAAGGGGACTCCACGGCAAGACCGGCATGCCCATGCGCTCGAGCACCTCTCCCGTTTCGGCATAGCGGAAGTGGAATGCGGCATCGCTTGCCACCGCAACTGGCAGGGGGCGACCTGTGTGCGCTCTCACCTTGTTCAACGGCTCGTCACCCGGTTCTGGCGCTCTGAGAAGCGGGATCAACGCAGCCAGATTCAAATGTTGCTCTGCAAGATCAGCCCAGCGTTGGCTTCGCTGCGTGGTCTGTGGCAGCTCATGGGCAGGTGCCAGACCCAGATGTCGGCTGGGTAGCGCTAGATCGTCGCAGCGCGGTAGACAGCCGAGAACCGGAACCTGGATGCGTTCCAGGACATCTTCCAGCAACTCTCGGTGCCGTTCGGTGCTCACCCGGTTGAGGATGACTCCCGCAAGGTTCAATGCTGGATCGTGATCGCGAAAGCCACGGACGAGGGCGGCCAACGACGCGGCCTGTCCGCCGGCATCGACCACGAGCACAACCGGAAGCTCCAGTTGACGCGCGACCGCTGCTGTACTGCCCTCTTCGCTGTTACCGATGCCGTCGAAGAGCCCCATTACGCCTTCAACGAGGGCGAGGTCGTTGCCTCCTCCGTACCCGTGAAAGGCACGCTGCACCCAGGTTTCTCCGCAGAGGCTGATGTCAAGGTTGCGGCACGGTTGACCAGAGATGGCAGTGATTAACTGCGGGTCTAAATAGTCCGGACCGACCTTGAATCCTTGAATCCTGTGCCCGTGCTGTCGTGCCCAGGCAAACAGCGAAAGGCTGACCAGCGTTTTTCCACTGCCACTGGCCGGCGCGGCGATCACAACGGCCATGGCAGAACGCGATTCAGCTCAGCAGCCTGGCAGCTAGCGCGGCTGCATTGGCCAGGAGTGGGTTGGTGGTGTCATGGCCTCCTCCAAGAAGACGGGCGATGTCCATTTCAGGGCTCGCATGCTGAATGGAGACCACTTCCTCATGAAGCTCCAGGTCGGCCATCCCACCGCCTTCCAGGCGCATGCAGCCACCGGATTCGGTGCAGAGAATGACACAAACGCCTCGCCCGGTGTCCGGCTTGCTGATGAGGCGTAAACCGACCAGTTGACCGGAATGAACACTGGGTGCGTCCACAGGAATGGACATCAGATTCATCTCGACCCGCTCACCATCGGGACGCAGGAAACAGGCTTGAACATTGCCGTCCTGTTCTTCGCTGGATTTCAGTGTCCAGCCCAGGCGGTCAGCGATCCATGCCGTCATCAACAGGCCCTGGGCAGGATGGCTGCCTTCAACGTCGACATCAATCCGCACAATGTGGGCGAGGGCCTCACGCCGATGCGGGGGATCGAACACCATGGCGAGGGTTTCGCGCCAGCTGCGCAGGCGCAGCCAGTTCAGATCGTTGACGGCTTGCCCTGAACTGATCCGTTGTGCAAGAACGTCCAAACACTGTTTGGGTTGACCGACAGCGGTGTCGATGATCAGTCGGCGCGGCTGGCTGGCGAGCTGATTCATCAGGTCCGGTGCTTCATCGAGCACACCGTTCCACCAAACCCAGGCTGGCAGCGAAGGAGACAACAGCGGCTCAACGATCGCCATCCCGTTCTGCAGGGCTGCTTCTCCTCCACGCAGGACGATCACATCGCCACAAGCAGCGGTCCCGCCTCCTTCCTCTGGCAGCGGGCAGTAGGCCGCAACCAGGGTCTCGAGCTTGTGTTCGGGATCAATCGTTGGAGCGAGCGTGATCAGCCGTCGGGGTTGCAGGGCGCTCAGGGCTGGATCGATGTATTGGCCTCTGAGATCCTCATGGTCTGGATCACTCGGGCTGTTGATTCCCGAAAGGGCTTGAATAACCGATCTGTCCAGGGGTGCTGTTGTTGTGGGCAGATCTTGGTCTGTGATGGCCTGTCGGGCAGCAGCAATGACCTCGCTTGATTGCTGCCCAGTAATCGGGCCAGGTAGGCATCCGGTTCGGATCAGCTGTTGTTCGACCCACGCGGGTTGCCAGATCAGCAGACAAAAGGTGTTGGCTCCCGTGCCGGATCCCCCTTGCTGATCAGGCGACCACAGTTGTTCGAGATAGCTGGGAACCTCCGAAGGGGCTAGTGCGAGAGGGGTTTGAAGCGTGAGCTGGGGAGACATGGCTGCTGCCGGGAAAGGAAAGCGATCGGTGCGTTGATGTGATCAGACTCAAGGTCGGCGCCAGAGCAGGCCATCTCGAGCCAGTAGAGCGTCTGCTTCCGCCGGTCCCCATGTCCGTGATTCATAGGAATGGATAGGCAATTGCCACGGGCTGTCCTCGATGAGCTCCAGCAGCGGTGTGTAAAGCCTCCAAGCCGCTTCCACTTCATCGCTGCGGGTGAACAGGGTTGGATCGCCGAGCATGGCGTCCGCCAGAAGGCGCACATAGCCCTCGTCGGAGGGTTCCCCAAAGGACTCGTCGTAGGAGAACTCCATTTCCACAGGCCGGCTGCGCATTCCTGAACCGGGTGACTTCACCTCGAATTTGAACTCGGCGCCCTCATCCGGTTGGATGCGAAGGATGAGTTGGTTGGCGGTTGGTCCACCCGTGGCGGCATCAAACAGATGCACGGGAGCTTCTCGAAAGGTCAACACCACTTCGCTGAGCCGTTTGGCGAGCCGTTTGCCAGTGCGCACGTAAAACGGCACCCCCTGCCAGCGCCAGTTGTCGATGAACAATTTCATCGCTACATAGGTTTCTGTGGTGCTGTTGGGGTCGACGCCGGGCTCATCGCGATACCCACTGAGAGGCATCTCACTGCTGCCTCCGGCGCCGTACTGTCCGCGCACGCAACAGTTCCAGGGCTCTAGTTCATCGGCGAGGCGAGCAGCCTGCAACACCTTTGCCTTCTCATTGCGAATCGCTTCTGGATCGAAGCGACCTGGTGGTTCCATCGCCGTGATAGCCAGCATCTGGGTGAGATGGTTTTGAACCATGTCACGCAGCGCACCGGAGGATTCGTAGTAGCCAGCGCGTTCTTCCACACCCACGGTTTCAGCCGCTGTGATTTGAACGCTGGAGATGTAATTCCGATTCCAGATCGGTTCAAAGATTGTGTTGGCGAAACGAAGCACCAGGATGTTCTGGACTGTTTCTTTGCCTAAGTAGTGGTCGATTCGGAAAATTTGATTTTCCTGGCCACATCCTTGAACAATTTTGTTCAGGGATTGTGCACTGCTGTAGTCCCTGCCGAAGGGTTTTTCGATCACGACACGGCTGCGCTTCGGATCTTTGAGCAGTCCCGCATCAGCTAGGGATCTGCAGCCGCTTCCATAAAACTTGGGGGATACGGAGAGATAAAACGTGCGACTGCCTCGGGTTGCGCAGAGCTGATCAATTTCCTCAAGACGATGCCCGAGTTGGACGACATCACTGGGTTTCTGCAGATCAACCGGTTCATAGAACAACTTGCCGACAAATTGCTCCCAGGCTTCAGGGCTGGCTTTGATCTTGGATTGAAGTGCCTCTGCCATTTTTCCCCGGAACTCCTCATCACTCCAGGGGCGACGGGCGCATCCAAGAATGGCGAATTCGCTGGGGAGTCTGCGCTGTTTGAACAGTTCAAATAACGCGGGGACCAGTTTTCGATGGGTGAGGTCGCCACTGGCACCGAAGATCACCAGGCATTGCGGCGCAATGACGCGTTCCTGTCGAAGTCCAATCCGGAGGGGATTGGTGATCGTGGCGCTCATGGTGCCCAGGCTTCTGACGCAGGTTTAGACCCGGAAACGAGCGTCGACAGTCTGGTAACAGATGGAATCTCGGTTTCTGACGTGCTTTGTTGTCAACCGAATAAAAAAGGACCCACCAATGCGGTGAGTCCAGACACTGTTTTCGGTTTGAAAACCCTGGGGAAATCGAAACTCAATAGGTTTCAACGTGCCAGCGATCAGCTTTTTTGAGCTGAGGACGAAGCTTGGACCAATCCAGCCCTTTCGCTGCAGCTGCAGCGGTCATCGCTTCGTCAATGCCAGGCTCCATGCCGCGGAGACCGCACATATAGACGTGAGTCTTGGGATTTTCGATCATCCCAAAGATTTCGTCAGCATGCTCCAGGACACGGTCTTGGATGTACATCCGACCGCCTTTTGTGTTTTGCTGCTCGCGGCTGATTGCCTTGGTGTAGCGGAAGTTGTCTGGGAAGGTCTTCTCGTAGTGGAGGAAGTCTTCGTCGTAGAGCAGGTTCGCTGTTTTGGGTGCTCCCATGAACAACCAGGCCTTGCCACGGAATGTATATCCATTCGCCTCACGCTCACGGGGCTCAAACATCCTGCGGATGTAGGTGCGCATTGGTGCGATTCCTGTACCGGTGGCCAACATGATGATGTTGGCGTCCTCATCTTCAGGAAGAAGCATCTCTTTCCCGACGGGGCCGGTGATTTTGACGTCGCTGCCGGGCTCTAAATCACAGAGGAATGTGGAGCAAACGCCATAAATCTGCTCACCAGCTTCGTTCTTGTATTCGAGCTGACGCACGCAAAGAGAGACGGTGTCGTCTTGGTAGTTGTCGCCATGACGAGTACTGGCGATCGAATAAAGACGCAACTTGTGAGGCTTGCCTTTCGCGTCGACCCCATCGGGGATGATGCCGATGCTTTGACCCTCGACGTATTCCAGTTGAGGATTTCCTGCAGAGAGGTCAAAGGTGATGTGCTGAACCCTGCCGATGGCTCCGTCCTTCAGCAAGGAATAGTTTTCAGTGACCTTGCCAACGAAGGGGTTTTTGGGTTTGTAGGTATTAACAGGAACTTTGCCGTGGGGCTTCTTCTTCGGAGTGCTCGCTGCTGGCTTCGCAGGAGGCACATCAGCAGCAGCAGCGGATGCAACTGGAGCGCTGGGGGCAGCTGCTGGAGGAGTTGGGTCGCCTGACCCTGCAGGAGTGACAGCGAGGATGTTGGCTCCGCTGGCTCCAAGTCGCTTAAACAACGCTGAAAGCTGTTGAAGGCAGACTCGATAGGTCTGAATCACAGAAGCCCGGGAGCCAGCTTGACGGCCGCTGGCAATCACGGTGAACATCGTCGATTCGGATTGACCTGCCGCTGCAATGGACACCCGCATTGAAGAAACCAGCTTCTCAGTGGCGCGACTATAAGCGTGGTTCTGCGCTGGGTTGAGCTTTGTGCGCAGTTGGCAGCAGGGCTTGAGGGAATTATTAAGCTCTTGCTCGTCTTCCTTAAGATCTCGGCAGCTTTGTCTCCGGTCGAAGTAACCCAACGTCTGCTTCCGTCTTGCTCACCCCGAAGTCACTTTTGAGTTTGCGTCCTGACGATTGGGGGACCAAGTCTGCTGCTGATGCTGCCGAATCGACGGCGATCGAGCAGACCATGGAACGCATGCCCATGGGCGTTCGTCGCCTCGCTGTTCAATTGCGTTCTTCGATTCCAGATCAAGTGTTCTGGGATGTTCTGACCGATTACGAGAATCTGAGCTCGTTTATTCCCAATCTCAGTTCAAGTGAACTGGTGAAGCGCTTTGAAAATACGGTGCAACTTCGGCAGGTTGGCTGTCAGCAGCTTCTCGGCCTGCGTTTTTCAGCCCAAGTGTTGCTTGAGCTCACTGAGTTTCGCCAAGAAGGTCAGTTGCGCTTTCACATGTTGAAGGGGGATTTCAGACGCTTTGAAGGCACCTGGACAATGACGCCTCGTTCCAATGGTTGTTCGTTGGTTTACGAGTTGACTGTGCAGGGTTGCATCGGTATGCCGATAGCTCTGATCGAAGAACGCCTTAGAGATGATTTAACGAGCAACTTGCGATCTGTCGAGCAAGAAGCGATTCGACGTTCAAAACTAGCTAACTAAAAATTAATGTTGACTTGAATCGAGTGACATATGTCACTCGAGCAATTCACTAAGCCTGAAATAATTACGAGCTTGGTGATTTGATTTATCAGTACCCCCAAGGGGATTCGAACCCCTGTCGCCTCCGTGAAAGGGAGGTGTCCTAGGCCTCTAGACGATGGGGGCGAGGCCGTACAAGTTGAGCGATCTCCGCTCTCGAGCACCCAACAAAATTACGCTTCAGCCCTGCCCTCCGTCAAGACAGCTTTACCCCATTCTTGACCTTGCCCTTGCCAGACAGGGACCGTAAAGGTGAAGCAGGCTCCTTCTTCGGGTTCGGAGACCACCCAGATCCGCCCGCCATGCACTTCAACAATGCGACGGCAAACCGAGAGGCCAACGCCAAAGCCAGTGGTTCGGTTGGAGGTCTGGGGCAAGCGCACTCGATCCATGAAAATTCGCTGCTGTTCTTCTTTGGGAATACCCGGTCCGCTGTCGCACACGCTCACTTCCACCCTCTGACTCGTGCGGTGCAACATCGTGAGAGTGATATGTCCACCATTCCCGGTGTATTTCAGAGCATTTTCAAGAAGATTCAGCAGCACCTGTCGCATCCGACGCTGATCAGCAAAAACTTTGGGTAAATCAATCGGGATGTCGGTTCGGATTTCGACATTGCGGCCGAGCCAGAGCTTTTCAAGCTCGAGGATCACTTCGGCGGAAACACTGGCGAGGTCGAGGCGCTGAGGATTGAACAGAGCCTCCCAGCGTGTCGTGCCGACTTCGAGGAGGTCCTTGGAGAGGGCCTCCATTTCTTCTAATCGACGGGTTACAACGTCTTGAAAGCGATCCATATCAATCTGCCCAAGCCGCTGGCTTTGCAGGGCGAGTGCTGCAGCCGTGAGCGGGGTGCGCAGCTCATGGGCCACCATCCGAAGTAGGCGCTCCTGCGCATGAATGCGATCAATCAGTGTTTCGTTTTCCTGGCGCAGCACCAACAGTTGATCTTCGAGCTGCAACTCCTTTTGTGTGCGGCTTCCGTCTAACTCAGTGGGTCTCAGACTGAGACCTAAGCCGCTGACGACACCGTCTTGTTGCCAGCGCGGTAACCAGCCTTTGAGTTGTTGGAGGATATTGCTGCCGGCGAAGACTTGCTTTGGAGATGGAGCCAGTTTGATCAGAGCTGGTGTCACCACCAGCCTGTGCAGTTCGAGTAACTCCGGTTGCTGGGATGGATCGGCGACCTGAAGCGTGACATCGAAACCGATGTCGTCGCGCTCGAGATACTGAACAAGTGATCGAAGATCCTGGCCAGAAAGATGATGTCTTGCTGCGACGAGCAGCAGTTGAAGCTCTTGGGAAGCCTGTGGAACGTCGTCGTTCACGCTGACGGTCCAGAGCAAATCCGATACTTACATTATGGGTTTTTGCCTAAGAGCGGAACGGCGCTAAGACGATCTCAAACAGTCCGTAGCGCTTTTGGCGCGGTCTATGTCGCTTTTCACTGCGCAAAACCGCGTGCCGTTGTCGGCTCCTAGCGGATCAGACATTGCTCAACCCATTCAGGTGGACAGCAGTTTGCGGCGATGGTTTGCGAGAAACCTTGGCCTTTGGCGATCGCGACGTCAGTACCTCTTCAGCGACGATCAGGTGTATCACCTGGATATGAACCTCAAAATGGAGGTGTTCGCTGAACCGCCTGCGGGGGAAACGCGTTATCGATTCAGCTGGTGGCCTGAAGCCAGCCTCACGTCGAATCAAGCGTTTTTTGCCCACAAACCTTGGTTCGAACAGAACGGCGTGATGGAGGCAACACTTTGGGGCCATCAACTCCAGCGAAGTCGTGGTTATCTCAACGCCGATCCCGTGCGAACCAGGCTGCGGCAAGTCGACGAACACGAGACAATCCTCGAGTCCCATTATCAGCAATGGGACATCATGGAGCACATTCGTCTAGTCGATCAGGATCGCTATCGCTATCGGGCGATTTACAGCTGGGAAAACGGCGAGCTCGCGATTGTTGAGCATCACCATGAAATTCGTCTGGAGGATGCTTATCCGCCGATTGAAGAGTCGTGACGCCTTGCTGGCTGGTCTGATTTGAGACGCATGGGTCAAGGAACCCATGGCACTATTGGGCCAACAATTTCGCGGGGACCTCGCCCGGAGAATGATCAAGTCGTTCCTTGCTTCGCTCGTTCTTATCGCTGCAGCGTCTCCGGCGGGCTTCGCCCAGAAGCCTCCGACTGGTAAGCCAGCTACTCCTGAAGAGATGTATTCCTACACCTTCATGAGTGCCATCACACTCTGCAAGGCACTTCAGCAGGAGATTCCCTTTGAGAAGGCACTCCCCGTGGGTGCAACGGCCTTCTACACAATCGTGTCTCAAAAACACGCTTACAAGGTGCCCGAGTCCAAGGGCAAGGCAATCACCGATCAGCAGCTTCAAGGTGGTGTTCAGTTGATGACCATGGCTGCAGCGATGGAATTCTGTAAAGACAGCATTCCGAAAGACGCTCAGGACCGTTTGAAAAAAGCTGCTGCAGCTGCCAAGCAAGGCGCTCCTAAGCCCTGACTCTCGTTTGAGTGTTCAATCGGTCAGGATCAGATTGGATGACAGCTTGGCCCTGATCGATGGATACAACAGGAAACGTTCGACTGCTCGACTACAAAGCATGGCCTTTTGAGCTGCCCACAGTTGATCTGGACGTTCAGATCCATGAGGACCATGTCATTGTCACAAGCCATCTATGCCTAGAGCCGCACAGCACAGGCGAGGCTCTTGTTCTGTGCGGGGTTGATTTACAGCTGGAGTCAATCGCGATTGATCAACATCCATTGCGTGAAGATCAGTGGACTCTTGAGCAGTCAAGGCTGACCATTGCGCATCCTCCCGACCAGCCATTTGTTTTAACAACCAGCTGTCGACTTCACCCTGATCAGAACAGTTCCCTCGAGGGCTTGTACTCCAGCGAAGGGATGTTGACCACACAATGCGAAGCAGAGGGGTTTCGGCGGATTGCATTTCATCCCGACCGGCCGGATGTTCTCAGTTGCTGGTCGGTGCGGATTGAGGCCGATCAATCGCGTTACCCGGTTCTGTTGAGCAACGGTAACGGCGTGAGCGTTGAGGCCACAGAAACGGGCCTGGGTCGTCATGCGATGCAGTGGGTTGATCCATCACGGAAGCCGTCCTATTTGTTTGCTCTTGTGGCCGGAGATCTTGCGGAAATTCGGGATGAGTTCCGAACATCGTCAGGCCGAACTGTGGCATTAAGGCTCCACGTTGAACCTGGTGATGAACCCTTCACAGCCCATGCCATGGCTTCATTGAAGCGATCAATGGAGTGGGATGAACGTGTTTATCAACTGGAGTATGATCTTGATGAATACAACATTGTTGCCGTGCGCCATTTCAATATGGGCGCCATGGAAAATAAAAGTCTAAATATTTTTAATTCGAAATTAGTTCTTGCAGATGCGCAAACTGCTACAGACGCTGAGCTTGAGCGTGTGGAAAGTGTGATCGCCCATGAATATTTTCACAATTGGACTGGCAATCGAATTACCTGTCGAGATTGGTTCCAGCTTTCCCTAAAAGAAGGTTTGACCGTTTTCCGGGATCAGAGTTTTACAGCAGATCTGCATTCAGCATCGGTGAAGCGGATTGAGGATGTTGCGATGTTGAGAAATACACAATTCCGAGAGGATGCAGGTCCAACGGCGCACCCAGTCAAGCCAAGTGAATATCAGGCTATTGATAATTTCTACACCACCACGATTTATGAAAAAGGTGCCGAAGTGATTCGGATGCTTCACACCATGCTCGGCCACGAGCGTTTTATGCGGGGGATGGCTGAATATGTGCGGAAGTTTGATGGAACTGCGGCCACCACGGAAGACTTTGTTGAATCCATAGCTGTAGGCGCTACCCAAGATGGAGAACCACTCGGATTCGACCTGGAGCA
>CEPW01051890.1_pt1 | contig 18948 bp, 15 predicted proteins | sample 356211 | NCBI WGS metagenome assembly CEPW01 (sample SAMEA2620021, study PRJEB7988) | marine metagenome | biome: marine biome (ENVO:00000447); feature: deep chlorophyll maximum layer (ENVO:xxxxxxxx); material: "saline water (ENVO:00002010), including plankton (ENVO:xxxxxxxx)" | depth 25 m
TTAAAATTTTAGATCATTGTACCCCTGATGCCATTTTGATCCCAAAAATTAATAGTGCGGATGATGTCATTGAATGTGAGAAATTAATAAATAATGAAGATATCAAAATATGGGTGATGATGGAAACCGCTCTTTCAATTGTAAACGCATATGAAATTGCAAAAGCTTCCAAGACGCTTAAATGTTTTGTGATGGGTACCAATGATCTATCAACAGAACTAGGCATTGAAGAAGATCTAAAGAGAACAGCTCTTCAAACAAGTTTTGAAAAATGCATGATGGCTTCAAAAGCTTATAAAATATCAATATTAGACGGAGTTTTTAATGACATCAAAGACAGCGATGGATTTGAACAAGAGTGTGTTTATAGTCACGGGCTAGGTTTTGATGGTAAGACTCTGATCCATCCTTCTCAAATAAGTATTTGTAATAAAATTTTTACACCAACACCTGATCAACTAGAAAAGGCTAGAAGTATTGTAAGTGCTTTTGAAAAAGCTCGTAAAGAAGACCCTGAGGTTGGCGTAATTGTTTTTGAGGGAAGTCAAATTGAAGAACTTCATGTCGCACATGCAAGAAGAATTTTAGAAGCTGAAAAATTAATTATGGAAGTTTCAAAAGATGATGAATCTATTCCAATAGAAGTTAAAAGTGGATCAAAATATAAAATTGGCAATTTTTTTGAGGATTTTTCAATGGGTCAGAAGATCTCGCATGCAACACCGAGAACGATTACACTAGGAGATTGCTCACTTTACACCGCTCTATATGGATCAAGGTATGCCTTACACTCATCAAATGAATTTGCAAAACAGCTTTCACTAAAAGAGTCTCCAGTTGATGATTTCTTACTATTTAATATTGCTTTTGGTAAAACTGTTCCTGATATTTCCTTAAATGCTATTGCAAACTTAGGTTACGCTGAATGCAAATTTTTAAAGCCTGCTTATCCTGGCGATACAATAACCTCACATTCTGAAGTAATTGGTTTAAAAGAAAACTCGAATGGTGACAATGGTGTTGTCTATGTTCATTCGACTGGATTGAATCAAAAAAATGAGGTCGTGATTGATTATAAGAGATGGGTCATGGTTCGAAAAAAAAATAAAAGTCTTCCTAAAATAGAAACTGTTATTCCTAAATTAAATACAGAAGTAACAAAAGAAGAGGTCATTGAAATTGCAAAAGGTTATCAGTTTGCAATGGATAATTATGATTTTACCGCAGCTGGATCAGATCTAGTATTCGAAGATTATAAAGTAGATGAGAAAATCAATCATATTGATGGTATTACCGTAGAGGAAGCAGAGCATATGATGGCTACAAAATTATATCAGAATAATGCAAAGGTACATTTCAATCATTTTGTAGAAAAGGGTGGTCGATTTGGTAAACGAATTGTTTATGGTGGTCATGTTATTAGTTTGACTAGATCAATATCATTTAATGGCTTGTCAAATGCGTTTAAGGTAATTGCAATTAATGGAGGAACACATGCATCCCCATGCTTTGCAGGCAAAACTGTTTTTGCATGGAGTAAAATTATCGAAAAAGTTGATGTTTCAGATACCTTGGGTGCTTTACGTATAAGAACAAATGGACTTGGAGATGCACAACCTTATCAATTTCAGCATCAAGATCAAAATGGAAAATTTAATTCAGATGTGCTCTTAAGCTTAGACTACTGGGCACTTGTTCCAAAAAAAAAATAGATTAATTTCTTTAAATTTAAGAATTTGTTATAATAGAAGTTATGAATAACCCTCTATCACCTCATCTTCAAATTTATCGTTGGCAAACTACATCACTGCTATCTATCCTTCATAGAATTTCTGGAGTGGTTTCATCATTAGGATCAATAATAATAATAATTTATTTATTATCAATTGGACTAGGTGAAGATGCTTTCAAATTAACTATCTCGCTTTCAGACAATGTCTTCATAAGAACACTCCTTATAGGGTTATCATTTTGTATATTTTTTTATATAGCAAGTAGCATCCGGCACTTGCTTTGGGATTATGGCTATGGTCTGGAATTGAATATTGCAAAGATGTCAGGCTGGACAGCTTTATCTGTTGCTATAATTCTTACTATATGTTTTTGGCTAAAATTATATGGAGTAATATAATTTATGGCATCAGCTCGAAATACATGGAAGTTGCATAAATATAGCTCAATTGCACTAATCCCCTTTATTACGTATTTATTAATATCTATCCTTAGGTTTTCAGAACTTTCCTATGAGCAAATTTTACTTGAAATATCCAGTACTTGGTCAATTTTCTTTATATTGATTTTTGCGATTTTAGGCATATTTCATATGAACACAGGCATAAATGAAATTATGGATGATTATGTTCATGATCCTAAAGTTCATAGAATACTAAAGATTTTGATATCATCATTCTTTACTGGTATTTCATTATTTGTCTGTCTATCAATTTTAATGATACTTTTGTGATTAATTATGAAATATGAAATTGAATACCATGATTATGACGTTGTAGTCGTTGGAGCCGGAGGTTCTGGACTACGAGCAACTGTCGGAGCTGTTGAGAATGGTTATAAGACAGCTTGTATTTCAAAAGTTTTTCCAACTAGAAGTCACACAGTCGCTGCACAAGGTGGAATATCCGCAGCTTTAGGTAATATGGGTGATGATGATTGGCGCTGGCATATGTATGATACTGTTAAAGGATCTGATTGGCTTGGCGACCAGGACGCTATCGAATATTTGTGTAAAAATGCTCCAAAAGCTGTTCTCGAATTAGAGAACTATGGAGTGCCTTTCAGTAGAACTGAGGATGGTAAAATATATCAAAGAGCATTTGGTGGTATGACAAAAAATTATGGTGAGGGCACTGCTCAAAGAACGTGCGCTGCAGCTGACAGAACAGGTCATGCAATTATTCATACTTTATATGGTCAATCACTTAAACATGGAGTTGATTATTATATTGAGTACTTTGCTCTTGATCTAATTATGGTCGATGGCGAGTGTAGAGGTGTAGTTACATGGTGTTTAGAAGATGGAAAAATTCATATATTTAATGCAAAGTCGACTGTTTTAGCAACCGGTGGATATGGAAGAGTGTACTTCTCTGCAACTTCAGCACATACATGCACGGGTGATGGTAATGCAATGGTATTGAGAGCAGGACTTCCCCTGCAGGATATGGAATTTGTTCAATTCCATCCTACTGGCGTTTATGGAGTTGGTTGTTTAATTACTGAAGGTGCTCGAGGCGAAGGTGGCTACCTAGTAAACAGTGAAGGTGAAAGGTTTATGGAGAGGTATGCTCCCTCTGCGAAAGATTTAGCCTCTCGAGATGTAGTCTCGAGATCAATAACAAAAGAGCTAATTGAAGGTAGAGGCGTTGGCTCAAACAAAGATCATGTGTATTTACACCTAGATCATCTTGAACCAAAAGTTCTAAATGAGAGACTGCCGGGTATTTCTGAATCTGCAAAGGTATTTGCTGGTGTAGATGTGACTAAAGCCCCAATTCCAGTAATTCCAACAGTTCACTATAATATGGGTGGTATTCCAACTAATTTCCATGGTGAAGTAATGACCTCTGTAAATGGAGAGGAAGTGCCTGTGCCTGGCCTAATGGCAATTGGAGAGGCAGCATGTGTCTCAGTTCACGGAGCAAATCGACTTGGTTCAAATTCTCTTATTGATCTAGTCGTATTTGGTAAAGCTGCTGCAGATCGTATTAATGATACTGTTTCAAAAACTGAGCCAAACAAAGAAATTGATCACAGCGTGGTCGATAAAATTATAGATCGCTTTGATAAGATTAGGCATTCAAATGGATCTACGCCCACTTCACAGCTGAGAGACAAAATGCAGAAAGTTATGCAAAATCATTGTGCAGTATTTAGAGATGATGAAATTCTATCAGAAGGTAAGAAAAAGATTGAAGAAATATGGCTTGAATCAAGCGATATCTCTGTAACTGATAAATCTCTTGTATGGAACACAGATCTACTTGAAACATTAGAATATGAAAATCTTATTGCTCAGGCAGTTGTTACAATGAATTCTGCGCACAATAGAAAAGAAAGTCGAGGAGCACATGCTCGTGAAGATTATAAAGAAAGAGATGATAAAAACTGGATGGTTCATACGTTAGCATGGACTAACGATAAGGAATGTAATCTCGATTATCGGACTGTGCATGAATATACATTATCAAATGAAGTAAAATATATTGAGCCTAAAGCGAGAGTCTACTAATGGTTCAATTTAATCTCCCTGATAATTCCAAGCTTGTAAAAGGTGATGAACATTCACTACCTGATAATATAAAAAATAAGAAAAAAATTTCGATATATAGATGGTCTCCAGAAGATGACAAAAACCCAAGAATGGATAGTTATGAAGTAGATTTAGATAATTGTGGTCCCATGGTTTTAGACGCAATAATGAAAATCAAGAATGAAATAGATCCAACATTAACTTTTAGAAGATCATGTCGTGAGGGCATTTGTGGATCTTGCGCGATGAATATCGATGGCACAAATACATTAGCATGTACAAAACCGATAGAGGACGTTAAGAAAGAAATCAAAATCTATCCCCTGCCCCATATGCCTGTTATTAAAGATTTAGTGACAAACCTGAAGACTTTATACAAGCAATTAGCATCGATTAAACCATGGCTAAACATAACAAAAAAATCTGATACTGATGAAAATTTACAATCAAGAGAAGAAAGAGCAAAGCTAGATGGTCTTTATGAATGTATTTTATGTGCTTGTTGTTCTACGTCATGTCCAAGCTATTGGTGGAATAGTGATAAATATCTTGGTCCTGCAGTATTATTACAATCATATAGATGGCTTCAAGATAGTAGAGATGAGTCACGAAAAGAAAGACTAGAAGAGCTAGACGATGCTTTTAAAGTCTACAGATGCCATACTATCATGAACTGTACTCAGACTTGTCCGAAAGGTCTTAATCCAGCTGAGGCTATTTCAGGAATCAAAAGGATGATTGCCTCAAGGTAATCCCTAAATCTTTATACTACTGTTATCTGAAATGTAAGGCTTATTAGCAATAGGGAGATAACTATGAATGCAGTTGAGAAAAAATTAATCAATTTTTTTACCTTTTTTTATATTAATTGATAAAGCGGAAGAACAATTAAGGGGAGTTAAGAATCTTCCGCTTATCTGACAATTTATATAAATATTAAATAAAATTTTACTAAGTAAGAATAATGCCAATATGACAATTAGAGTTGATTAAAATTTTTTTTCAATTTTGATGACAAAGCTTCCACCATGCCAACTCATCTCATGATATTTTATTTGATGTGAATTTTCCGACCAATAGGGAAACTCTCTTCTAATCTGGCCACTTTTCCCAGTTATTACTTCAACTTTACTAATATTGTCGCTGTAAGCTCTATTTATAAATTCATTAAATTCATCGTAAGCTTCTTCAAGAGTTAAATCATGTAGATCAAGTTTTCGCATTGCGCCTTACCACTTCTTGTGTCATATTTTATGTATAAATTTTATAATTAATATGAGAAAAGTTAACCAATTTATTGATGGCAAAGAACATATAAGCAAGTCAGATAGACTTGGAGATATTTTTAATCCAGCTCAAGGTGAAAAAATTGCTGAAGTCAGTTTAGCTAATAAAAGTGATGTAGATGCTGCTATTAAAAGTGCTCTGGACGTAAAACAAAAATGGGCTTCTACACCGCCACTTACTCGATCAAGAATCTTCTTTAAATTTAAAGAACTCATTTTAAGAGACATGGATAAGTTGGCTCACGCTCTTACTGAAGAGCATGGTAAAATATTAAGTGACTCTCAAGGTTCGATTACAAGAGGTATGGAAGTTGTTGAGTTCGCATGTGGAATTCCTCATCTTTTAAAGGGAGAATTTTCTGAAAATGTTGGATCTGAAATAGACAGTTGGAGCATGAGACAGCCACTAGGCATATCAGTTGGGATTTCTCCTTTTAACTTTCCTGCAATGGTACCAATGTGGATGTTTGTTGTATCGATTGCGTGTGGGAACTGTTTTATTTTGAAACCAAGTGAAAAAGATCCCACTGTTCCTATGATGCTGGCTGAACTATTAACTGAAGCTGGCTTACCAGACGGTGTCTTTAATGTTATCAATGGGGATAAAGAAGCAGTAGATTTATTAATTACAAATCCACATGTAGACTCTGTTAGTTTTGTGGGCTCAACTCCAGTTGCAGAATATATTTATCATACTTCAACTCAGCATAATAAAAGAGTTCAATCTTTAGGCGGCGCAAAAAATCATATGATCATTATGCCAGATGCAGATCTTGATCAGGTAGTTGATGGACTAATGGGTGCTGGTTATGGTTCTGCCGGTGAGAGATGCATGGCGCTATCTGTCGCTGTTGCAGTAGGAGATATTGGAGATAAATTAATCGAAAAACTTACACCGCGTGTTCAGTCACTAAAAGTTGGACCAGGAACAGATCCTGAAGTTGAAATGGGACCAGTAATTAGTAAACAACATTTAGATAAAGTTAGATCTTATGTAGACTCTGGAGTTGAAGAGGGAGCCAAACTTCTTGTTGATGGTAGACCTATATCACTTCAAGGTTACGAAAACGGATATTTTATTGGTGGCTGTTTATTTGATAATGTTACCAGTGATATGAAAATTTATAAGGAAGAGATTTTTGGTCCTGTTTTATCTGTAGTTAGAAAGCCAACTTTTGATGATGCGCTTGAAATGCTTAATAATCATGAGTTCGGAAATGGCACCACGATTTACACTCGTGATGGTGACACAGCTCGCGCATTTACTAATAAATGTCAAATTGGAATGGTTGGCGTAAATGTCCCAATTCCAGTACCAATGGCATTTCATAGCTTTGGAGGCTGGAAAAGGTCATTATTTGGTGATCATGCTATGCATGGAATGGATGGCGTAAGGTTCTTTACTAGGCTGAAAACCGTCACTTCAAGATGGCCTACTGGTATACGTAAAGGTGCTGAGTTTATTATCCCCACGATGAAATAAAGGCTATATTTCTGACTTGATTTTAAGTTCTATCTGTTTAGTTTACGGACTAAAGATATTTCTAGTATGACAAAACCAAAAATTTCTCTAATTGGATCTGGCCAAATAGGTGGAACTTTAGCTCATTTAATAGCCTTAAAAGAGTTAGGGGATGTTGTTTTGTTTGATGTAGCTGAGGGCATAGCTAAGGGCAAGGCTTTAGATTTATCCCAGTCAACAGCAATAGATGGATTAAATGTAAGTATTACTGGTACAAATAATTATGATGATACAAGTAATTCAGATGTCATTATTATCACCGCAGGTGTTCCAAGAAAACCAGGAATGACAAGAGATGACTTGCTTGGTATAAATTTAAAAATTATTAAACAAGTAGCTGAGGGAATTAAAGAAACTTCTCCGAATGCTTTTGTAATATGTATTACAAATCCACTAGATGTCATTGTTATGGCGTTACAAAAATATTCTGGACTTCCAAAAAATAAAGTTATTGGTATGGCGGGTGTTTTAGATACATCAAGATTTAAATTTTTTCTTTCACAAGAATTAAATGTGCCAATAAGCGAAGTTGATTCATTTGTTTTAGGTGGACATGGTGATACTATGGTCCCGGTACCTAATCGTACAACTGTATCTGGAAAACCCCTTCTTGATTTTGTTAAGGAGGGTAAAATTTCTGAAGAAAAATTAAATGAGATAATAAATAGAACGCGTAATGGAGGCGCAGAAGTTGTAAAACTTTTAGAGACCGGTTCCGCATTTTATGGACCTGCAGCATCAGGTATTGAGATGGCAGAGTCTTATCTAAAAAATTTAAAAAAGACCCTTCCTTGTGCCGCTCATTTAAATGGTCAATATGGGGTGAAGGACCTTTATGTAGGCGTGCCTGTTATAATTGGCTCTAATGGAATAGAAGAGGTTGTAGAATTGACCTTAGATGATGAAGAAAAAAGATATTTTGATATTTCTATTGATGCTGTTAAAGAACTTTTCGATGCCGCTATTAATATTGATGCAAATTTAAAATAATTATGAATATTCACGAATATCAAGCAAAAGAATTGTTTAAAGAATTTGAAATACCTGTATCAACAGGAACAGTTGCTTTTTCTCCAAATGAAATTGATCATGCAGTAAAAAATGTTTCTGGACCTACATGGGTGGTAAAAGCACAAATCCATGCAGGAGGACGAGGAAAAGGTGGTGGAGTAAAAGTTGTACAATCTGCTGATGAAGCAATAGAAGAATGTAAGAAAATGTTTGGAATGAATTTGATCACTCCCCAAACAGGCCCTCAAGGAAAAATTGTTCAAAGAGTGTATATTGAAAATGGATCAGATATAAAAAAAGAACTTTATTTATCATGTCTAATTGATCGAGCTACTAGTAAAATAGCTTTTATAGCTTCAAAACATGGTGGCATGGATATTGAGGCAGTTGCAGAAGAAACACCTGAAGAAATTACTACAGTTTTTATTGAACCATCTACTGGAGTTTCAGAGTCTGATATTTTAGCTATTCAAAAATGCTTAGAACTTGATAAGTCAATGCATGATCAAATTAAGCACTTAATTGAGAATCTATATAAGTTTTTCAAAGAAAAAGATGCAAGTCTTGTTGAGATTAATCCATTAATAATTACTGATAAAGACAAGCTACTGTGTCTAGATGCAAAGGTGAACTTTGATGATAACGCTCTTTATAGGCATCCAGAGATTGAAGAACTTAGAGACCCAAATGAAGAGGATGAGTATGAGCAAGAAGCCGCAAAATTTGACTTAGCATATATCAAATTAGATGGAAATATAGGATGTATGGTAAATGGTGCAGGATTAGCTATGGCTAGTCTTGATATAATTAAATTATACGGTGGGGAACCTGCAAACTTTTTAGATGTTGGAGGCGGTGCTTCAAAAGAAAAAGTTTCAAATGCATTTAAAATTATATTATCGGATAAAGGTGTAAAAGGAATATTGGTAAATATCTTTGGAGGTATCATGAGATGTGATGTGATTGCAGAAGGTATTATTGCTGCAGCAAAAGATCTTAGTATCTCTGTTCCACTAGTCGTCAGACTCGAGGGAACAAACGTGGATAAAGGAAAAGAAATTTTAGATAATTCTGGTATCGATATTATATCAGCAAGTGACTTAGATGATGCGGCAAAAAAAATTGTGGAACTTGTATAATGTCAATAATTGTTAATAAAGATACTAAAGTTATTTGTCAGGGATTCACAGGATCCCAAGGCACTTTTCATTCAGAGCAAGCAATAAAATATGGAACCCAACTTGTTGGAGGTGTAACACCAAAAAAGGGGGGAACGACTCATCTTGGGCTACCTGTATTTGATACAGTAAGTGAAGCAAAAGAAAAAACTGATGCTAATGCTTCTGTGATTTATGTTCCACCGCCATTTGCAGCTGCAGCAATTGTTGAAGCAATTGAAAGTCAGATAGAATTGATAATATGTATTACAGAAGGTATCCCAGTAATAGATATGATGATGGTTAAGGATAAATTAAAATCATCTAAGTCACGTTTAATAGGACCAAACTGTCCTGGTATAATTACACCTGACGAGTGTAAGATTGGTATTATGCCTGCTCATATTCATAAAAAAGGCAGTGTTGGAATTGTTTCGCGATCTGGGACATTAACATATGAAGCTGTTTTTCAAACAACTGTAGCAGGTATGGGGCAATCAACTTGTGTTGGAATTGGTGGCGACCCTATTAATGGGACAAATTTTATAGATTGTTTGGAACTATTTCTAAGTGATGATGAAACTGAATCCATAATTATGATTGGTGAAATTGGAGGTTCAGCAGAAGAAGAAGCAGCAGAATTCATAAAAAAACAGTCAATTAAGAAACCGATGGTTGGTTTTATTGCTGGGACATCAGCTCCCCCAGGTCGTCGTATGGGTCATGCGGGAGCAATCGTATCTGGTGGAAAGGGAGGAGCTGACGATAAAATAGAAGCAATGAAATCTGCTGGAATGCGTATTTCTAATTCTCCAGCCGCTTTGGGCTCAACTTTACTTGAAGTATTGAAAGGCTAATTCTATTATATAATTGAATTGAATGCCAAAAACTCCATCAAATCAAATTTTTGATAAAACTTCTTTTTTACATGGTGCAAATGCAACTTATGTAGAAGAAATGTTTAAGAAATTTTCCAATGATCCATCGTCAGTGCCCAATGATTGGGGTATATTTTTTAACAATATTAAAGATGATGGTCTAAACTCAAGCACATACACTGCTGATTGGGCAAATAATGATTTAAAGACTCAAAATGGTGATCTTGTTTCAGCTATTGATGGAAATTGGTCAGGTTTACCAGAAAAAATTATCAAAAAAAATATTTCTTATTCCGTTGATGAAATACAACAAGCAACTTTAGACTCAATTAGAGCTCTTAGATTAATACGTGCTTTTCGAATAAATGGTCATTTAATTGCAAATTTAGATCCGCTACAACTAAGTCAAAAAAATTATCATCCTGAATTAGATTATAAAAATTATGGATTTAATGAAAGTGATCTTGAGAAATCAATTTTTATTGATGGAAGTCTAGGGCTTGATGATTCAAAGCTAAAAGAAATAATAAAAATTTTACATGAAACATATTCTAGTTCAATAGGAGTTGAATTCTTACACATTCAAGATCCTGATCAAAAACAATGGGTTCAAGAAAGAATTGAAGAGGTTCGAAATAAAACTCAGTTTACAGTTGCGGGTAAAAGGGCCATATATCGTCGACTTTTAGAGGCTGAAATGTTTGAAAATTATTTAGACAAGAAGTTTCTTGGAACAAAACGCTTCGGTCTTGTTGGCAGTGAGTCAACCATTCCTGGCATTGAGCAAATAATCAAACAAAGTTGTCTAGCTGGTGTTGAAGATGTTTATATTGGAACAGCCCATCGAGGAAGACTGACACTTTTGGCATCAGTTATGGAGGTTCCCTTAAGAGCTATTATGACAAAATTTCAAGGAGGATCTGATGATCCTAATGAAGTTTTAGGTTCTGGTGATGTTAAATATCATCTAGGTGTCTCAAGTGACAGAGAGTTTGATGGTAAAAAAATACATTTATCTCTAACACCAAACCCTTCTCATCTTGAAGCTGTGGATCCAGTCGTTATTGGCAAAGTTAGGGCTAAGCAGACGCTCACCAAAGATAAAAAAAATGAGAGAGTAATTGGTGTATTAATTCATGGAGACGCAGCTATAGCTGGACAGGGAGTTGTGGCTGAGACATTTGCTATGTCACAGTTAAGAGGTTTCAGAACTGGTGGCACCATACATTTTGTTATTAATAACCAAATTGGCTTTACAACAATGCCGCATTATGGAAGGTCAGCTCCTTACTGCACAGAAATAGCAAAAATTGTTCAAGCGCCAATTTTTCATGTCAATGGAGATGATCCTGAGGCAGTTGTTCATGTTTGCAGGCTTGCAGCAGAATTTAGAAATAAATTTAAAACAGATGTTATTGTAGATATGTTTTGTTATCGAAGAGCTGGTCATAACGAAATGGATTTACCTGAATTCACTCAACCATTAATGTATCAAAAAATTAAAGCCCACAAGTCAACTTTAAAAATCTATGAAAAAAAATTAATAGATGAAAAGATTCTTTCAACTGAAGACTCAAAAAAATTTACAGAAGAATATAAAAATTTTCTTGATTCTGAGCTTTCTCTTTCGAAGACCTATAAGTCAAACAAAGCTGATTGGCTTGAAGGCTCTTGGAAGGGTCTTTCAACTGCCTCCTTCGATGCTAGACGAGGGAAGACTGCTGTAGAAAAAAATGATCTGATATCTATATCAGTTGCAATTCATAAATTGCCTGAAGATTTTACAGCTCACAAAAGAATTAAGAAAATTTATAATGATAGATCTGTATCTATACTTAATGGTGAAGGAATTGATTGGGCAACAGCAGAAGCTCTAGCTTTTGGAACATTGTTATCAGAGGGGTTTGGAGTCAGATTATCTGGCCAAGATGTTGGTAGAGGAACATTTAGCCAGAGACATGCTGTTCTTTATGATCAAATTAATGAAAAAAGATTTGTTCCTCTAAGGCATTTTCAGGAGCAACAAGGTCTTTTTGAAATAATTGATAGTTTTTTATCTGAGTATGGTGTTTTAGGATTTGAATATGGCTATTCCCAAGTTGATCCAAAAACATTAGTTTTATGGGAAGGTCAATTTGGAGATTTTGCAAACAATGCTCAAACTATTATTGACCAATTCATCACTACTGGTGAGAGAAAATGGCTAAGGATGTCAGGGCTTACATTGTTGTTACCACATGGACATGAAGGACAAGGACCGGAGCATACTAGTGGGAGAGTTGAACGTTTTTTACAAATGTGCGCAGAAGATAATATACAAGTTGTTAACTGTACATCTCCAGGTAACTATTTTCATGCATTAAGAAGACAGTTACATAGAGATTTTAGGAAGCCTCTTATAATAATGACTCCTAAATCAACATTAAGACATAAAAAAAATACTTCAAAAATTGAAGATTTTATTAATGGCTCATCGTTTCATCGAGTAATGAATGATCAATTAGATGAGTCAAGTAAAGAAAAGATTAATAGAGTATTGCTTTGTTCAGGAAAAATTTATTTTGAGATTCATGATCAGATAGAGTCTATGGGACTTGAGAATATTGCAATTCTTCGATTAGACCAATTGTATCCTTTTCCTTATGATGCACTTAAAGAAGAGTTAGAATGCTATAAAAATTGTGAAATTTTTTGGGTACAAGAAGAACCATCAAATATGGGGGCTTATTTTTTTGTTAAAGAAAGAGTTGAGTCCGTAATGCGTTCTCTCGAAGCTAAAACAAAAGAATTGATTTTTATTGGCAGACGATCATCAGCTTCTCCTGCAACTGGAGTACAAGCTAGACATACTCAAAACCAAAAAAATATTATTGATCTGGCGCTCAAAGCCAATAAAAAAGAAATTTATGACAACAAAGACGGTGTTTCTCTATTAAAATATGAACTCCCAATTGAATAATAATTTTAAAGTGTTAAATAAGTTCTATGACCACTGAAATTAAAGTCCCTTCCCTTGGTGAAAGTGTTGTAGAAGCGACTGTTGCTAAGTGGTACAAAAATCTTGGGGACAATGTTTCAACAGATGAGCCTATAGTTGAACTTGAGACTGATAAGGTGACCCTAGAAGTTCCATCTCCTTGTAGTGGGCAATTAAAAACAATTTCCGTAAAAGAAGGTGAAACCGTTGAAGTTGGAGCATTACTTGGCCAAGTTGCTGAGGGAGCTGAAATAAATTCAGTAAGTGAGGAGGTAGTTGAAGACGAAATTCAAAATACTCAGGATGAGACAAAAGAAATTGTACAGAATGAGAATAAAATCAATATTGATGAAATCGAAACACTAAATAATGATAATAAGAAAATAGTAACAAATATTGAAAAATTGTCTCCCTCTGTAAGAAAAATTGTTGCTGAGCAAAAAATTAATCTTTCAAATGTTGAGTCAAAAAGAAGTGATGGCAGAATTACTAAAGGGGATTTAATAAATGCTATGAATGAACCTCAGTCTAAACTTGAAGATGATGGATTGACCTCAGCAGATACTGAGCTACGAAAATCTGTTCCAATGTCTCGGTTAAGGCAAACAATAGCTAAAAGATTGAAGGATGCGCAAAATAATGCAGCTATTCTTACGACATTTAATGAAGTTGATATGTTTCAATTGATTGAAACCAGGAATGAATATAAAGACAGCTTTGAAACAAAATATGGAGTAAAACTTGGTTTTATGTCTTTTTTTGTTAAGGCTTGTGTCACCGCACTCAAAGAAATACCCGATGTTAATGCTGAAATTCAAGACAGTAATATTATATATAAGAATTTTTATAATATTGGAGTTGCAGTTGGAACTGACCAAGGTCTTGTAGTGCCCGTAGTAAGAGATGCTGATAAAAAATCCATCATTGAAATTGAAAAAGAAATATTTGAACTTGGAAGCAAAGCTAGATCAGGAAAGTTAAGCATAACTGATATGCAAGAAGGTACTTTTACAGTATCAAATGGCGGAGTTTATGGTTCTCTTATGTCTACTCCAATTTTAAATCCACCTCAGTCTGGTGTTCTTGGTATGCATAAAATTGAAAAAAGGCCAATTGTAATTGATGATGAAATTACCATCAGACCAATGATGTATTTGGCCCTTTCTTATGATCATCGAATTATTGATGGTAAAGCTGCAGTAACTTTTCTTGTAAGGGTAAAAGAAAGCCTTGAAGATCCAAGGCGATTATTATTAGGTGTTTAATATTGTCTGATTTTGATATTGCAATTATTGGAAGTGGTCCTGGAGGATATGTGTGTGCTATACGCGCCGCACAATTAGGACTTAGCGTATGCTGTATTGAAAAGAGTGAGAATTTAGGTGGAACATGTTTAAATGTAGGTTGTATTCCATCTAAATCATTACTTCATACGTCTTATTTATATAAGCAAACACAAGATTTAAGTAAAATTGGTATTTCAGTCTCAAGCGTTAATATTGATATAAAAAAAATGCTTGAGTCAAAAAACGAAAGTGTGACAGGCCTTACAGATGGTATTAAATTTTTATTTAAGAAAAATAAGATAGTTCATAAAAAAGGTTTTGGGCGAATATCAAATTCAAATGAAATTGAAGTTTTATCCGATAATGAGTCTGAATTCATTAAAGCTAAAAATATAGTCATTGCTACAGGATCAGAAGTTTCAACTCCGAAAGATATATTATTAGATGAAATTGATATTTTGTCTTCAACAGGCGCGTTAAACTTAAGTGCTGTTCCGAATGATTTACTTATAATTGGTGCAGGTTATATTGGTTTAGAATTAGGCTCTGTTTGGTCTCGGCTTGGTTCAAAGGTTACTGTAATTGAATTTGCAGAAAGAATTTTGCCTGGAATGGATAGCGAAGTATCTAAAAATTTTCAAAAAATTTTAATTAAGCAGGGTTTTGATTTTAAGTTATCAACTGCTCTTAGATCTATTGCAAAAAAAAATGGAAAAACTTATGTTACTGTTGAAACGAAAGGGCAGTCTATGGAATTAGCTTGTGACAAAGTTCTCATTTCCACTGGACGAAAAGCATATACATATGGCTTGAATTTAGAACAATTAAATATTGAAGTTGATAACCATGGAAGAGTAGAAACAAATGAATTATTTCAAACAAAGATTAAAAACATATATGCAATTGGTGACTGTAGAAAAGGCCCTATGTTAGCTCATAAGGCATCTGAGGAAGGAATTGCAGTAGCCGAGATTATCTGTGGTCAAGTAGGACAAGTAAATTACAATACTATACCTTCAGTAATATATACTTCACCAGAAGTTGCTTCAGTAGGCAAAACTGAGGATGAAATTAAAAATTCAGGAATAAAATATAAAGTAGGGAAGTTCCCTTTTACTGCTAATCCAAGAGCAAAGATTATGCATGATACTGAAGGCTTTGTTAAAATTTTGTCCGATGTTGAAACTGATGAAGTGCTGGGTGTTCATATAATTGGTCCAGACGCTGGTAATTTAATAGCGGAGCTTTCATTAGCAATGGAGTTTGGCGCTTCTTCAGAAGATATTGCAAGAACTTGCCATGCACACCCTACTTTAAACGAATCCATAAAAGAAGCTGCCCTCAATGTTGAAGGTGATGCAATTCATATTTAGATAAAAAATATTTTCGAATAATTCAAAATACAAATTAAAACCCTGAAAACTGGGATAAAAAAGAATATTTAAAAATCAGATAATTACTTGCAGAATCAATTTTTCTACATTAAAAACCTGCACTATATCCACGTTATCATTTAGAGGCCTTAAGCAATTAAGGCCTTTTTTATTGTAAAGGAATTATTATTAGATAATAATTTAAGCATGATAACGTGGAGGTTAAAAAGTTGAATCCACCAGAAAATTCTGGGTGGTGTCCACAACCATCAAAAATTATTTTTAAAAAAATTTGTTAATCAAATTTCGGTGAAATACCTTTTTTAAACCCCACATTTAAATGTGGGGTTTTTTTATGAGACTTGTTATAGCAAATATCCATATTGCAATAATAATATGATAAAGATGGAAACTTGTAGATGGCCCAAAAAATTCAGTTAGTAGTCCATTCTTTCTAAGAGTTAAAAATCCAAAAAGCAAAATTGACATCGTTAACCCTCTCAAAAACTTTTGTACAAAATTATTATTTGGATAATTTATAATTATAAGAATTGATATAAAAGACCAGGTTAAAATTAGATTGAAAATAAATTGTTTTGGCCAAACTATGCTGACAATTAAACTTACAACAAGTATTCCAAGTAATATTTTGTAAATATATTTCCATTGCAAATTATAAGCCATCTGAATGCTTATAAGCCCTATGCAAGTTAATCCTGAGTATATTCCTAAAATTTGATTGAGTTGAACTATGGTATTACTAGCGTGAATACCAAATCTAATTGCCCCTATACTAGCTGCAACGCCAATAAGGGCTACACCAATAAGTGCAAAAAACTCTTTACGTTCTTTTAATAAAATAATTGAGTATAATGATGATAATACAATTAATATTTCCGTGATTGCAAAATGAGCAGGAGGCATTAATTGTTTTTCAACGCTCTATAATAATCTGCTTTAATATCTGTCGATGTTTTTCTAGATCCATCATGAGACCATCCTGGCGGGCCAAATAAATACATAAATCGTGCTTTGAGGCTAATGCCTTTTTGTGACACATCCTTGACAATATTCCAATATTCGCCGAATAAAATTCTAGCTGGATTATATGTATCAAGAGGATCAACTAAACCATAATCTGGAAGATCTTTCTCATCTTCAGGTACAAAAGTACCAAGCAACCGATCCCATATAATAAGTGTTCCAGCGTAATTAGCATCAAGATACTTAGGATTTTTTCCATGATGAACCCTATGATGTGAAGGAGTGTTAAAAATATACTCATACCATGCAGGCAGTTTTTTAATTGTTTGAGTATGTAAAAGAAACTGGTAGTAGGCGTTCATAAATCCACAAAAAAGAACCATGATTGGATCAAAGCCAATCAAGACAAGCGGAACTTTTAACATCATTGTTCCCGTAAAATGCTTCGTCCAAGGCTGTCTTGCTCCAACATCAAGAGCAAATCTTTCTGATGTATGATGAGCTCGGTGCAAACCCCATCCCCATCTCCAGCGATGAACGATACGGTGATGAAGATAAAATCTAAAATCATCTAAAATAAAACAAATTACTAGGACAGGTAGTGTGAATGGCAATGTATATATTTGATAACTTTTTGCCCAGAAAAGAGCAGCAATTGTTATAAATCCAAAAGACGCATTTATCGGAAAACTAGAAAGTCCTAAAAAAATATTTAGAAACCATTCCTTAGTGTCATTTTTTGTTTTGAATTTAAAAATATAAATAGCAAGTATCTCAATAACAGCCAACAACACGAAGAGTGGAAGTAGGACAAAGACTAAATCATTTAGTTTATAATCTAGAAGTTTATCAACTGACATTTTTAAAACTTTCAAGCATCCCCTGCATCAATTTATGTATCATATTTACGCCCTGTAATGGTCTTATAAATACCTTGAATTCTAAAATTTTTCCACTTTCATCCCATGATATCAGATCAATTCCATTTATGTCTGTATTATCCAAAGTCAATGAAAACTCTAGGGAAGCATTAGATCTACCAATGACTTCTTTATCATACTTAAAACTGCTGGAATTAAATACCTCAGATGCTGCCATTAAATATTGAAGCGCTAATTGCTTTCCTTTTTGGGGAGTATAAACCACTGGTGAATAAAAAATGATATCATCAGCCAGAATAGATTCTAAAAGATTATAATCTCTATTTTTTACTACCTCATGCCATTTAATTATTGGGTTTTCCATTTTATTTAAAATACAATAAAAAATTATAAATTTCTATTTTTTTGCTAGAGGATGTGATTTTTTATAACTATCAAGAAGCTTAGATGTTTCAACTTTAGTATATTTTTGGGTAGTCGATAAACTGCTATGGCCGAGAAGTTCCTGAATAGTTCTAAGATCTCCTCCAGAGTCCAACAGATGTGTTGCAAAACTGTGTCTTAAGGCGTGTGGTGTAGCAGTCTCTGGCAAAGATAATGCGCCTCTAATCTTTTCTAGTGTGTATTGAATGATCCTAGGACTTAATCTTGAAAGCCTTTTTCCTATAAATAGAGCTTCACCAGATGTGATTTCCTTTGGGCAGGCCTCTAGGTAATTATCAATACCTTTTTTTATATATGGCATCATTGGAACAATTCTTTCCTTTTCACCTTTTCCTTTAATGAGAATATGGTCTTCATTTTGTACGTCATCATAATTTAATGAAAGCGCTTCAGAAATTCTAAGTCCACATCCATAAAGAAGTAATAAGATTGCTTTGTTTCTAAGACCAATCCATCTTTCATTCTCAATTTCTGCTGAGTGTTTTATCACTTGAATTGCCAAATCAACATTAATAGGTCTTGGTAAGCTCTTTTTCAATTTTGGAGATTTTAAATTAAATACTGAACTTTCTTTAATTTTATTATTCTTTATTAGATAACTAAAAAAAGACTTCAAAGCAGAAATGTTTCTTGCAATAGAGTTAGATGAAATTTCAGAGTTCCTTCTGAATGTTAAAAAACTTCTAAATTCAGAAATTTCAATATTTTCAATGTCCTTAAGTCCAATATTTATTTCAGTGAAATCTTCTAAAAAAATAAAAAATTTGGATAAATCATTTTTATAACTGACAACTGAGTTTTGACTTAACTTCTTTACATTTGATAAGTGATTTATCCAGTTTTTATATTCCTGATCTAGATCTGTTTTCACTTATAAATTTT